>Ga0129307_1000489_pt1 | contig 61087 bp, 52 predicted proteins | sample P1105metagenome_FD_94437 | JGI IMG/M metagenome (GOLD analysis project Ga0129307, IMG submission 94437) | Capybara group fecal microbial communities from Wisconsin, USA - P1105 metagenome | ecosystem: Host-associated > Mammals > Digestive system > Large intestine > Fecal | place: USA: Wisconsin... | reverse complement strand
TTCCCATCCCGAACACAGAAGTTAAGCCCTTCAGTGCCGAAAGTACTTGGCTGGAGACGGCCCGGGAGGATAGGTCGCTGCCGGATTCCAATACAGAAGCTCGAAAGAGCTTCTTTTTTTGTTTTCAGCAATCAAGATAGAGGACGATATGATCTTTGATCAGCACTGGATCATGATCCTGTCCTGACATCATTGACCTTTCCATCCGGACGGAACTAAGAATCATGCGTTGGTTTTTGGCATATCAAAAGTCACACCTGGCGAAGGATGTCTATCACTTTCATTTTTGATTGCAGCGAGATTGTAGACCAACTCACCTTGATAGGCATCTTATTTGATTGCTGAGCAGAAATTCAAACGGCGATGATATCATGCAACGATATCAAAAAACCTGCCAGCTGCATTCATATCAGGCAGACTGTCAGGGTTTGTCATAGAATAGGTTTTTAATGCATGGCTTCGTTTACAACTGTGATGGACATTCCAATTGGCAGGTCATGTTCTTCCGGAATCAGGTACACTGAATAAGTATCTCCGCTGGCAGTCCGGCTGATCCCTGAAACTGTTGCTTTCCTGGGGGTATCTGTAGGATCATCTGCTCGCAGATAAGACATGGTGTCGCCAGGGCTGATAAGATATATCATGTTTTCCGCTGCTGAAAATTCAATGCGAATTGAATCCGGGACAGCCATCGTGGCGAGAACCTGATCCTGTTGGACAGACTGGCCAGCTGTGGCCTCAATAGCTGTAATGATTCCGTCCTCGGGGATGGTGATCTCTGTGGAAGCGGAAGAGGCATACGTGAATAACAGCTGACCACGTTCGACATGACTGCCTTCTTCCACAAACAGAGAAATCAAATGACCATTTGCTTTGTAGGGAACAAGATCATTCTCAACGACAGTTCCGACACCAACTTTGCTTTCATATGCATAATCCTTCGAACGATAGAGATTAACGGTTTCACCGATGTATAATTCTCCGGCTGTCGTAAAAACATCAAAGCTTGAACCGGAGAGATTGGCTGTAAATCCGATCGCAAGATGACTTCTGTCCGCTGTGCAGCGAATATATAATGTTTCTCCGCCGTGAATGAGCGTAGTTTCAGGAGACGAATAAGCGTCAGTTGTTGCAGAAACGATGCGGTACTTTGAAACAGGTGATATTTCCAGCACTGTATCCGATACGATATCTCCGACTTCAGCTTTTACGAGCGATACAGTGCCGCTTTCTGAAGCAAACACGGAAGTGACAGAGGTTTGTCCCACGCAGTCCCCGGAGGAAACATATTGGCCGGCAGAAAGATTCAGTTCTTCAAGAATGCCGGAAGCAGAGGCCAAAACCGGTTTTTCAAGCGTGGAGATAACAGTACCGCTCCAGGTTTCTCCAAGAGCAGATGACATGAGGAAAAGCAAGAGGGTTGCGATAACCAAAGTGCGTTTGATCATGGCATATTACCTCCGAATGCAGAACTGAACTGAAGTGATGATGGAACCAGTTCATTCTCCTCAGACAGTTCGAATACTTTATCTTCAATGCTGATAAGAATATGGGATTGAGAGACATGGAAAACAAAATCCGAAGAAACATAACCTTTGGATCGGTATTGTCCATAATAAAAGCCGTTCAAATCGAATGCTGTGTCCAGAGTCACTTCGTGCTCTCCGGCAACCAGTGACAGCTGCTCCACTCCGCTGTTGCCCAGCAAATTGAGGGCGGCGTGGGAAAATGAAAACGTGCATGCATCATCCACGGATGAAAGAAACAGTTGATTCTCTATGGAGCTGGCGGTAAATGTACCAGAATCAGCGGACAGCTGGAGTCCCGTGTCGCCGAGATACAGTGCGGACAATTCATCCTCGGGAAGTTCGAGCTCAATGGCATCATGCGGGGTCAGATCACCTGTTCCGGAAGCATGGGAGCTGATGAGTGCCTTGCCTGCTGTGACAGTGTTCGTATTCTTGGATGCACTGCTGTTCTTTTTCCTAAATGACGCGGGCGATATTTTCCTTCCTGCAGAACGCTTATTTCCATCAGCTTCACTGTTGTTGTCCGGAGTGACGGTTTCATTTGTTGGGGTGGGGGCCGGTGTTGGTGTGGTCTCTGAAGTTGGCGTTGGCTGAACAGGCGTTTGCTCTGGAGTTGGTGTGGGATTCGCAGAATCATCTGTCAGAACAAGCTGGAACACAGTCTGGTCCAGGCTGATGCCCTGGCAGAGCGCATCGATGCTGATGTTCAGCGTACCGGAAGCGAGACGGGATGAATCACAGGGCCAGAACAAAGAAGAAACCGTTTCTGTGATTGGCGATTCCAGTTCAGGTGATTCTACACGGATTGCGTACTGATCTGCTGATGGGTATGCGTTCCATCGAATCGTGATCGTACTGTTCTCATGCACCGTGAGGTACCAGATCTGGTTTTTCAGTTCTGCATCCTCGATTTCAATCATCCATTCAAATGAAGGAACTTCCGTGGGGGATTCACCCGGATCTGACGAAGGAACGGGGGTATGGGTAGATGTTTCAGTGGGTTCTGGTGTCGTATCAGCATGCAAAGGGGAAGGGCTGGCTTCCGGCGGGGTTGTCGCTGTGGTGTCCGGATCCGCAGGATCCGGAGAAGCAGAAGCTGAGGGTAAAGGCGTCTGTTCAGGCTCCGGATCAGATGAATGATCTGGAGCCGGGGAAGATGATACCGCGGGCGATGCTGTTGGTGATTCTGTGGAAGTGGGACTTTCCGGATCATCAGCAGCCGGAGTGGGCGACGGCGTCGGCGCTTCTGTTGCTGTGGGATCGAGTGCAGATGTCCCATCCGATGCAGGTGTACTGGTGGGAGGCGCAGAGGTCGATGCAGCTGTTGTTTCAGGAGCCTCTGTGCTCTCCGGCTTGGGAGAAGGCGTCTCAGTAGGAGAAGGTGCATCGGTAGGAGAGGGCGTTGCTATGGTGGAAGGTGTCTCAGTAGGAGCAGGCGTTGCTGTGGGGGCAGGTGTTGAAGATACATCTGCAGGCATGTCAGATACTTGTGCCGGGGGTTCCTGTGTATTCTGAACCGGGTCTTCAGCGGAGCCTGCTGATGCCAGCAGCAGACATGCAAGCAGCAGAAGCAGTATACGTTTACTCACCGGCACCTTCGCCTTCTTTGTGGTTTTCATCCTTCATCTCTCCTGGTCCACCGCGGCGGTTCCCATCAGAAGGTTTACCGTTCCCGCGTGAAGAGGAATCCGTTCCATCATCTTCCATCTCTTCAGGTTCTTCATCCTCGTTTTCATTTCCTGAATTCTCCGGCAATTCGTCCGGTTCATCTTCCGGTGTTGAAACAATTGCGCTCATTCCATAACGGACATGGCTGTCAGCTGCAAAATCAATATAAACGGTGAAAGTTACATTCTCTGCATTTCCAGAGGAAGCAATGCGTGAAATCATGGAGACTGTTCCATCATAGGAAGTGCCGGCATCCTCATCTGCTGTCAGTTCAACCTTGACTGCGTCTCCGACGGAAAGCAGATCAAGGTCTTCCTGAGAAATCTCAGCTGAAATGCGCATGGAATCGCTGGGATAGATGACAGCACATACGGAATCCTTCTGTACACCGGAACCGGCACTGATCTTGATTTCCGCAAGCGTACCACTTATCCCGGCATAGATTTCCTTTCCGGACATGTAATATCCATCAAACGAACCATCCAGTGTTTCGAACAGCAGGTCGCCGCGCTGAACCTGATCGCCGCTTTTTACTGCATAGGAAACGATGCTTCCGGAACCGGTTACAGCGAGAGGATTTCGACGGCTGACAGTGCCCCGTCCAATTCTCTGTTTGGTGGAATAGGCGCTGTCACGGAAGACGTCAACGGAATCACCGACAATAAAGACGCCGGAAGAAACTTCAATCGTGTAATTGATGCCGTCAATGGCTGTGATGGTTCCTTCTCCGCTGCGGCTTGAAGACGTGCGTCCCTGAAGATACACTTTTTCACCGACATGCACGAATTTGGTTTCCGTACTGTTATAAGCATTGGCAGTTGAGGCGGAGACGGTAAAGGTGGATTCACCTTCCAGATACATGACCGCTCCATAACGGCTGGTGATGGTTTCGGCGTTGTCTCCTGGCTGACCGAAGATGCCGGTTACGGTACCGCTCTCTGAGGCATAGACCTTTGTTGTACGGAGTACGGCGATTGGCGTGTCTGGATTGACACTATCACCTGCAGAGACGAGAACCTGGTCTACCGTTCCGCCGATGGGTGCATATACCTGGGCGGTTTGATCATTGGTGACCGTACCATCCAGCACAAGGCTGTCGGCCATGCCTGTGCAGGCCAATGAGAGGGCGAGGAACAGGGAAATGAATAACAGTCCTTTTTTCATGGGGTTACCTCCTGTACATTTGATTTACATGGAACGAAGTGCATCAATGGGGTTCAAACGACTGGCTTTACGTGCGGGAGCCCATCCGAACAGGATACCGACGGCGGCAGAGAAACCAACGCCCAGTGCGATAGCTCCTCCTGAGACAACAAATGTGGAGCCAATGACCTCGCTGAGAATCAGGGAAAGCAGAAGTCCGAGTATGACACCTGCGATGCCGCCGATCAGGGAAAGCATAAAGGACTCGATCAGAAACTGTACCTGAATCTGCCATGGTTTGGCGCCGAGTGCCTTTTTCAGACCGATTTCCACGGTACGTTCTGTCACTGTGGTCAGCATCATATTCATAATGCCGATCCCGCCGACAACCAGTGCAATACTGGCTATGCCGCCCAGAAGGGTGGCCATCATACCGGTCATGGTTTCCATGGTATCTTCAATGGAATCCATGGTCGTGATGGTATAGGTATCCTCCTCATAGCTGAACATGGGATCCAGCGCTGCTTCAAGTGCAGAGGAGACCTGGCTTGAGGTGACGCCTTCGGACATATAGACTGTAAAACTCGTAACCAGACTGCTGTTGTTCATTTTCAGTGCAGTGGTGTAGGGAATAAAAATATTGGATTTTCCGGAAAAAATGGAAGCAATGCCGCTGGATGAATCTTCCTTGAAACGTCCCACGACAGTAAAGGGAGTCCCGTTGATATAGAGGGTTGCCCCGACCGGGTTGACAGCAAAGAAGAAGGTTGAGACCATTTCATCAGAGACAAGGCAGACAAATGAGGAATTGTCCTCATCAATAAAGTTCAGCTCACGCCCGTGCGTGACGATGTCTTCATTCAGATGAAAATAGTAGGAGCTCTTGCCTGACACATTGACATTGCTCTCGGTTTCACCCGAGCATGTCACCTGGGCCCGAAGGGATACAGTTGGCGTGATGCCGTCCACTTCCCTGAGTTCAGTGAGCGTTTTCAGGTCATCCCGGGTCAGACCGCTTTTCAGATCAGAACCGGTGATGGACACTGAAACGGTTCCGGCGCCGAGACTTGTAAAGGAGGAAGTAATGGATGATGAAACGCCTGAAACGGTTGTGATCAGGGCGATGACAGCGGTCACGCCGATCAGAATGCCAAGAACCGTGAGAAAGGACCGGACCTTGTTTCCCCATATATTGGAGATGGACATGGTGATGCATTCATGGATCATGATGAATGTGCTGCGGATGGATTTAAGCATCGCCGGTACCGCCTCCTTCCGTGAGCACTCCATCAATGATATGAACGACACGATGGGCATGCGCGGCAATGTTCATATCATGTGTGATCATCAGGATGGTACGTCCATCGTCATTGATCGTCTGGAACAACTCCATGATCTGTTTGCCTGTCTTCTGGTCCAGTGCTCCGGTGGGTTCGTCTGCCAGGAGGATACTGGGATTGCCAACCAAAGCCCTTGCTATGGCAACGCGCTGCTGCTGACCGCCTGAGAGCTGATTGGGATAATGATACAGGCGGTCTGCAAGCCCCACACGTTCCAGCATCGCCGTGGCCCGTCTGCGGCGTTCCTTTGGACGAACGCCTGCATAGATCAACGGAAGTTCAACATTGCGGATGGCAGTCAGGCGTGGGAGAAGCTGTGAATTCTGAAAGATAAAGCCGATTTCCCGGGACCGAAGATCGGCCAGCTCACCCGAAGTCAGATCTTCCACGGTTCTGCCCTGAAGGATATAGTTTCCGGAAGTAGGGACATCAAGACAGCCGATAATGTTCATGAGGGTTGATTTGCCGCTGCCGGAAGGCCCCAGCACCGAGAGATATTCACCCTCTTTAATGGAAAGATTGACGTTTTTCAGAATGTGAGAAACCTCTTCACCCATGAGATAATCTTTGCAGATGTTCTGCATATGGAAAAAGTGATTGGTTGACATCTCAGTTTCCACCTCTGCCGCCTTGTCCATTCCCGTATCCATTGGTTCGATTGCTGTTATTCCAATTGTTGTTTCTCTGGTTGTTACGGTTCCTGTTGTTGATCTGCTGCCCGCCGAACATGGAAGAGAACATGGAAGTCATGGCGGATACGGTTTCAGTCTTTGCGACGGCAAAGACTTCATCGCCTTCCGAAAGCCCCTCTTTGATTTCGACATAATTTCCATTGGAAACACCGACCGTAACAGGGATTTCAAGCATTGTGCTACCATCGGAATCCAGTCTGTAAACGAAGGCAGTATTGTCATTGGTGAAAGAGAGGGCATCCATTTTAAGGATGACGACATCCTCGGCCTGTTCCTGGGGCACGGTGACGGTCACCTGCATTCCGGGATAAATACTGTCACCGGGCTGGACATCGATGTATACGGTACCGGTGTAATAGGCAACGTTGCCCTGAGAAGAAGAAATATAGTTGATGGAAGAAATGGTTGACGTGTATGATTTTTCGGCGGCGGTAGCAGTCACCGTGCAGGTATCCCCTACATGGACGGAAGCAATATCATATTCGTCAATTCGGATGGTTGTTTTCAGCCGGGAAAAATCTGCAACCTGGATGAGTGAAGTGTTGGGCTGGACTTCGTCACCTTCTTCAACGGAAATTGTGTTGACGGTTCCGGTAAATTCAGCCTTGATGGTTTCGCCGTTGGAAAGGCGCATCAGACGTTTTCCTGAAGAAACGCTTTCGCCTTCAGCAACATAAATGGAACGAACCGTTGCAGAAGACGTATTGGAATAGGTTGAGGAAGTCACCAGCTGCAGGGAACCTGAAAAGGAAAGTGAGTTGGAAATACTGCCCCGTGAAGCGGAATAGGAATCATAGGTGATGGTATATTCGCTTTTCAGGCGTGAATATGCATAGAGTGCACCGAAGGCAAGGATGAGAAGAAAGATAAGCCAGAGAATGATCCGGCGCACAAGATGCCTTTTTTTCCTTCGTACAGATTTTGCAGGATTCTGGGAAGCTGATTCTGACATGTGATATCTCCTGTTCAACGCAGTTTTTCCACATAATTGCGGTATACCAATCATACCATATCTGTGTGAACTCCACGTGAAAAGTACATGAAAAATGCCGTTTCAGACTGCATATTTATGCGGTATGAAACGGCATGAGCGACAGGCTTAAACGCTTTCCAATCCGTTGATGGTGAGGCGCAGCACACGGCCCTTATGCTCAGAGAGCAGCATTCGGTCATGGGTCACGCAGATGATGCAACCGTTGAAGGAAGACAGCATGTCACGAAGAACAGGGGCGGAAAGCGGGCTGAGGTTTCGTGTGGGTTCGTCCAGAACAAGGACATTGGCCTTCTGAAGAATCAGCTGAATCAGGAAGAGCTTGGCTTTCTGTCCGCCGGAAAGGGCGCGTATGGGGTGTTCCATCTCCTCGCGTGTAAACCGGAATGCCCCAAGATGAATGCGGATTTCCGTCAGCTGCTCTTTGGAGCCGTCTGTATGCAGATATTCCACCGGTGTCAGATCATAGGGAAGCGCATCCGCATAATTCTGCGGCATATATGCACACGTCAGATCAGTTCGTTCAGACAGGGAAGCAACAATCTGTCGGAGCAGTGTTGTTTTTCCGGAACCGTTTTCACCGATGATCAGCACCTTCTCTGGACCGACAACGGAAAGATGCAGGTTTCTCGACAGCAGCTGTTCTCCGGCCCGGAGCTCAGGAAGATCCAGGGTGAGTACGGTTTTGCCGGCGGGAAAGGAAATGCCATCCGTCCAGCTTGCATCAATTGCCCATTCTGAATAGGGACGCTCCCTCATCTGACTGTCTTCACGCTCAAAACGGTGTTCGAGTGACTTGACTGCTTTCATCTTCTTTTTCAGAAGCCGCCCGGAGTGCGGGTCCTGTCTGGAAACCGAGTTCTGGGCATGCTCCACAGACTGCTGGATTCTCTGAAAGCGTTCGTCCCGGGCGCGCTTTTCACGCTGCTCTGACTGAAACATCTGTTCCTGGCGGAGAAACGCATCATTTCTGCTCTGCATATAGACATCATAGGGTGTATTGGAGAGGGTCCACCGGGGAGTCTGCCTTCCGTGAATGCTCTCAAGATGCAGCACACGGGTGGCACAGGCCCGGAGCAGATATTCATCGTGTGATACGAAAAGAACAGGCAGTGAACAGTTGAGCAGGAAATGTTCAAGGGCATCGAGCGCATACAGGTCAAGATCGTTGCTGGGCTCATCCAGTACAAGCATGGTGGGTGAAGACAGCATCATCAGCATCAGGCGCAGTTTGATTTTTTCACCGCCTGAAAGGCTGGGCACCGGGCTTTCTTTGTAAACAAGATCAGTGGATAACCCAACGAGCTGGCAGGCATCAAACAGTTCCTGCCAGGATGCCTCCTGAAAAGAAGGACAGGCGCAGCAGTAGTCATAAACGGAGAGAGAATCACTGAAACGGTTTTCCTGTGAAAGAAAAGCGATGCGTTCACCGCCGGTATTCACGCTTCCTTCCGAAAGACACCACTTGGGAACTGCAGGCCAGTGGACAATCGTTTCGAGCAGGGTGGATTTCCCGTCACCTTCTTCACCGATGACAGCAAGACGGTCCATACCGGACAACGTCAGAGAGAGATCATGGATGAGAACACGGAGATCACTTTTGTGAGTGAGTGTCAGGTGCTGTATTTGGAGCACGGCGAGGCCTCCTTTTGGCCCTGGGCGGCGTGCGCACGAAAAAAAGGCATGGAAAAATGCCTGATTCTGTCATGCACAAAAACGCCACCGCAGTGGTTATTGTTGCAAACGACAGAGATCAGTTGCGCATCTTTCCACACCTTTCTTTGTTTGATGCACTGAATATAGCAGAGAGAAGGTCATCCGTCAAGACCGGCTGCTGTGCCGGTGAAGAAAGGTAGAACAAAGGATTGTATGTCTTGCATGCCTTTTCCCTTCGTGATATCCTTTGACCGGGAACACATCTGAGCAAAAGAGAAAAAAGGAGCCGTGCCTATGGATCGTCTGTTCTTTACCGGCAACAGGAAAAGATTCTATGAAAAAATGAAACCACATTCTTTGCTGGTTCTCTTTTCCGGAGAAGAAGTGAGGAAAACAAACGATGAAAACTACCCATTCTTCGCGGAACGCAATTTTGTATATATGACCGGCATTGAGCAGAAGGAATCCATCCTCTTTGTTCTGAAAGCCGATCATGACGTCCGCGAAGTGCTGTATATGCTTCCGCCGGATCCCATGAAAGAGCGATGGACAGGGCGACGGCTCAAGCCTGCAGAAGCAGAAGCCGTTTCCGGAATTACGGACATCCGCATGTCCGGACAGTTTTCGGACGATTTTCATGCCGTGGCTGCCGGGGGACATTATTCCGTGATCCCGGAAAACTACGAATCCCTGTATCTTGACCTTTTCCGTGTGGAATTATCCGAACGCGAAAGGCCTGCGCATGGATTCCTGCGCCAGGTTCAGGCCAATTATCCATACCTGAACATTGAAAGCGCGACGACGATTCTTCGCCAGCTGCGGCTGATCAAGCAACCCTGTGAGATTGAGGCGCACAGAAAAGCAGAACAGATTACGCGAGAGGGCATTCTTGCCATGATGCATGCCTCACGTCCGGGCATGTATGAATACCAGTACAAAGCGGAATTTGACTATGCACTGGCACAGCACGGACCGGCGGGTCCAGGATTTCCATCGATTATTTCAGCCGGACGCAATAATTTCTGCATTCATTATTACAGCTATACAGGAAAGGCTGAGGACGGAGATATCGTGCTCAATGATGTCGGGGCACAGTGGGACGGGCACACCGCAGACGTGTCGCGGGGCTGGCCATGCAACGGACGCTATACGGAGCGGCAGAAGCTTCTGTTTGACTGCATGCTGCAGACCAGCAATCATATGTTTGGCATTGTCAGGCCGGGCATGCGCATGAATGACGTGGACAAAACCATTCGATCCTATAATGCGCAGCTCATGGTGGATGCCGGCATCATGAAGGACGTCAGCGAAATCGGGATATATATGTGGCATGGCGGAGCGCATCATATCGGATATGATGTCCATGATCTGGTCGAACGGCCGGAGGTGATCGCACCGAATATGATGTTCTGCATTGATATCGGCATTTATCATGAAGCGTGGGGCATCGGGTTCAGGCTGGAGGATAATCTTCTGGTGACAGAGGACGGCTGTGAAAACATGTCCGCAGGCATTCCGAGAACAACCGAAGAAATCGAAGATGAGATACCGCACAGGCATTGATTACAGGAATGGCTGTCTGACATGGTTCCGGTTGGCATCAACATCTGAGGCTGCAGGCTTTGCGCTGCATTGAGTGTGAGGAGGATCACGCATGAAGGGATTTGCACAGAGATTTGTCGACCTGAAGACAAAGGTTGGCGGAAACCGAGAAAAGAAGGAGTTCGAATTTACATTTGGTTCTCCGATGGAAATCAACAATGGCATTACCATGCCCGAAAAACATATTCGCAGGATCCTCTCGGAACTGCAGTTTGCCCTTACGCTCAATGACGAGAAGAGCGGATGCTTTGACGATGAGATGGACAAAGCTTTGGGCCTCCTTGAGGAAGGCATGCAGCAGGACGGCGTGATGACAAAGTCCACTGCACTTCTGGCAGAAAAGGCACTGCTGCCCATGCGCAATGCCGCAAAAGAGTACGAAGTGCTCTGTGTCGGGCATGCGCATATTGACATGAACTGGATGTGGGGATGGCAGGAAACCGTAGCTGCCACACTTGCGACGTTCAGGACCATGCTGAACCTGATGAAAGAATATTCCGAGTTTACTTTTGCTCAGTCGCAGGCCTCCGTGTACCGAATTGTGGAAGAATTTGATCCAGACATGATGGACGAAATCCGTGCACGGATTCAGGAGGGAAGATGGGAAGTCACTGCATCATCCTGGGTGGAAAATGATAAGAACATGCCGGACACCGAATCATTGCTTCGGCATATTCGTCTGACGCATGATTATCTTCAGTCCGTGTGGGGTGTGCCGAAGGAGAAACTGAATATTGACTTTTCACCCGATACTTTCGGGCACAGTGCTTTCATTCCGGAGATTGATACATTTGGCGGCGTCAGATATATGTATCACTGCCGCGGTGTCACGACAGAGGATGTCATCTATCGCTGGCAGTGCGCAAGCGGAAAGGAAATCCTGGTTTGCAGGGAACCCTACTGGTATAACAGCGGCATCACGCCGGATGCGGGAACCGGCATCATTGAACTGTCCCATCACTCGGGCGGATTAAAGACCGGATTGATTGTGTATGGCGTGGGCAATCACGGCGGCGGCGTAACACGGCGTGACATTGAGCGAATTCTTGAAATGCAGGAGTGGCCGGTGTTTCCGAAGATGTCATTCGGCACATTCGGGGAATATTTCCGCAGAGCGGAATCGGTGCGGGAACAGCTGCATGTCCGCACGGGCGAGCTGAATGCCATTTTTACCGGCTGCTATTCCACACAATCGAGAATCAAGCGCGGAAACCGCCGAACGGAGGCAGCGCTTCTGGATGCTGAGACACTCAGCGCGATGGCGGGAAGGGAACTGTATGGTGCCGAGCGTGCATGGAGAAATGTGTGCTTTACGCATTTTCATGACATTCTGACGGGATCCTGCGTTCAGGAAACACGGGAACATGCCATGGGCCTGTACGCGGAAAGCATGGCTGTTGCGAATACAGGCGCGTCCAAAGCGATCACGTGCATCGGGGAAAGCATTGACACATCCTGCTACCACCTGCGTGATACGGAAGGCAGTCAGTCGGAAGGTGCAGGCGCCGGTTATGGCATTGAGGCATACGCAGGTGTGCCGAACCCGGACCGGGGCAGAGGAAAATGCAGAGTATACACAGTGTACAATCCGACTGCGGCAGACCGCGACGAATGTGTTGAAATCACGGTCTGGGACTGGCCGTTCGATTTGAATCGGATTTGCGTGTATGATGCACAGGGGAACGCACTGCCCTTCAGTCTTCTCACGAGAGAACGTGAACATTACTGGGACCACAAAAAAATCAGACTTCTTGTTCAGGTGCATACACCGGGATTTGGATATTCGACACTCTGTGTGGATGAACAGGAGGCTGTCAAATACCCGACCTACCGGCTTGCAGATGAACGCACAGAACTTCCGATGGAAGACCTGGTGCTTGAAAATGAATGCATTCGGGCTGTCTTCTCCCGCCGAAGCGGGGCGATGATTTCCTTTGTGGACAAAGCAGACGGATGTGAGCGCCTAAGTGAAGGAAAAACCAGTGCCAACATTCTGGTGGACACGGAAGGAGCAAGCAGTGATGCATGGCATATCGGCCGCTGGCTCAATGTGTCGCAGCTGGAAACGGTATCCATCAAACCGTTTGCCAATCGCCTGAGCTGCGGATTTGAGCTGACACAGACTGTAAGGTCTTCTAAAGTCACAATGCGCGTGTCGCTGAATGCAGGAGAGAAGGCGCTGAAGTACGAGCTGAAAGTCGACTGGAATGAGGCCGCTGCGGTCGGAGAGCATGTGCCGGTCCTGGCCTTTGATCTGCCCTGCGCAGCCCGGCAGATGAGAATGGATGTACCGGGCGGCGTACTTGATCGTGATGCATCTGCACAGGATAAACCCGCTCTGAACTTTGCCGCATGCGTTCAGGGAGAGAGAGCCCTGTTCCTGGCTTCGGACTGCAAGTATGGTTACCGCTGTGATGACGGAAGCTTAAGCGTGACGCTGATTAACACAGCAAGATATCCGGATCCGTATCCGGAGAGGGGGATTCATCACATTACGCTCTGGGTGGGGGTCTGCGGGGCTGACAGAAAATCCCTGAAGGAATGCGCAGGCGTGCTGAATCATCCCCTTGTGGTGTGTTCCACCGGCATCCATCCGGGATGCCTGCCGCCCGCAGGGAAGATGCTGAAGGTCGACTGCCGCTCGAGTGCTGTGACCTCTCTTGCCATGGAACATGGGCGCCTGGTGCTGCGAATGAATGAGCTTGAAGGCAGACAGGATCATGTTGTGATTGAAAAAGAAGGCATCAGGAAGGCTGTGCTGACGGACCTTTCAGGTACCCCGATCGGAGAAGTCAGCGTTGATCAGCACCGGGCCGCATTTGTCCTGTCAGCGCACAGCCTTGTGCAGGTTGTGCTCGAATAACAGCATAGCTGACACCCGGGCTATGGACAGGCAGAACGAAGGTAGTGAGGGCCCGGATTTTCGGTGACCCTGTTGGAATGGGAGAGTTGCTGCCGTAGCGGTAAGAGGGATTGAACACGGCCACAAACGAATTAAACGGCGCTTGTGTTTGTTTTACCCTAAAACCAATATTATCCGCACACTGATGTAGGAAATGTCTGTAGTTGCGGCTCATCTGCATAAAACTGATGGAAAAAAGTTCAGTAAAACCAACATTTAGGTCTTGATATTATGGGGAGAAGAAAGAGACGAAAACAGGTGGGATAGAAAGCAATGCCGTTTCAGATCGTACGCAATGATATTACGAAAGTCAAAGCCGATGTGATCGTCAATACTGCAAACCCGGAGCCAGTGATTGGAGGCGGAACCGATCGTGCGGTGTATGAAGCTGCAGGAGCAGCAGAACTGCTCGAGGACCGTATCCGCATTGGAAAGATGAAACCGGGACAGGTTGCCTGGACCAGGGCCTATGCGCTGGATGCAAAGTATATTTTCCACGCGGTCGGCCCTGTATGGTGCGGCGGAGACCAGCAGGAAGAAAACATGCTGCGCGACTGCTATGCCCATGCGCTCGCCCTTGCAGACGAGCTTGGCTGTGAAAGCATCGCATTTCCACTGATTTCCAGTGGAACTTATGGATTTCCACGAGAACGTGCGCTGTCTGTCGCGCTGGAGGAAGTGGGGAAGTTCCTTCTCAGCCACGACCTTCTGGTGATTCTTGTCGTGTTTGACCGTGAGTCCTTTGGTGTTTCATCCTCGCTCTTTCATGACATGCAAGAATTCATCGATGAACATCATGTCGCCCGACTGCTGGAAAAAGAATACCGGGTACAGGACGAAACGCGCCAGATCCGTGCACGCCGGAGCAGAGTGGAAGGAATGGGGTTTCAGGAAGGCAGTCGGCTTTTCAAAAATCATGCTGTTCCGAAAGTGGAAAAGACACTTGAACAGATTCTCAGTGGACAGGAGGATACATTTCAGCAGCGTCTGCTTCAGTTGATAGATCAGAAAGCGCTGACCGATGCAGAAGTGTACAAAAAAGCAAATATTGACCGTCGTGTGTTTTCCAAAATACGGTGCAATGTGAACTATACCCCCAAAAAGAAAACGGCGCTTGCTTTTGCGATTGCACTGGAACTGGATCTGGCGATGACCGTCGATCTGCTGTCCCGGGCGGGATATGCCCTGTCACCGAGCAGCGCGTTTGACCAGATCGTAGCGTATTATATTATTCACGGGAATTATGATATCTATGAGATCAACGCATCGCTGTTCGCGTATCATCAGCCGATCCTCGGAGAATGAGCCGGCGAACGCATGAAACACGGCTGATCCATGCACGCCTGACTCCGGATGATCAAATGGAAACGGAAAAAGCATCACCAGTCAATGCCCCGATCAATCGAAGACAGGGATCCCATTGAAAGGTGATGCTTTTTCTGCTGCCCTTGTCAAAACAGGACAGATCATGTATATTCTGCGCATAAGAGAAGAAAACGGAAAATGCCGAAACGGGAAAAGACGAAATCCAAAGCCTGTTTGCCGGCAGCTGCGATGGCGATTCATGAGGTGGATTCACAATTCAACCTATGGAGGGAACTGTTATGAAAAAGGGCCTGTGGATCTGGTGTACTGTGATGATGCTGCTGTTCACGCAGGGTGCATATGCTGCATCCACTCCAACGCCGCTTCCGATTGTGATTACGCGTGAAGTGCAGACTGAATATCCTGAAAAGATACAGGATTTGCTGGATGTTGCGTATCGGGAGTGGACTGAAGTCGGTGGAAAAGAACTCAAGAGAAGCAATAAATATACCCGCTGGCTCAATGAATTTGACTGGGGATGGTGTGCAGGGTTTGTCACATGGTGCACGATGGAAGCCGGGATTCCGCAGGTAGCCTTTACGGATAATGTGCGCGGGGATGTGGAAGGGCTGGTCCATTTGAAGGAAGCCAGTGTCGGCAAGATGATCACCGGCTATATGCGGATGAACCGTGTGACGAATGTACCTCAAAAAGGGTTTATCGTCGTCTATGGGCAGAGGGGATCCGGCGGTGCCTATCATGTGGGCATCGTCTATGACATTGTGGACCTTGGGGACGGGCGGTATCGCCTGACCACGATTGAGGGAAACATGTCCAATACAGTAAGAATGTACGTTCATGACTATGACATGAATGCAAAAAAAGCCTGGGATATGAAAACCATTCCGGTTGAAGAGCAGACTGAGGAAATGAGCCGCATGTTTTCCTACAAACTGCAGAATGAAACGTGGTACATCAACTGTTTCCTGATGACCTGGATTCCGGAGACGGACATGCCCATTCTTTCCGATGCCGATGTGACGGTGACACCCGCGCCGGAGGCGATCAGACCATAAGGTCTGCAGATGCAGATGGATGATTCATCGTTACCAGCTGAAACCAATGAAGAGTGCAGGAGAAGAAAAGAGCAGGGAGGAACTGTCAGGAACCTCCCTGCTCTACTATATTACTCCATGTGTCCGTCGCGGAACATGCTGAACTGATCCATAGGATACTTTTTCAGGTTTTCAAGAATATTGCGTCCGTCGGCCTTGTCCAGGAGTTCCGTACGTGCCTTTGCGATTTCAATGTCGGTCTTATGACGGGAAGGACCGCCGACACATCCGCCAGGGCATATCATGCCTTCGATAAAGTCTTCTTTCAGGGTGCCGGCTTTCAGCATGGTGAGTGCTTTTTTGCATTCGGCACCGCCGGTGCATGCGAGAAGACTGATGTTCTCCGTGTCTTCGCCCATTTCCTTCATGACTTCCAGCACAGCGGCAGCAACACCGCCGGAGGAAGCGAATTTTTTACCGAACCGGGAAGCTTCCTGGTAATCCTCTGCGACAGGTTCAAGCACGATGTCTTTGCTCTCGAGAAGACTGGTCATTTCTCCGAATGTGATGGCATAGTCGGCGTTGTCGACAATGAATTCATTGAGCGTTTCACCCTTCTTGGCAATGCATGGCCCGATGAACACAGTCACACAGCCGGGATGCGTTGCTTTGAGGTAGCGATTGACGGCCACCATGGGGCTGACAGTTGAGGACTTGTTTTCTTCATACTGTTTGGGAAACTGATGACGAAGCAGGCTGATAAAAGCAGGACAGCAGGAAGTGGTCATCTTGCGGCCTTCTTTTTTGGCTTCGACCCATTCTTTCGCTTCATAGGCTGCCGTCATATCCGCACCAAGACCGACTTCCACCATATCGGCAAATCCGACTTTTTTCAGTGCATTGCGCAGTGAAGCCATGCCGATGTCTTTGCCGAACTGGCCTTCTGAGGCAGGAGCGCACATGGCGATGACTTCGCGCCCGGCCTTGATGGCTTCAATGATGGATACAAGAAAGATTTTGCTGCCGATTGCACCGAAGGGGCAGGCGTGGATACAGTGCCCGCAGTGCACACATTTGCTCTCATCAATATTGCAGAATCCGTACTCATCCCAGCTGATTGCCCCGACCGGACAGATTTTCTTGCAGGGACGCTCGAGATGAATGATGGCACCATACGGACATGCTTTGGCGCACATGCCGCATTCCTTGCATTTTGCGGGATCGATCTGCATGCGTTTTTCGCCCTTGGTAATGGCACCGAAACGGCAGGAATTGATGCATGCACGGCCAAGGCAGAACCGGCAGTTATCTGTCACAGAATACGTTGAGGTCGGACAGTCGTCACAGGCGGGCTTGATGACCTGAACGACATTCTTCGTGTCGTTGGTGACATCCGCATTCATACCGCTTGCGAGACGGATACGCTCACGGACAATGGCACGTTCTTTATATACGCAGCAGCGATATTCCGGTTTTGGACCGGGACTGATTTTGAAGACGATTTTTTCACGATTTTCATCAGTCAGCGCGCCTTCCCATGCCAGTTTGCAGACTTCCGTGGCGATATCATGTTTCAGGTCGCGTATCCCTCTGTCGTTGGTAATCATCGATGTTCCCTCCATAAAAACGTGGTACTCAGATTATAGCATAATGGAAATGGTTTGTCCTGAAAATGAAAATGTTTTTCAGTGCTTCATTGAAACGATGAAGGAAATGGTAAGGCGCAGATGAATTGAACAGGATGGCGGAGACATTGTACTTTCAGGGGCAATACGGTACAATGGGTGCAGAAGAAAAGATCTCCGGGAAACAGATGACCGGGCCAACACGGTGTCTCTGCTTTTCCAGGGAATTGCAGCGAAGTGACTTTGATTTGGAAAGGATGCGAAGGGCATGCGGCGGTGTTTGCGGTCTGGAATGAAAAGGCTTGCAGCCTTACTGATTGGAGGAATCATGATGACCGGGTGTTCCCATGCAGAATCGATCAAACTCAGGCAATTCGAGAACCAGCGGCCGTTTGAAGGCTGGGGAACCAGCCTGTGCTGGTGGGCAAACCGGATTGGTTACTCGGATGAACTCTCAGAAATGGCAGCCAGAGCCTTTTTTGATGAAAAGGACGGGCTGGGAATGAATATTGTCCGCTACAATATCGGCGGGGGCGACGACAGTACCCATCATCATATTACCCGAACAGATTCCGCCATGGAGGGCTATGCAGTCAATCCATCCTATGATGAAGGGGCAGGAACCTACAAATGGGACTGGGACTGGGAGAAGGATGCCGCCCAGAGAAATGTTCTGGAAAAAGCCATCAAGCAGACGGGTGACCGGATGATTGTGGAGTTGTTTTCCAATTCACCGCCTTATTTCATGACGGTCAGCGGCTGCACATCAGGCAATACAAATCCCAATCAGGATAACCTGAAAGCGGATGCGTACGAAGCGTTTGCCCGCTATCTTGTCGGCGTGGCGGAGCATTTTGAGAAAGAATGGAAGATTCCGGTACAGAGCCTTGAACCGATGAATGAACCGTATACAAATTACTGGAAGGCCTTCAGCCCCAAGCAGGAAGGCTGCAGGTTCGGTCCGGGGGAATCTCAGTCCAGGATCATTCTTGCGATGAAGGAGGAACTGAACAGGAGCGGGATGGGCCACATCATCCTTCCTGGGACAGACGAAACCTCTCTGGATACGCAGATGAACGCATGGTATGCGCTCTCCGATGACGCAAAGAAGGCCATTGATCGGATTGATGTGCATACCTATCAGGGAGCCGGACGTGTGCCGCTGAGCAATCTGGCTTTTAAACAGGGCAAAGGATTGTGGATGTCAGAAGTCGATGGCGGGGACACGCTTGGCAACGCAGGGGAAATGGGTGCCGGACTGTGGCTTGCACAGCGAGTTGTGGATGACATGAACGGCCTTCAGCCGTCAGCCTGGATTCTGTGGCAGGTGATTGACAACCACATCAGTGAAAAGGGATACAACGGAAACCGTGATTCGGGAATGGTCAATGTGAACGGCGGCTATTGGGGACTCTCGGTCGCCGATCATGACAGGACGGAACTGATCCATACCATGAAGTACTATGCGCTTGGACAGTTTACACGTTTTATCCGCCCCGGAGATGAACTTCTTGCATCATCCGGTCACAGCCTGGCAGCACGGAATCCTGCTGATGGCAGCATTGCAGTTGTGTATGTCAATACCAATCCGGGGGAAGCGGCGATCGAACTTGACCTCACAGCATTTGGTGAATCATGGAATATGCACGTATACCGTACTTCGGGCGGCCTGCAGGACGGTGAAAAATGGGCACTGTGTGAGGAAAAGAAGGGTACAGCCGGGACGATCCACATGAATATGAAAGGGAATGCCGTGACAACGGTTGTACTGACCCCTGCACCATGATGTGAAGTTCACTTCACTCAGGTCAACAGAAAAAGCCGATCGGACAATGATCGGCTTTTTCTGTTGGTTGAGATTACTGATCGTCTTCGTTCTCATTATAGAGAAGACTCAGTTCGGATTTTGGATCAAAAATATGAATGACTTTGCTCGGGAAGGTAAAGTAAAGTTCATTGCCGCTCTTCAGGCTTGCCCGCTGATCGCGTGTGAGATCAATGGTCGGCAGGCGCAGAATAATGTTGTCGCCTGAATCTGTCGTAAGATGCATATGGAGCTCGGAGCCCATCATTTCAACGACCTGAATTTTGGAGCGGATGGTGTTGGGACCTTTTTCGAAGGAAACCGCAGTATGCTCCGGCCGGACACCCATAATGATATCCTGGGAATAAATCTTCTTTGCCTTCAGAATATCACAGGGCTCCTGATCAAGTGGAACATGAATGCCAAGGACATCCACGGTATACTTGCCGTTATTTTCCTGGAGCTTCGCCTTAATGAAGTTCATCTGCGGAGAACCGATAAACCCGGCGACAAACAGATTCTTCGGTGTATCGAAGACCTGCTGCGGTGTGCCGACCTGCTGAATATATCCGTCTTTCATGACAACAATGCGGTCACCGAGCGTCATGGCCTCCGTCTGGTCGTGCGTGACATAAATGAAGGTGGTGTCAATGCGCTTGCGCAGGAGAATGATCTCGGCGCGCATCTGATTGCGCAGTTTGGCGTCAAGGTTGGAAAGCGGTTCGTCCATCAGGAAGACCTGAGGCTCGCGGACGATCGCGCGGCCGATTGCAACACGCTGACGCTGACCGCCGGAAAGCTGTTTGGGTTTACGGCCAAGATATTCCGTAATGCCGAGAATTTCAGCAGCCTGACAAACACGCTTATGGATCTCTTCGTTGTTCATTTTCCGAATTCTGAGAGAGAATGCCATATTCTCATACACAGTGATGTGCGGATACAGTGCGTAGTTTTGAAAGACCATGGCAATGTCGCGGTCTTTGGGCTCGACATCATTGACGACGCGGTCGCCGATTTTGAGCGTGCCGCCCGAAATGTCTTCAAGGCCGGCAACCATGCGCAGCGTGGTAGACTTGCCGCAGCCGGAAGGGCCGACAAAAACGATGAATTCCTTGTCGCGGATGCGAAGGTTGAAATCGTGCACGGCGACAACATGATTGTCATATTCTTTTTTGATATGTTCAAGTGTTACACTTGCCATAAGAAGTCCTCCATTTCATTGATTGATCCGTCAGCCTTTGACTGCACCGCCGGTTACGCCTTCCACATAGTACTTCTGCAGGAACATGAACAGAAGCGTGATAGGAATGGCAACCAGAACGCCGCCTGCGCAGAAACGGGTGAAGTAGCCCTGATAGTCGTTCGTGTTGACCCAGCGGTACAGACCGACGGCAACGTTATAGCTTTCCGCACGGCCCAGTGCAACATAGGATGCAAACACGTAGTCACCCCACGGAGCCATAAAGGCCATCATGATGGTATAAATCACGATCGGCTTGGACATGGGCATGATGATTTTCCAGAACACGAGTGCGCGTGACGCTCCATCAATTCGGGCGGACTCATCCAGCGATTTCGGAATCGTGTCAAAGAAACCCTTTGAAATATAGTATCCCATACCAGAGGAGGCACAATAGATCAGAATCAGGCCGGGAATGGCACCTTCCTGTGTCAGACCAAGCTGCTTGAGCAGGAAATACAGTGCAATCATGGTCAGGAAGCCGGGGAACATGCCAAGCACCAGGACAACATTCATAAACAGTTTACGACCGCGAAAACGCATGCGGGAAAGCGCATAGGAAACGGAGAGAACCATGCAGGTCTGGATGACAGCGCAAACCAGTGCAATAATCAGCGTATTGCCGTACCACCGGAAAAACATGCCGTCCTGGAAGAGATAGCGGTAATTGTCCAGAGAAAAATGATGCGGAATCACGTAATCAACCATACCGCCGCTTTCCGTCAGATATGAGCGGAAAGATTGCAGGACAAGAAAAACGAATGGAGCAAGCCAGATAATGGACATAATGACGAGAATGGTGTAAATGCTTCTGTTGACATGCTTTTCGTGATTCTTTTTGCTTCTGAGGTATTTTTCCGTTTTGACTTCACGGATAACACCTTTTTCCTGATCGATCTCAATATCGACTTCAGGAATACTGGTCTTTTTCGTCGTCATTGGAAATCCTCCTCATTCTTCACAGAAGGCATCAGGTTATATACCACCAGGTTGATGATGACCGTGATGATAAAGACCAGAATACCGATGACTGCTGCAATTTTATAGTTGGTGTCAGAAACGGTCATCTTATACAGCCAGGTGATCAGAAGATCCGTGTAGCCGGCGTTGCCTGCAAGCTCCATAGAAAGCGGTTTGCCCTGTGTGAGCAGGAAGATGACGTTAAAGTTGTTGATGTTTCCTATAAACGAAGTCAGCAGATAAGGGCCGGTAACAAAGAGCATGTACGGAAGGGTAATCTTCATGTACATCTGGATCGCGTTGGCGCCGTCCATACGGGCACTTTCATAGAGATCGGCGGGAATATTCATGAGAATGCCGGTGGCAATAAGCATGAGATAGGGGATACCGATCCAGAGGTTAATGAGGATGACCGTGAAACGGGCCCAGTGCGCATTGGTCCAGAAGGGAATCGGCTCGGATATCCATTTCCACCGCATCAGCGTGCCGTTAATCAGGCCGTCAGCCGCGAACATCTTGGAGACATACAGGAGGGAGACAAACTGGGGAATAGCGATCGTCATGACGAGAATGGTGCGCCAGACCTTCTTGAACCTGATGCCCTTTTTATTGATCATGATGGCAACAAGCATTCCCATGAAATAATTGAGGAACGTTGCAAAAAAGGCCCAGACCAGTGTCCAGAACAGAACCTGCCTGAACGTATCGCCATAGTTTGCCCCGCCGGAGGAGAGCAGTGTATGGAAGTTGTCCCAGCCGACCCAGGTGAAGAGCTTGGACGGAGGCTGATGCTCATAGTCAAAGTTTGTGAAGGCGACAAGGATCATGAAAATGATCGGAAGGACGGTGAATGTAAAGATACCGAGTGTGGGCAGTGCGAGCAGGGTTTTATGAAACTGCTCATCGGCCATGGACTGGAGATCTTCTTTACCTGTCTGCAGTCTTTTTCCTTCTTTGAGGTATTTCTGGCCGAGCTTGTTCTGGCGGACATTGACCCGCCATGTATAGATGAACGCCAGAATAAAGAAAATGGTCAGGATACCATAGAGCAGGATGAAAAAAGAGTTATCGCCATAGACTGTGACGCGGCCCTTCTTGGTTGTCGGTATATCACCGAGGGTGCTGAACTTTGCAAGATAAGGCATGCCGAAGTTAAACATGTAGAGATTAAATACCGTCTGAAAGAGGAAAAACAGAATGCCGCGGAGCCACTGGCCGCGTGCACAGTTTCCGAATCCCATGATGAGGAAGGAAATGCGGGTTTTCCAGTCGCCGTTTACAAATGTCATGATTACATCTTTGACATTGGCGCCAAACAGGCAGATGATATGCCAGATGGATCGAAACAGTTTCTGAACGCCCCGGACGATCCCCATCGGAATCCGCTTCAGGAAACTCAGAAAATCATAACCGATTTTGGCGGGTTTACTGAGCTTCAGATAATCCAGATCCGTCATGAATCGTGACCTCCATGTAAAATTGCAAAAAGGAGGACTGGTAGTCCAGTCCTCCTGACCAACTTCTTTTTACTTGACGTAAGTGCCTGCCGTCGTCTGGAAGGAAGTCAGTGTAGAAAGGAGTTCTTCATCGGACGCATTATCCAGCTTGTCAGCGATGATGTCATCACCGAGAGCGGTGGCCAGAGACCAGTATTCACCAGGATACTGTCCCTGAGGCATCGTGAAAGCAAGCTGTGCGGCAAGAGCTGCAAGGGCTTCGTTGGCCTTCACAGTTTCATCCTGCTGAGCAGCGAGATTGGAGGGACCCCACTGTACTGCGTTGTAACGTGCAAGCTGTACTTCGCCGGAAGTCAGGAAAGCAGCGAGTGCATCGCATGCGGCGAGTTTGTTTTCATCAACCTGGGGCTTGACACCGAGCATCTTGAATCCGCCGAAACCGCCCAGCTGATAGCCGTCCACAACAGGAAGCTTTGCAGCGGCGAAGTTGTCGCCGAGCATTTCTTTCACAGCGTTGGCATCCCAGGTGCCGTCAACGATTGCACCGAGGTTGGTAGCATTGGAAGCGGAAGAGCCGTTCACAAAGGCAGGGCTCTTGGCGAGCTTGATCATGCTCTTGAGCGCTTTGACGCCGTTTTCGGAGGCATAGTCGCAGTTCATGGCAACCAGATTGCCGTCAGCGTCGGTGTCATAAGTCAGGGAGCAGCCTGCGCCGAAGAAGAAAGCAGTCTGATACCAACCGGAGTTGATTTCCATGTAGAAGCTCTTGCCGGCCTTCTCGCAGTCAGCCAGGATCTTATCCAGATCAGAAGGATCGGTGACAACACTCTTGTCATAGTAGAGGAAGTAGCCGTTATCACTGGTCATGGGATAGGCATACATGACGTCGCCCATCTTGACAGCGGCAACAGAACCTGCATCGTTTTCAGCTTCAACAACAGCAGCGTTGCCTTCTTCCACGACTTCCAGAGCACCGGCTGCAACAAGGCGGGCAAGCTGGTCCTGGGCAAAACCAAAGATATCAGCACCGCCTTCAACGTCGGTGATCATGTTGGAAGCAGCATCGCCTTCACCAACAGCCTGAACAGTCACGGTCATGCCGGCATACTCAGGATGGGCGGCCTTGAAAGCTTCAACCTGCTGGTTGGTGAAGTCCACAACAGCTTCTGCAACCCAGACTTTGATTTCGCCGTTGAAGCCTTCAGCGTTTGCAAAAGCGCACACAGAAAGCAGCATGGCAAGTGCCAGAACAAGAGAAAGGAACTTTTTCATAGAGAATTCCTCCTATAAAATTATCAACCCGTTACGGGTGGACGGCAACGTCGTCCAGTCAGGCTTTATTTTATCACTTGTACGAACAAATGTCAAAAAACGTGGGAGACCTGAAAAAAGGTTCGAAACAGGTCGCGAGGGGATGTACCATGCTTCAAAGAAAAGCCGATCTGCTGAAAAAAAGCAAAAGGAATACAAAAAAATGTTTTACCTTATCCGGTCAATGCAGACAACAGTCCTTTGCACTGGCACTGAGTGAATACAGGAATGGAACACAGAAATCTATTGAAGAGGAAGCAAAAAAGGCTTACAATTCAGGCGAAAAGGAATAAACATTATCTTGTAGTGAGGGAGGAAATCATATGAGTGAGCCGCGCCGCGGAGGGCGTGAACGCCGTGTGACCGGACAGGGGCACGGCGTAGAGAAAAAAGGTGAAGGGCTCGGCACCGGGCCTGTTGGATCGACCGGAGGAATGAATGGGGGAAACTCTGCACGTTCAGGCAATCCGTCTCAGGGCAGAGCACCCGGCAGCATGGGTGGTTCATCGTCCTCGAGACCGCAGCCGCGTCCCAGGACACCCATCGGTCAGGGCGGTGGTGTTTTTACCGGGGGATCAGCTGGAAACAGACCTGCGGGTTCTCCGTTCCATACGAACACCAGTCCCAGCACGCGGCCTTCAAGCACGCGGCCCTCATCTTCAGGCAGTTCGGGCGGGCGTCCTTCATCCGGCAGGGGCGGACTGAACCCGCTGGTGCTGATCGTCATTCTGTTCCTGGTGTTTGGCGGCGGCGGATCCATGCTGTTTGGCGGCGGTGGAAATCAGAACAATGGAAATGATTCATCGCTGATTGCCTATACACAGTCCCCGACCAGTACCCCGAGAATCACAGCGACGCCCAGGGTCACTGCAGCGCCTGTGACGGCGACACCAAAGGCCAAAGCGACGGCAACCCCGAAAGCAAAAACGACGAAAAAGCCTTCGGGATGGTACAACCAGGTGCTTTCAGGGGTGCAGGAGCACGTTAATACGAATTCTTCCGCACTGGCTGCGACCAGTGTATCGGGCATCCGTGAACGCTATACAAAACTGGCAGGAAGCGGAAACGACACGGTCACCATCATGGTGTACATGTGCGGTACGGATCTTGAAAGCAGAAGCGGAATGGCAAGCTCCGACCTGCAGGAAATGGCCAAAGCAACGTATGGCGACAATGTCCACATCATTGTGTATACGGGTGGATGCAGGGCCTGGAAAGTATCCGGTATTTCATCCAGAGTCAATCAGATCTGGCGCGTGCAGGACGGAAAGCTCAAAAGTCTTGTCAGTGATGACGGCAATGCATCCATGACCAATCCGTCCACACTGACACGTTTTATCCGCTATTGTGCCGACAATTATCCTGCCACCCGGTATGAACTGATCATGTGGGACCACGGCGGCGGGTCTGTGACTGGTTTTGGGTATGATGAAAAGAACACTTCCTCTGGTTCCATGTCGCTTGCCGGGCTGAATTCCGCACTGAAGGATGCGGGTGTCAAATTCGATTTTGTCGGTTTTGATGCCTGTCTGATGGCTACGGTTGAAACCGCACTGATGACAAGCCGCTATGCGGACTATATGATTGCATCCGAAGAGAGCGAGCCCGGCATAGGCTGGTATTATACCAACTGGCTGACGAAACTCGGCAGGAACACATCCATGGATACCGCAAGCCTTGGCAGAGAAATCGTGGATGATTTTGTCAATGCATGCGCCCGCCAGGTGCCGGGACAGACCACAACCCTCAGTGTGGTAGACCTTGCCCAGGTGGAGTCCCAGATGCCGCAGGCTTTTTCCGATTTCAGCAAATCGATCAGCGCTCTGATCCAGCAGAAGGAATATCAGACGGTATCGAACGCAAGGAACGGCAGCCGTGAGTTCGCACGGTCTTCGAAAATCGATCAGGTCGACCTTGCCGACCTGGCTCTGAGAATGGGCACGGATGAAGGCGAGAAGCTGGCCGGTGTGATTCAGTCCTGTGTGAAATACAACAGGGTTTCCGGTGTCTCGAATGCATACGGTCTGTCTGTTTATTTCCCCTACAAAAAGATCAGCAACGTGGACAAAGCGGTCAGAACATATGAGCAGATCGGTCTGGATGATGCATACAGCGACTGTATCCGCGCTTTCGCAAGTCTGGAATCGAGCGGACAGATTGCTGCAGGCGGGTCATCCAGCCCAATGGGGTCACTGCTCGGCGGCGGATATTCTACTTCTTCTGCCTATTCCTCTGAGGATCTCCTCAATGAGCTCCTCGGCAGTTTCTTCAGCGGAGGCGGTTCATACGGGTCAGGCTCCATGGGTTCACTTGATTTCCTGTTTGGCAGGAATCTTTCCGACCGGGAAATCACAGAGTATGTGCTCGATCATCATCTGAACGCTGCTGACCTCGTATTCCGCGCATCGGGCAGCGATATGGTGCTGGCTCTTTCTGAAGAGGAAAGAGAACTTGTCACCGGGATTGAACAGAACATCTTTGTGGATGACGGAAACGGCTTTATTGATCTGGGCCTGGACAATGTGTATTCCTTTGACGACCAGGGAAATCTGGTCGCAGATCTTTCCGGCGTCTGGCTCTCGATCAACGGGCAGATTGTGCCGTATTATCATCTGACCAGCGAAACAGAAGGTGAATCGTACCGCTATACTGGATATATTCCCGCTGTGCTGAATGGTACACGTGTCAATCTGATGGTCGTGTTTGACAATGAACATGAGTACGGCTATATCGCTGGCACTCAGATCGATTACATTTCCGGTGAAACCGAAGCGCAGGCCAAGCTGGATGAAGGCCTGAAGGAAGGCGATGTGCTTCAGTTTGTCTGTGACTACTATGCATATGATGGAACTTATTCAAATTCTTATCTCTTTGGCGATCCTGTGACGGTCGGAAAAGATCTGGTTGTATCGGATGCATATCTTCCGGAAAATCTGAAACTGCGCGTGACATACCGCATTACAGACCTGTATAATCAGGCATACTGGACGAATGCAATGTCAGTCTCCACGCGCTGAAAAACCAACAGCAAAACGCCAGACAGCTCAGGGCTGTCTGGCGTTTTGCTGCTTTTGCCTATTCATTTCAGAATGGCAAACCCATAAGGTGGCAGAGTGAGCAGGTTTCCGTCCAGCACGGGAGTCTGGGCGTCCAGGCACAGGGTATCTGCGATTTCCATTCCTTCAGGAACAGAAACTGTTTTGGGCTGGTTTGCTGAAAAGTTCAGCGCGAGGAGAATTTCGGATGCGTCGAGCTTTTTGGATAGACACAGTACATGGGAATCAGAGTACACAATCCCGGTTTTACCCTGGGCAATTTCTGGCCATTTCCGGGTGATAAGATTGACTTTTCTGACATAATGCAAAAGGGAATCTTCGTCCGACTTCTGCTGATCGAAGCTGGGATAGGCGTATTCAATCTTGGTTACACCGGGCGGCTGCCGGGTCATATCCTGATCGTTCCAGTACATGGCCAGGCGTTTGTTTGGATCCTCTCCGGAGCCGACCATTCCGATCTCTTCCCCATAATAGGTGAATACGGTTCCGCCAATGCAGTGCAGGACAAGTTCTGCAAATTTCGCCAGTTCCGGCCGGCTGCGGGCCTGCAGCGCTGCTATGGTACGGCCTGTATCATGATTGGACAGGAATGGCGCAAGCGTGACATCGGGAAGCGTACTGTAAAGGTCCTCCAGGTAACCTGCAAATTTACTGGCCGGGGTGCGTGCTCTGACGCTGCGGCAAAGCCAGCCTTCTGCCTGCGAAACGGGGAAAAGGAAGAAGGCATCGATCCCAGAAGCATAGTATTTTGCGATCTCCTGCAGGTTGGTCCAGGCTTCCCCGACACAGAAAGCATCCGGACGAATGTCATTCACCTCTGAATGGAAGCGTGCAAGAAGTTCCACATTCTTCTCCGTGTTTCCGGTTTCATAACTGGTGACAGCATCGAGTCGAAAGCCGTCGACACCAATATCCTGAAGCCAGAAAACGAGGATGCTGTGAATCTCGTTCCATACATCTTCATTCATCAGATTCAGATCCGGCATTCCGCCTCCGGAAAACTGTTCTTCATAGAACCAATCCGTTCCTGAAACGGGCACAGATTTGGGCTGTGCAGTCTGAGAAAAATGATAATACTGCACGTATGGATTGCCGGTATCTCCGGCTTTCAGCGCTTCAACAGCCTGCACAAACCAGGAATGGCCTGTGCCGGTATGATTGATCGGAAGATCAATAATCAGGGATATGCCGCGCTCATGGCAGGCCTGGACAAGGGAACGCATATCGTCCAGCGTCCCGTATTCCTCATCAATGGAAAGATAGTCTGTGACATCATATTTGTGATAACTGGGGCTCTGCATGACCGGCATCAGCCAGATGCCGTCAAATCCCATCCATTCTATGTCATCCAGGCGGGACAAAACGCCCTGAAGATCCCCGATGCCGTCACCGTCAGAGTCCTGGAAGGATCGCACGAATATTTCGTACCAGTTAAAGGACGAAGTCCGGGCAGAAACCTGGCCGGGAATTATGAGCATCAGCACAAAGATGAGTGAAAGCCATTTTTTCATACGATTGCACCCCTTTCCTGGTGATCCACTGAAAACGTGAAGAGTGAATAAAAAGGCGATGAGCAGTCTGAAGACATACAAATGCATCGCACGATTGGAGGCGGAAAACGGAGATTTCCGTGTCCTCCCTCCTGCATGCAATATACTGTCCGGTATTCCAGACGGAAAAGCTCGCTTCTTTGAGATAACAAACTATAACATGCATCAAACGGAAAAGCAACTGCACAGAAAATGCAAAAATGAGAATTTGTTGAGAAAAAGCAGTTTTCCATGTTTTCGTGCTATACTTTGCGCAGGAGGTGCGTTGAAATGGAACAGAAGACAGATCATTCTGTCCTTGCAAAGCCAAAGCAGTTGCTCACACAGGCCCTCCACGCTGTTCGCGGAGATAATACACAGCAGCTGGTTGAAGCATTTACCTCCGAGATGACACTGGTGGCAGAGGGACTGTGCGAAGACCAGAGCCAGCTGCATAAAAATGTCGAAGATGTCCGCAGAGAGTCAGAGAGCAATCGCCATAATTTGCAGGATGCGCTGGACATGCTGGAACGAACGCTGGATGAAAACCAGAAAGAGATGGACAGGCGCATGACCGATCTGGGTCATCGTATGGATGCGCTGGAAAAGAGAAGCAAGAAGAAAGAACTGCATATAGGAAAATGGAAGATTCCTGGCGGCTTTATGCCGCAGCTGATCGTGCTGGCATCCATCATTGCAGGAGCCTGGGTGCTTGTAACCATTCTGAACCTGTTTCACTAAAGCGAGGTGATGTGCATGAAGACATATGAGGAGATTGTGCAGTCCTATAAAAAGAGGCAGAAGGAAACCGTTGTGGACACACTGGCGACCGGACTGACTTATATGGATGAGATCTGTGTGGACGCCGGACTGCTTGAAGAGGTCGGTCTGATGGGGGAACTCACTTCCGCCATGTGCTCAGCACTTCCTTTTGTCATTATTGCAGCAACTGAAGGAACAAAAATCATGCTGGGGCGTAAACCGGCCAAAAACGGGACCAGGGATGCCGCGAGCCGCATGATTAAAACAGGAGCAGCGATCGGTGTCGGCGCGGCTGTGACTACGGCTGCGGGATTCTGGGCAGCGATCCCTGCGACGATGGGTGTACGCGCCTTGTTTGACAAGTACAAATCGAAATCACTTCAGCGGGTCCGGGTCAATCAGAGAATCAGGAGACTGCAGGCCCTGCGCGCTCAGCTTGGGGATGTGAAAGAGCCGGAACGGATTGAACAGTATCCGGATGCAATTCCGATGGAAGCTGAGTGGTCCTGACGGGGTCTGTTGCGGGCCATGGATGCAGGAATATGTTTTCAAGAGCTGCTTCACGCAGCTCTTTTGTGTTTTCGATGTTTTTTATCCCGGAAATGATGAAAACCTGATATACTCCGTTTGCATGGAAAGGAGGGATGCGCATGCAGTTTACGAAAATGCAGGGAATCGGCAATGATTATATTTATGTGAACCTGTTCAGGGAGCATGTAGCCCGTCCCTCTGATTTGTCCAGGCATATTTCTGACCGGCATTTCGGGATCGGGTCGGATGGACTTGTCCTCATTGGCCCCTCAGACAAGGCAGATCTGCGAATGCAGATGTTCAATGCTGACGGCTCCGAAGGAAAGATGTGCGGAAATGCATGCCGCTGTATCGGAAGGTATGCTTATGAGCGCGGACTGACAGACCGGACGAAATTTACCCTTGAGACCGGAAGCGGGATACGAACCATTTCCCTGAATGTTGTGGAAGGGAAGGTGTATTCTGCGGTCGTGGATATGGGCGTGCCCATCTTCGCTCCAGAGGAAATTCCGACAACGCTGATGCATCCTGATGAGGATGAAGTCCAGGTCAACGGACGGACATGGTCTGTTACGAGTCTTTCCATGGGAAACCCGCACTGTGTCACGTTTGTTGACAATCCGGATGCTATTGCGCTTTCAGAGATAGGTCCATTCTTTGAGCATCTCAGCGTATTCCCGGAGGGAGTCAACACTGAGTTTGTCAACATATGTCCGGACGGGACACTTCGGCTGCGGGTGTGGGAACGCGGAAGCGGAGAAACCATGGCCTGCGGGACAGGCGCGTGTGCGGCTCTGGTGGCAGCAGCGATCCATGGAATGAGTCCCCGAAGCAATGTCGTTCATCTTCGTGGCGGAGACCTGAGGATTGAATGGCGTGAGGACGGGCATGTTCTGCAGGAAGGGCCTGCAGAATTCGTATGTGACGGCATCTGGCCGGATGATGAATAAAGGAGCAGATTGATGCGCATTAATGATGAATATGGAAAACTCCCGGGGTCCTATCTGTTTGCAGAGATTGCAAGGAGGCTGAAACTGTATCAGAGCAGATTCCCGGAGGTGGACATTATCAGGCTGGGCATCGGTGATGTGACGCAGCCGCTTGTGCCGGCCGTCATCGAAGCCATGCATGCCGCCGTCGAAGAGATGGGAAAAAAGGAAACTTTCCGCGGATATGGCCCGGATTACGGGTATGATTTCCTGGTCAATGCGATACGGGAGCATGACTATGCACCGTATGGAATCGATCTGGCATATGATGAGGTTTTTATTTCTGACGGTGCCAAGTGCGATGTGGGAAATATTCAGGAACTGTTCTCTGCCGATGCTGTGATTGCCGTCACAGACCCGGTGTATCCGGTCTATGTCGATTCCAATGCCATGGCTGGCAGGGCAGGGGAATATATCGACGGGAAATGGAACAGACTGGTGTATCTTCCCTGCAACGCAGAGAATGGCTTTGTGCCTGAGCTTCCCAAAGTGCATGTGGATGTGCTGTATCTGTGCTATCCGAACAACCCGACGGGCACGGTACTGACCAAGGAACAGCTGAAAGTCTTTGTGGACTGGGCCAAAGAAAATGATACGCTGATTATTTACGATTCTGCCTATAAGGCATTTATCACCGAACCTGGCATTCCGCATTCCATTTATGAAGTGGAAGGTGCTGAGGATGTTGCCATTGAGTGCTGCAGCTATTCAAAAACTGCCGGATTTACAGGCACACGATGCGCCTATATGATTGTGCCGCACCGCGTGAAGGGGCTCAACGCAAACGGGGAACAGGTCGAGCTCAATGCAATGTGGAAGCGCAGAATGTCCACGAAATTCAATGGCGTCAGCTATCCTGTCCAGCGTGCTGCTGCAGCCATTTATACGCCGGAAGGAAAACAACAGATCGAAGAAGTGATCCGCGGATATCTCCGGAATGCCCGGGTGATTCATGACGGACTGATTGCAAGGGGCATTGAAGTCTATGGCGGTGTGAATTCTCCGTATATCTGGATGAAAGTTCCTGGCGGAATGGACAGCTGGACATTCTTTGACCGGCTGCTGGATCAGTCTCATGTAGTCGGCACACCCGGTGCAGGGTTTGGACCGAGCGGTGAAGGGTACTTCAGATTGACTGCGTTTAATACGCTCGAGGCAACGGAAGAAGCCGTCCGCCGCTTTGACAACCTGGACTTGAAGTAAATCTATAAGATAAACAGAAAAGAGAGGAAGAAAGCCGTCGGGCTTCTTCCTCTCTTTTTGTTCAGTAGATTTTTGGAATATCACCTGTGATGCCGTACTGCGATTTGAATGCCTCCAGATCAGAGGCATTCTGGATCAGACAGATGCCAGTGGTTTTTCCGGTTTGTTTGTCCCTGAAACACGCTGTGGTTTCGCCTGTGCAGATGGAAACAAGAAGAACCGGCTCCATGCCTTCCGGCACTCGATTGACAGTTTGCTTTTTAAAATGAAAGAGCATGCCGGACACCTCCTGTTATGCTTCCTGAATGGCATTTCCGGTATACAGCTGGTAATACTTACCCTTTGCTTCAATGAGCTGATCATGCGTGCCGCGTTCAATGATGCGGCCCTGTTCGAGCACCATGATGCAGTCGGCGTTGCGTACCGTGGAAAGCCTGTGGGCAATCACGAAAGTAGTGCGTCCCTTCATCAAAGCGTCCATACCGCTCTGGACGAGGGCTTCGGTTCTGGTATCGATGGAGGAGGTGGCTTCGTCAAGGATCAGACAGGGCGGGTCTGCAACAGCTGCTCTTGCAATAGCCAGGAGCTGGCGCTGTCCCTGGGAGAGGTTCGCACCATTGCCGGTCAGCATGGTCTGATAGCCATCGGGAAGACGACGGATAAAACCGTCTGCATTTGCCAGCCGCGCTGCATTGATGCACTGGGCATCTGTTGCATCAAGTCGTCCGTAACGGATGTTTTCCATGACAGTCCCGGTGAAAAGGTTGGTGTCCTGAAGAACCATGCCCAGAGATTTTCTCAGATCGCTCTTGCGGATTTTGTTGATGTTGATTTCATCATAGCGAATCTTTCCATCCTGGATATCATAGAAACGGTTGATCAGATTGGTGATTGTTGTTTTTCCGGCACCGGTGCCCCCGACAAAGGCAATCTTCTGGCCGGGCTGTGCATACATGGTGATGTCATGCAGAACCGTCTTTTCCGGGACATAGCCGAAATCGACATGGTTAAACGTTACGCCGCCAGCCAGTCTGCGGTAGGTGACGGTTCCGTCTTCCTGATGCGGATGACGCCATGCCCAGATGCCGGTCCTTGTTTCGGATTCAGTGATATTCCCATCGGCCCCGATCTTGGCATCAACCAGCTCGACATATCCATCGTCCTTTTCAGGTGCTTCGTCCATAAGCGAGAAGATACGGGATGCGCCGGCCATGGCCATGACAATGGAGTTCATCTGCTGGGAAATCTGGGAAATGGGACGGGAAAAATTCCTGTTCAGTGTTAAGAAGGTAACGAGCGTGCCCAGGGTGAGGGCGGCCACACCATTGATGGCAAACAGAGCACCGATTACCGCGCACACGACATAACTGAGATGGCCGAGATTGTTGTTTACGGGACCGATAATGTTTGTAAATGAGTTGGCCTGGGAGGCGGCAGAACGGAGCGTTTCATTGAGTTCAGAAAAGGCATTCATGCTTTTCTGTTCATGGCAGAAGACTTTGACTACTTTTTGGCCTTCCATCATTTCTTCAATGTAGCCATTGACCGCACCGAGATTCTTCTGCTGCTGTCCGAAGAATTTACCGGCTCTTCCGGCAAGCTTTGCACTGGCAACAAGGGTTAATGACATCAGGATAAGGGACAGAATGGTCATCTGCCAGGAGAGCATGATCATGCTGACAAAAGTCATCACCACTGTGATCAGGGAGTCAACAAAGGAAGGGATGGACTGGCCGATCAGCTGGCGGAGCGTATCCACGTCATTGGTATAGACAGACATGATGTCACCATGTGCATGGGTATCAAAGTATGAAATCGGCAGTTTCTCCATAGTGGTGAAAATCTGCTTGCGAATATCGAGCAGTGATCCCTGGGAGACATAGATCATGATCCTGTTGTATGTATAGGATGCAGCGATGCCGATTCCCAGAATCACGGCAAGACGCGTCAGTGCGGCAGCCAGTGCACTGAAGCCTGCGTTTGTATCGATCTGCTTTGAAAGCATGGGCATGATATAGGAATCGATCAGCTGCTGCATAAACAGTGTGCCCTGCAGTGTGCAGTATGTGGCGATTCCAATGCAGATAATGACGATGATGAACTGGAGGGCATACTTGCTCATGACAATTTTCATGACACGACGAAGCGTGCCTTTCTGTTTCTTCATGTCAAGCATCATTTCTTTGCCGGATTTGCGTGCTCTTGGACCACGGTTCATACAGCGTCACCTCCAATCTGTTCAGGTTTGTCAAAGTCTCCGCCGCCCTGCGTCTGGGTTTCATAGATCTCGCGGTAAATCGGCGAAGTGTTCATCAGCTCATCATGTGTTCCGAAAGCTACCACCGAACCATTGTCCATAACGATAATCCGGTCAGCGTCCATGACCGATGCGATGCGCTGAGCAATGATCAGCTTTGTGGTATCGGGAATGTCCTCCCGGAATGCTTTGCGGATCTTTGCATCCGTGGCTGTATCACAGGCACTGGTGGAATCATCGAGAATCAGGACTTTCGGTGACTTCAGCAGCGCACGGGCAATGCACAGACGCTGTTTCTGACCGCCGGAAACATTGTTTCCGCCCTGTTCGATGCGCGTGTCATATCCATCGGGAAAACGGTCAATAAACTCATCAGCGCATGCAAGACGACAGGCTGTTTTGCATTCCTCGAGCGTCGCATCTTCCTTGCCCCAGCGGAGGTTGTCGAGAATGGTGCCGGAGAACAGAACATTTTTCTGAAGGACGACAGAGACTGCATTTCGAAGCGATTCAATATCGTATTGCCGAACGTCGACGCCGCTGACTTTTACGGAGCCTTCTGTGACATCATAGAGACGCGAGATCAGAGAGACCAGCGTGGATTTGCCGCAGCCGGTTCCGCCGATAATGCCGATCGTTTCACCCGAGCGGATATGCAGATCAATATCCTTGAGCGTATATTCTCCGGAGCCGCTTGCCTGATAGGAAAAATTGACATGATCAAAGTCAATGGACCCATCCTTGATTTCAGTGACAGGCGCGTCACCGTTCTGAATGGAGGGGACCTCGTCAAGCACCTCACAGATTCTGCGGCCGCTGGCGAGGGACATCGTCAGCATGACGAAAATCATGGAGAGCATCATCAGTGACATGAGCACGCTCATGACATAGGAGAAAAGGCTTGTAAGCTGGCCTGTTGTAAGGGAGAGATCGAGGGACGGCGGCATGACAATATACTTTGCACCCAGCCAGGACAGGGCGATGATGCAGGTGTATACCGTGAGCATCATGACAGGTGCGTTCAGGACAACCACTTTTTCAGCACGGACAAACATGTTGTACAGGTTGGTGACTGCCTTTTTGAACTTATCCGTTTCATAGTCTTCACGGACAAATGCCTTGACGACGCGAATGGCTGAGACATTTTCCTGTACGGAAGAGTTGAGCGCATCATACTTCTCAAACACAGCTGAGAACCGTTTCTTTGCCATATTCACCACAACACCCAGGAAAATGGCCAGGAATACAACGGCAATCAGAAAGATGAGAGAGAGTCTTGTATTGATGGAGAAGCACATGATGATCGAACAGATAAATGTCAGGGGAGCACGCACAGCAATGCGAAGCGTCATCTGAAAGGCATTCTGCACATTGGTTACGTCTGTTGTCATGCGCGTTACAAGACCGGCGGTTGAGAACTTATCGATGTTTGCAAAGGAAAAAGCCTGAATATGTTCGTACATTGCAGAGCGGAGATTGGCAGCAAAACCTGTGGAAGCCTGTGCACCGAATACGCCGCCCAGAATGCCGAACAGAAGACTCAGGGATGCAGCCAGAAGCATCAGCAGGCCATACTTATAGATATCTGGCATGCTGGACTGGTTGATGCCGTGATCGATCAGGGCAGCCATAATGTATGGAATTAAGGTTTCCATAAAGACCTCACCAATCATGCTCAAAGGGGTCAGGATCGTGACCTTCTTATATTGCTTGATGAAGCTCAGGAGTTTTTTGACCAAGGGGAGTCATTCCTTTCATTGGTGGTTTGAATCAGTTGGGTGAAGGAACAATGGATTCGTACATTTTTTGCAGAAGGGCATAGGCCTGTTTTTTTTCAGCCTCACTCAGACTGGAAAGCATGGCTTTTTCAGCACATTCAATGGATGCTCTGGAGCGGTCGCAGAGGGCCCGGCCCTCATCAGTTAAACGGACGCACTTAATGCGGCGGTCATCATCCAAAGTAAAAGAAGTCAGCAGTTTTTTCTTTTCAAGACGCTGAATCAGACCGGCCATGGTGGATTGAGCGCAGTGAAAGTCATGCTCAAGCTCTTTCATACGGGCTGTTTCATCCTGTGCCTGATGGATTACGATCAGGATATGGGCCTGTGTAGGGGTGAGATCAATGTCTGAAAAATGACGGGATGCTTCTGCAATCAGACGATGATGAATACATTTGATCAGCTGCCCAAAACTGGGCGAGGTTTCCATAGCAATAAAACCTCCTTCCTGGAAAATGAGTATAAGCAGGCAAAACAAAAAGTCAATAGCAGGCGATTGAATTTCTCGCGGAAATTGAACGGGGTGATCGGCAACGCAAAAAACCAGCAGTCCCGGAAAGGGAACTGCTGGTGGAAAAGGATCAGAATGCAATGGATCAGGGATGAAATCTGATCTCAGAAGCTGTATACAAGGGGATCTCTGAGGAGATCAGACAGAGGCCGAATACCGGACAGATCCTCATTCCACGCTTTCCGTGGAAGCTTCTTCTTCATAGGATTCGTCATCATCTTCCGAGGACTCTTCTTCGTCGGATTTATCGTAATCTTCCGAGGATTCTCCCTCCCATTCTTCGTCCTCGGAACCTATATCCAGACCATAAGCAAGAATATCGAGAATGCCTGCTTCCTGAAGAACATCCATCAGGGAAACAACTGTGGATACAGGAGCATGAATAATCAGAGGCAGGGCCACTTCGATCATGGAATCTTTGGCAGAATCCAGAAATTCATTGAGCGTACTGTCATGCAGGGAGAAGAAATTCAGGCCGCACCATTCGGTCAGACGATGATAGACTTCAGTTTCGGGAACATAGGTCTCAGCAGAAACGTGGGCAGTGATCAGGGCTTCATCCCCACTCATCAGGGAGACATGGTTTCCATCCCCGGAGAACTCTGCATGCAGTGTATCGGTGATCTGCGCAGACTCCAGTAAACCGGCCTGATTTTTCTGAATGAAACTCAGGCCGTAAAGGAGCGGCCCATGGAAATCCAGTACGCAGTCAAACGGTGCAGAAGCCGGCCAGTTGCACGGAACAGCGTGCGACTGGAAGGTGCCCTGAACAAACAAATGCTCATCTGTCCCCAGAACAAGCGAAAGATCCACATCATACGTGTCGCCGTGCATGGTTCTGACATAATCAAATGATGCATTTTCACCAAAGACAAAGCCGGGAAGGAACACATGAAGCGCGTAGGATCCGTCAGGCTGCGTCTCAGAAGAGAAGAGCGTCTGTGTTCCGGTTTTCCATATTTCGCTGGTCTCAGTTCTATTTACGGTAACTTCGGGAACTTCACTCGACAGCCACTCGGGAATATTCATCCACAGCTCAGTGAGTTCCTCGCCTGCAGTATTGAAGCTGGTCATGGTGTCCAGCCAGATGCGGACACCGCGCTCGTCATAGAGCATGTTTGAAAGTCTCTCACCGAGCGCAGTCAGTTTGTCGGATGAGACCGTCCACTCCGTCAAATGTTCATCTTCTGAACGCATGGTATCCTGCAATGCCCACCATACCGGCGTAAATGCATCACAGGAGGCATACGGATACAGAATGAAGAAACGCTGGAGAGGAATGTCCAGGTGATTGTAGATTTTCATGCCGTATTCCAGCAGGGCGGGGACATTGATGACAATGTTCTCATTGTTCCACACCGGGCTGACGACATGAAACAGTGCTTCCAGCCCCCACAGTGAAAAATCCATGCGGGTGGATTCATCGCCGTCAAGAACCATGGAGGCTGTCATCTCGAAGCCCTTTGAGCGATCATCATTTCTGTGGAACGAGCCTTCGACTTCAAGCATTTTCAAAAAATCAAGCATGCCTGCAAGGACGCTGCCCTCGGAAGCTTCCATGGAAGAAAAGGACAGCTTGTAGTGAAAGGCTTCGCCTGCGACCCATGTCGGAATGAGAATGAGGAGAAGCATTACAGCCAGAGTGCGTTTGAACATGATGCATGCCTCCATTAGCCCCAGAGTGCAGAAAGAGCGGGGACGATTTGTTTTTTGCGGGAAACGACATGTTCCAGGAAAACGTGGTGTTCTTCAGCAGAATCAATGCCGAAGGCCTGGCGGATTGAGTCCTGCCCGTTGGTATAAATGAGTTCTGTGCCTTCACGCAGCACATCGGTGAGCATCAGCAGCACCATATCATACGCATGCTCTTTGCGCATGGATTCCATGGCACTGAGATATTCATCCATACGCGAAAGGCGGGAAGTAATATCAATGGTGGTAATCTGACAGATCCCGAGCACGTGATTGCCGAGACGGAATTCCTTGAAGTCACTCTTCAGCTGCTCAGCTATGGGCTTGTCGGCGGATCCGCCCAGGGAGAACATCTCCCGTCCCAGAGACTCAAGATCAATTCCGGCGATGCGGGCGAGGCGCTCGGCAAGGCGGCGGTCCTTCTCAGTGCATGTGGGTGACTTGAAGATCACCGTATCAGAGAGAATGGCACCTGCCATCAGGCCGGCCAGTTTCGGACCGGGCATCAGACCATGCTCCTGATACATCAGGGCAACAATACTGGTTGTCGAGCCGATCGGCTCATTTCGCATGAAGGTGGGATATCCGGTCTGTACATCACCCAGACGGTGATGATCCAGAATAGCAATAATCTGGGCCTGTTCAAGTCCGGCAACACTTTGGCTTTTTTCGTTGTGATCGACCAGAACCACCCGTTTGACACGGGGTCTTAAGAGATGATATCTGGATAAAGTACCGACAGGCTTACCGCTCTCGTCGAGCACAGGGTAGGAGCGGTAACGGCTTTCAAGCACCTTATCGCGTACATCATCAAGGTAATCGTCCAGATGAAAAGAGACAAGGTCGGAGTGCTGGGCAATTCGTTCCACAGGATTGGCCTGATAGAGCATGCGTACAGCGCGGTATGCGTCACAGGGTGAGGCAATGACACAGGTGTCAGAATGAATACCGCTGTATTTTTCAGCCAGATCGGTCTGGCACAGAATGATGCAGCTTGCTTTTGCATCGAGGGCCTGCTGAACAACATCTTCCTGCTGGCCGCATATCACGACGGAGCCTTCGCGCAATGGGAGCGGATTGGGCTGGGGGAGTGCGATGACGACATCACCGGAAATGCTGTCAAAGAAATCACCGCTGTCGTTGATAATACGTCCTTCGAGCGCGGACAGAAGATTGAATATCGGGACATCTTTCGCACAGGGCAGGTCAATGGAATCCATGTCATGTTCGGCAATTGCACCGGCTGTCAGCATGCCGAACAGGGTTCCGTCTTCATTGGCAATGGGAATAGCAGACCCTGTGACGCCGTTCTGATGAAGCACTTCCCATGCGTGACTTACAGGGACCTGCCGAAAAAGAACAGGCGGATGATCAAATTCAATATCGCTGATCTGCGTCCTGACAGAGTGCAGATAAACAGGAGGCTCCAGTTCAAAACGACGGAGCAGAAAATCTGTCTGGTCATTGATATGCCCAAGACGGCAGGCAAGGTAAGAACCATTGCCGAGAGAATTCATCAGTGAAGCATAAGCCATTGCTGAAACAATGGCATCTGCATCAGGGTTTTTATGACCGAAGACAAGAATCTGATCCTGCATAACGGTTTCCTTTCTATTTATTTATCGTTTTCTACCCAGTCCGGCGTATCATCCTGTATTTCGAACTGAACATCCTCGAGCATTTCATCTTCGGAAAGGTCCGGGACAGTGGAAGACACTGAATCCCAGGATATTTCCTCTTCATCCATCATATCCTGGGAGAAAAACAGCGAATCGAGATCAAAGAAGTCGTCCGACTCTCCCTCGACCACTCTCCATGTCTCCGGGTCCTGGTTGACAGCGGAGAGGTATGCTGCATCCAGCATTTTTTGCGTGGAAATATTTGCGATCCCGTTGGGCGTGATCCTGTGGTCAGTTTGAAACTGCATGACGGCACTCTGCGTAGCAGGACCGAAGCGGCCGTCAATCATATCCTCACCAAGATAACCGACCTTCACAAGTTTTGTCTGCAGCTGGCGGACTTTCTCGCCGGCATTTCCGGAACGCATGGTCCATTCAGCCACATCGTGCACAGTACCAAATCCAAGGATCCGCCCATAGGACAGATCATACTGCGCTCTTTTCACAGAACTGGGCGTATTGCCTTCAATGACATGAATCGTCACCGAACCGTTGTCACTGCGCGTGCAGTATTCCACCATTGCGACATGATCGGTGTTCAGGTCGCTTGTCCATGTAAAGAAGACCCAGTCTCCAGGCTGCGGTATATAACTGCCGGTCGTGAGAAATGAATCTTCTCCTTTGAGCCATTGATATCCCCAGCCATCCAGATTTCCCCATCGAACAATGTACCGTCCATGCTGGATAAACCACTTCCTGCCGACGTTTGAAGCAGAATAAAGCGGGTAGAGATGATCGAGCATCTGCGTCCCGTACTGCTCATCTGCCGTATGGACGCACCAGCAGAGAAACTCAGCACACCACTGTGCATAAGGATCTCCGGACCATTCGCCGTATTTGGTATATCCATGTGCGCCTTCTGTATATCCCAGTTCATTTCTTGCGATCTCAATGAGGCGGCTGACTTCATCAGGAACAGGATATGCAGGGTCTATGCGAGTGTCAGCATATGAAAGAACCGGAAGAAGAAGTCCGAGACAGATGATGAGAATCCAATGCTTCAATGCTGTCACTCCTTTCTGAAATTACCCGGTGATTATAACAGAGTATGAAAAGCAGGGCAAGCAACAAAAAAAGGACACCCGAAGGTGTCCCCAAAAATTTGGATTACTTGATTTCGCAGGTAGCACCGGCAGCCTTGAATTTCTCGACGATCTTCTCGGCTTCTTCCTTGGAAACGCCTTCCTTGATGGTCTTGGGAGCAGCTTCGACCATTTCCTTGGCTTCCTTCAGGCCCAGGCCTTCGACGACTTCGCGAACAACCTTGATAACCTTGATCTTTTCGCTTCCGGCTTCCTTCAGAACGACGTCGAATTCAGTCTTTTCTTCTTCAGCAGGAGCAGCAGCACCGGCAGCACCGGCAACCACAGCCACAGGGGCAGCGGCAGAAACGCCAAACTTTTCTTCCATGGCCTTCACAAGATCGGCCAGTTCGAGCACTGTCATGGATTCGACAGCAGCGATGATCTCTTCATGAGTCATGATATTCAGCCTCCTTAAGGTGAATGTTCAAATTTTGTGTGGCTAAGAAGCCAGGTTAAGCGGCGATCATTCCTCGCCGGCCATCTTTTTCCGCACCGCTTCGACGACACGGACGAAATTGCCGATGGTAGCGGACATGCTGCCAACGAGTCGTGCGAGAAGCACTTCGCGGCTCGGCATCTTTGCCAGCTTTTCCATCATGGCGACATCCTCGAACTTGCCTTCCAGGATACCACCTGTCAGTTTCAGAGAGGTCAGCTTGTTCTTTTCGATAAACTCGCTGACGATCTTGGGACCGGCCACTGCATCCTTCATGCTGAACACGAAGGCATTGGGTCCGTTGAGGAGATCATCTGCGCCTTCGATTTTCAGTTCATCGAGTGCACGCTTGACCAGACGATTCTTCAGAACACAGTAGGCGACATCGCTCTCACGGCACTGCTTGCGCAGATTGGTAACCTGCTCAACAGTCAGACCGCTGTAGCTGACGAAAGTGACAGACTGTGCATTCTTGAACTTGTCAATAATGTCAGCGACTACCTGTTCTTTGATTTCACGGTTCTTGCTCATTTCCAATACACCTCCTGACTGGGTCTGTGTAAAAAGAAAACCCTTGCGCAGGCGCAAGGGGAGCATATATTCTCCACTTTACGCCTCGGCAGGCGGAGCATCAACTCCATTAAATCCATCTGGATACCGGCTGTCTACGGCATGGTTTCTTCCAAACCGCACGCATCTTATCATGATAAACGGTCTGTGTCAAGGCTTTTTTCTGCAACTTGTAAAAAGGAACGAAATGAAAAATGAAAAAAGTGGAAGCGATCCGGAAAATCATCATATAAGACTTCAAATATGACACAATTGACATAAATTTTACAAAAATCGAAACAAAGCCATTGACAATTGACTTAAAAATTGCTAGAGTACGAAATGAAACCATTGAAGAGGTACGAGCGCAACTGCCCTCTCTTTAAAAGGGAGTGATAGAAATGGATTTCGAAAATCGTTGGCACATCATAAGCCGCCTGATTGCACTGCTGATCCTGATTGTTTCAATTCCAGTCATTGCGTTTGCTGCATCGGTCGGCACAGTGAATTGTTCTTCTCTGAATCTTCGTTCCCAGGCCAAAAAGGATTCAAAGGCCATTCAGACCCTTCAGAAGGGCGATGAGGTCACCATTCTCAGCACAAGCGGAGACTGGTATAAGGTTACCTTTGGAAAATACACCGGATATGTAATGAAGAAATATATTACGAAGGGCAAAGCAGCCTCTTCGACCAAGAATTCTTCAAACGCATCCAACAATACAAACACGAACTCTTCGCAGACGACAATCCTTTCCAAGCTCAAAAAGATCGGCAAGCCGTCTGCATGCGAATACGGTTCATCAGGCAACAACGTAAAAAAACTTCAGAAATGCCTGGCGGCGTGCGGATATTATACAGGAAGTGTGGATGGGGATTACGGACCGGGAACAAAAAGTGCTGTCAAGAAGCTGCAAAAGGCCAAGGGATTAAAACAAACCGGCAATGCTGACAGTGCAACCATTGCTGCGATGTTTGGCGAAAAAGCCTCTGCGTCCAAGTCAACCGACACACAGTCGAAATCTTCCTCCTCGACAGAACGTCTCAACTGGTTTAAAAACGGTTCCGACCGAATCCCCAAAGGCGCAACCTTTACAGTGAAGGACTGCAAGACCGGAAAGACGTTTAAGTGCAGACGCTGGTCCGGGGCCAATCATCTGGATGCTGAGCCTCTGACGAAAAGCGATACGGCTGTGATCAAATCCATTTACGGCAGCTGGAGCTGGAAGAGAAGGCCGATTCTTGTAAAATACAATGGAAGGGTTTATGCCGCTTCCATGAATGGTATGCCGCATGGCACGACGACTATTTCAGATAACAAATTCAATGGTCATTTCTGCATTCATTTTTATGGCAGTAAAACCCATGGCACGAAAAAAGTCGATGCCACGCATCAGAATTGCGTTGCGACCGCAATGAATTACTCCTGGTAATTGAAATTCAATAGAGAGAAAAGTGGAGAATGTACCATGTGCATGTCTCCACTTTTTTCAGTCTGACGAGGTCTGCTGTTTGATAGGAATTTATTTGGCGGATTACGGGACCGCGGTAGGGATACTGTGCGTGAGCCGTCCAAACAGGAAAATCCCCGCTTTTTCATTCGACCGCCCGGTTTGACAGAGCACGGAAAAGCTGATACAATACGCCCCGATACATGGCTTGGATGGGAAGAGCGTGCAGGGTATCATCTGAAAGAGAGGAAGTCTCAGGCTGAAAGCTTCCGGTGAAGACCGCACGGGGACAACCCGGAGCCTTCCGGTGAGAATCGGACGCATGCCTGCGATAAAGGTTTTGAGACGGACAAAGTCCGTGAAGCAAGGGTGGCACAGCGAGTCATCGCCCCATGCAGGGTTCTGCATGGGCTTTTTTTACGAATGGGATGGCATAAAGGAGGAAAAGCATGCTTACACAGGCACCAAGAGGGACGAAAGATGTACTGCCTACCGAGAGCTACCGCTGGCAGTATCTGGAAGCCAAAATGCGCGCTGCGGCAGCAGAAGCAGGCTTCAGAGAGGTCAGAACCCCTGTTTTTGAACATACGGAACTGTTTGCAAGAGGCGTTGGAGATACGACTGATATTGTCCAGAAGGAAATGTATACCTTCAAAGACAAGGGAGAACGTTCCATTACGCTCAAGCCGGAAGGGACTGCCGGTGCGGTTCGTGCATTTCTTGAAAGCAATCTTTACGCGGAACCGCTTCCCTGCAAGATGTATTATCTGGCTGCGCCAATTTTCAGATATGAAGCGCCTCAGGCCGGCCGGCTCAGGGAGCATCATCAGTTTGGCCTTGAGTGCTTCGGAGCGAAGGATGCGACTGCAGACGCAGAACTGATCCTTCTTGCATACCGGCTGCTGAGTGATCTGGGCGTCAGCAATCTGTCTGTAAACATCAATTCAATCGGCTGTCCCAATTGCCGGCCGAAATACAATGATGTACTCAGAGGATATCTGAAAGATCATCTGGACGAACTGTGTGAAGACTGCAGAAACCGCTATGAAAGGAACCCGCTGCGGGTTTTGGACTGCAAGCAGGCCAAATGTCAGAGCGTTGTCACACAGGCGCCGATTCTTCTGGACTATCTCGATGATGAATGCCGTCAGCATTTCGAAGAACTGCAGGCGTGTCTCCAGGCTATGAAGGTTCCGTATCAGATCAATCACAAGATTGTACGCGGTCTGGATTATTATACAAAGACGGTGTTTGAGCTGATTACAAAAACCAAAGCCGGCAATCTCACAGTCTGCGGCGGCGGACGGTATGATCATCTTGTCGAGCAGCTCGGTGGACCGGATACGCCTGCAGTCGGGTTTGGCATGGGCATTGAGAGAGTCCTGGCCCTGCTCGACGGAGAAGGCGTGGTTATTCCCAGACCCGCCCAGTATGATGTCTTTGTGACTTATATGGGTGAGCATCGCCTGGACGCATTCCGCCTGGTGCAGATTTTCAGGGAAGCCGGGCTGAAAGCAGATATGGATCATTGCAGCCGCAGCCTGAAAGCCCAGTTTAAGTACGCCAACAAGACAGGCAGCCCTGTGACGGCGACAATCGGTGATGAAGAGGCGGAAACCGGCACGGTGAAACTCCGGAATATGGAGTCACGCGAGGAGATCACGGTTCAGACGGCTGATGCTCCTGAAGCGGTAAGGAATATACTGAAATAAGCGGAAAACACTGATAGACAACATAGAAGAGGTGGAATACCATGCAGAATCGTACCCATACCTGTTCGGAACTCCGACTGAGTGATGTCGGAAAGCGTGTCCAGCTTTCAGGCTGGATGGAAAATGTCCGCGAAGTAGGCGGTTCTCTTGCCTTTGTCATTCTCCGCGATTTTTACGGCACCACACAGCTGGTAATCGAGACGGAAGAAATGATGCGGACGATCCGGTCGATCAATAAGGAATCAACGATCTCTGTGTGGGGAACCGTTCGGGAACGCACAAGCAAAAACCCGAATCTTCCCACAGGCGACATTGAAGTTGTGCCGGAATCCATTGAGATTCTCGGACGCTGCCGTTACAACGAGCTTCCGTTCCAGATCAACCGGTCAACCGATGCGGATGAATCCATCCGTCTGAAATACCGTTATCTGGATCTGCGCAACCCGGAAGTGAAGAAAAACATTGTCATGCGGTGCAATGTTGTGGCTGAGCTTCGCAAGGCGATGATGGATCATGGCTTCCTTGAAATCACAACACCGATTCTGACTGCATCTTCACCGGAAGGTGCAAGAGACTATCTTGTTCCTGCGAGAAAACATCCGGGTGAATTCTATGCTCTTCCTCAGGCGCCTCAGCAGTTCAAGCAGCTCCTGATGACTTCCGGTTTTGACCGCTATTTCCAGATTGCACCGTGCTTTCGTGATGAAGATGCACGCGGCGACCGGAGCCCGGGCGAATTCTATCAGCTTGATATGGAAATGGCGTTTGCAAGCCAGGAAGATGTCTTCTCCGTGATTGAAGATGTCCTTCCTCCTGTGTTCGCCAAGTACGGAACATACAATCGTGCTTCCGCTGCGCCTTTCAAGCGGATTCCATATGTGGAGGCCATGGAAACATACGGAACAGACAAGCCGGACCTTCGAATTGATCTGAAAGCCCAGGATGTCACTGAACTGATGGACGGTATTGGATTCGGTCCTTTTGAGGGAAATACAGTCAAGGCTGTTCCGGTCAGCGAAATGACCTGTACCCGCAAACAGATTGACAAGCTGTGCGCCGATGTTGAAGTCATTGCCGGCAGCAAGCCCTACTGGTTCAGAATGGACGAAAAAGGCGAACTGGTCGGCGGCATTGCGAAGTTCCTGCAGGAAAAGAAGGAGCAGGTGGTTGCTTCGCTCGGTCTGAAACCCAATACATTCGTTGGATTGACCAGCGGGAAAAAGAGTGCCGCACAGAAAACCATGGGTGCACTGATCAAGCAGCTGGGTATTCTCTGCCCCAATCACATGGACAAGGAACAGTACGCTTTCTGCTGGATTGTGGACTTCCCGATGTACGAAATCGGCGAAGAATCAGGTGAGCTTGAATTCTGCCATAATCCCTTCTCCATGCCCAATGGAGGACTGGAGATTCTGAAGAAGGCGCAGCGCGGGGAAGTGGATCCGCTCTCCATTACTGCTTTCCAGTATGACGTGGTATGCAACGGCATTGAACTCTCTTCCGGCGCTGTGCGAAATCATGATCCGGAGATTATGATTGAAGCCTTCAAGATGGTCAATCTCGGCGAAGAAGATGTGAAAGCCAAATTCCCGGCTATGTACAATGCATTCTGCTATGGCGCTCCGCCGCATGCAGGCATTGCTCCCGGAGTCGACCGCATGGTCATGCTGCTCGCTGGCAGTGAGACAATCAGGGAAGTGATTCCGTTCCCGATGAACAAAAATGCACAGGATCTGATGATGGGCGCACCGTCCAGGGTTGAGCAGAAGCAGCTCGATGAACTGCATATTGCAGTTGTTGCTGATGAAGAAGAATCCTGAAGGGAAAGCTCCTTGGCAGAATAAACGGAGGGCCGCAGAAACGGCCCTCCGTTTTCATTTTCGGGGAGCTGGAATAGCGGATTCTTATGTTGAAATCAGACTGTGTTTCTGCTATACTGCATGATGTACTCGTATGACACGAGGGACCGGACAGGTCTGGTTTTAAGCAGGAGGTGCCAGTTATGGCGAGCAAAAAAGACAATTTGCCTGTAAATATTCAGGAAGAACAGGAACAGGGGAGCTCCATCACTTATGCTCCTGAGGTTCTCAATATTATTACGCAGACCGCAGTGAATGAAGTGGAAGGAATTGCCGGGCTGAGCAATGCAAACGGAAGTCTGCTCAGAAAAGGAAATACAGCCAAGGGAATTCGTATTGAACAGAGCCCTGAAGAGGTTTCTGTGGAGCTGTTCCTTGTCGTGGAATATGATCGCCCGATTCAGAAGGTGGCGGCTGAGGTGCAGGAGAACGTCCGCAAGACCATTGAGGGCATGACCGGTATGCATGTAGTTCGTGTGGATGTACACATCACCGGCGTCAGCTTTGAAAAAGAAAACACGGTGTCAGCCAGTGCGGCCCAAAAGGCTAAGCTGAAGAGCGACAATGCAGAGCCTCAAATGAAAATCTCTGAAATCACCATTGAAGACGGAGAGAATGACAAGAAATAAAAGAGACGGAGCGAAAGCATGTCAAGAGCAATTGCACGCAATGCCGCGATGCAGATGATTTTTGAACGTCTGTCTGGCGGTCAGGGCGGAGAAGATACTCTGCTGATGGTATACAATGAACTACGAGACGAAGGCACCAAGTCAGTCAATGCGGATGATCCGTCGCTGAAAGATCGCGCATATATCCAGGCCGCTTTTGAAGGTGTGATGGATCATCTCGATGAAATTGATCAGGCACTTGAAAAGCACAGCAAAAACTGGAGACTGGAACGAATGGGTGCTGTTGACCTGACCATCCTCCGCCTTGCAGCATGGGAAATTCTGTATGCGGATGGATGGGATGTGCCGGGCTCTGTTGCTATCTCGGAAGCAGTTCACCTTGCCAAAGAATATGCCGATGAGGACTCAGGCCGGTTTATCAACGGCGTATTGGGAAGCCTTCTCAGAGAAAAAGAGGCTGCAGAATGAACATTGTGATTGGGTTGGATACAAGCTGTTATACGACAAGCTGTGCAGCTGTCACGACAGATGGAAAAGTGCTTGCATCCTGCCGCAAACTCCTTCCTGTAAAGCAGGGAGAGCGTGGCCTGCGTCAGTCTGAGGCTGTTTTTGCGCATGTCAGGCAGCTGCCTGTTTTGATGGAAGAATTGGGTCAGCATACAAACGGGCATGCTATCGTTGCGGTCTGTGCTTCCGCCAGACCCAGAGATGCAGAAGATTCCTATATGCCGGTCTTTACAGTAGGGGAAGCTCATGGGCGTGCACTCGCTGCGATGCTCGGCATCCCCTGCTTTTTTTCCACGCATCAAAGAGGGCACCTGGCGGCAGCACGGATTGATTCGGGCCTCAATGATGGGGATTTTCTGGCTGTACACCTTTCAGGCGGAACAACGGAGCTGCTTTCGATGCGGGGGAATACGCTCAGTCTGCTTGGCGGTACAATGGATCTGCACGCAGGGCAGCTTGTTGACCGGTGCGGTGTTGCGATGGGCCTTCCTTTCCCGTCCGGGCCTGCTCTCGAAAAGCTTGCCATGCAGGGAACAGCACAGGCACGGATTCCTGTTTCTATGACAGACGAAGATCTGTCCTGCCATTTATCAGGTGCTGAGACACGGGTCCTTCAGTGGGTTCGTGAGGGTACGATGGACCGCGCAGATATCGCCATGGAAGTCTATGACGTTCTGGCAAGAACGATTGCAAGAATGATTCTTGCCGGTCAGAAGAAGACCGGGATCTCTCAGGTTCTTATTGCCGGGGGAGTAGCGTCTTCTGCCCTGTTTCGCCAGATGGTTACTGCACGTATCCACAAAAAAAGTGAAATGCATGTCTGCTTCGGCAAGCCCGAATATTCCGGAGATAATGCGGTTGGAGCAGCCATGATTGGAAGAGAGCTTTATATGAGGAGATGAATGCCATGTCAGCTGTCCTTCTTGATGGAAAAATGCTTGCGGCACGCCGCGAAGAAGAAACGCTTCAGCGTGTCAATGCGCTGAAAGCAAAGGGAATCACTCCCGGACTTGCATTTATTCTGGTGGGGGAAGATCCTGCAAGCAAGGTGTATGTTCGCGCCAAAAACAAAGCCTGTGAACGATGCGGTATTCGTTCTGTTACCTGCCATCTCGATGAGAATGTTACCCAGGAAGAACTTGAAAACCAGTTGAAGGCGCTGGCAGCAGATCCTGCGATCCACGGCATGCTTCTTCAGCTGCCGATTCCGCGTCATCTGGATGAAGCTGCTGCACTTGCCTGTATTCCGCCGGAAAAGGATGTGGATGGTTTTCACCCGGTGAACGCGGGAAACCTTGTCAACGGGATTCCGGGAATCAGGTCCTGCACACCACTCGGCATTATGGATTTGATTGCTCTTTCCGGCGTTCAGACGGAAGGAAAGCATGCAGTGGTGATTGGCAGGAGCGCCATTGTCGGAAAACCGGCTGCGCTGCTTCTTCTTGAAGCGAACTGCACGGTGACGATCTGCCATTCCAGAACACGCAATCTGGAACAATATACAAAGGAAGCAGATATCCTTGTGACCGCGGTCGGAAAGGCCGGACTGGTTACCGGTGACATGGTGAAACCAGGCGCTGTTGTGATTGATGCCGGTATCGCTCGAGTGGATGGGAAGGTTGTCGGCGATGTTGACCGGGAAAGCGTTGAGGCAGTTGCAGGGTTCCTTTCACCTGTCCCAGGCGGATGCGGACCGATGACGATTGCTGAGCTGATGGTCAATACACTCAATATTGCTGAGGCGACAGCAAATGTTTGAACATGTTGTGACCAGTTCACGAGACGGCGGTGAGCGCGAGAAGCAGGTCATTTCTGTTTCGGAACTGAATCACCTTGTGGCTCTTCAGCTGAGGGATCCCCGGCTTTCCGGACTGTATGTCCGCGGACAGGTGTCCGGATTCAGCGTCAACAGTGGACACTGGTATTTTGAACTCAAAGACAGCAATGAAGTGGTTGTCCGCTGTGCTGCCTGGCGCAGTTCCAACGTCCGAATGAAAATGCCACGGAATGGTGATCAGGTGATTGTCCGCGGTACGGTCAACTTCTATGAACCGCGGGGCAGCCTGACCTTTGTTGTGGATTCCCTGCAGGCAGACGGGCAGTCTGCTCTGTATCTCCGCTTTCTGCAACTGAAGGAACAGCTGAAAGCGGAAGGTCTTTTCGATCCGGAAAGAAAACGTCCGCTTCCGAAACGCCCCCGGAAGATCGCGATGGTTACAAGTCAGCAGGGGGCCGTGATTCACGATGTCTGCAGGGTGGCAAGAAGCAGGGATCCGGGCGTTGCGATCGTTCTTCTGCCGGTACCTGTCCAGGGAGCATCCGCTGCCCCGGGCATTGTCAGGGGGATTGAAGTAGCTGCCACCATTCCCGATGTGGATGTGATTATCGTCGGGCGTGGGGGCGGCTCCATGGAAGACTTATGGTGCTTTAACGATGAGCGCGTTGTTCGCGCGATCGCTGCCTCACCGATTCCGGTTGTTTCGGGCATTGGGCATGATACGGATACCACTTTATCGGATTATGCTGCCGATGTGCGGGCGGCGACACCGAGTCAGGCCGCGGAGTTTGCTGTTCCGGATCTGTCCGGCATTCGCAGCACCATTCTCGCCCTGAAGGAGCGGATGTATCGTCTTGTTGCGTCCCGGATCGATCAGAACAGTCTTCAGGTTGTACGGGCCCTGAACCGTATGGAAAAATCCTCACCGATTGCCAGAATTCAGCGGCTTGAGCACGCCTCCGGCATGCTGAAGATCCGGCTTGGGTCGGCTGCGGAAGCGCTGCTGAATAATAGACAGTTTGACATTGAAATGATGCGGTCCAAGCTGAACGATGCATCCCGGCGGATTCCGGAAGAAGCACAGAAGAGGATTGACCAGCTCGGCAGGCGGATTGCTGCATGCTCACCGGAAAAGCAGCTGGTTCTTCTTGAACGCGTGATGGCAGAGAGGAAATCCTCCATGCAGCGTTTGGTTACGCAGCAGATCCATGACAGTGAAACCAGAATCAGAGAGCTTCAGGCCAAGATGCATGCGATGAATCCAAGCGGTGTCCTCGAGAGAGGTTATGCTTTTGTTACGAGCGGAGAGCATATTGTTCCAAGTGCCGCTGCCGCACCTGAATCCATGACGCTGCATTTTCATGACGGTCAGGTTCAGGTCAGGCGGACAAAAACGGAGATGGTAAAGAATGGAAAAGGAAATGACATTTGAAGAGCGGCTTGCACAGGTTGAAACGATTGCAGCTCAGCTTGAGGAAGGAAAACTCGGGCTGGAGGACTCTATGAAGAAATATGAGCTGGGTGTTCAGCTGCTCAGCGCTCTTGAAAAGGAACTGGGAAGTGCAAAGCAGCGGCTTTCCATGATTCAGAGGGATGCCTCCGGACAGCCGGAGGAGGTTCCCGCCATGGAAGTGGAAAAAGGTTTTATTCCGGTTGAGAACGGCGGAATCTGATCGGACGGGGAGGAAGCCTATGCTTGCGTATGATACATATCTGAAAATGGTTGAGGACCGACTGACCGGCGAGCTGGAAAGTCTGGGATATATTCCGCCGAGAATTCTTGAGCCCATGTGTTACTCTCTTTCTGCCGGTGGAAAAAGGGTGCGTCCGGTTATGCTGCTTGCAGCATGCGATATGGGCGGGGGCAGGGCAGCGGACGCGGTTCCTTTTGCCTGCGCACTTGAAATGATTCATACCTATTCCCTGATTCACGATGATCTTCCGGCAATGGATAACGATGATGAACGGCGCGGCAAACCTTCGTGTCATGTTGCGTTTGGAGAGGATATTGCGATTCTTGCCGGGGACGGGCTTTTGTCGGCTGCAGCAGAGATCATGCTTCGTGAAGCGGTTCGGCATCCCAATGGGAGAGCGGCAGCCGCAGCATACAGCATCATGCGGCGTGCCGGCGTAACGGGCATGGTGGGCGGTCAGACAGTCGATGTGACCATGGAATCGAAACCGGTCTCGGAGGAAACGGTCAGGTATATTCATCTGCATAAAACGGCTGACCTGCTGACTGCCCCTATGGAGGCGGGGCTGGTTCTTGCAGGTGCATCTCATGATCAAATCCGTGCCGGTGTTCTGTATGGTCAGAAGCTCGGCCTTGCATTCCAGATGATGGATGATCTGCTGGATGTTGAAGGCGATGCAGCTGTTCTGGGAAAAAGAACGGGACTGGATGAACAGGCCGGAAAACAGACCTGGATTGCGCTGCGCGGAGTTTCCGGTACGCGTGAAGATATCAGACGCACCACGGATGAAGCAGTCGAAGCGCTGGTTCTTTTCGGTGAGGACGGAAAATTCTTCAAAGACCTTGCGCTGAAGATGCTTCACAGAGTACAATAATGTGGATTCTGATCAAGAGATGGGGGAGCCTATGAACTGGCTTGCAGGGATTTTGACCAACAGTTGTTTTCTGGCTGCACTTACTGGTTGGTTTGTTGCCCAGGCTCTGAAAATACCATTCACGGCCATTGTCACAAAACGTGTGGACTGGAGCCGCTTCTTTGCTGCAGGCGGTATGCCAAGTTCACATACCGCAATGGTGGTGGCGCTGACGATCATGGTTGCTGTCCGTGAAGGGACGGATTCCTCACTGTTTGCTGCGTGCTGTGCTTTCGGTTCGATTGTCATGTATGATGCCGCAGGAGTTCGCAGGGAAACAGGCCGTCAGGGAAAAGCGATCAATGACATTCTTGCAAGCTTTATCATGGAAGGCAGACCTATTTCAGATGAGGAAATGAAGGAAATCGTCGGACACACTCCGTTCGAGGTGTTTATTGGAAGCCTTGTCGGTATTGTTGTTGCTGTTTTCTGGATCCTGGTTCTGGGTGTTGTATAACAATGTTCAAACAAATAGAAGGAGTGTTTCAAAATGATGGATCGTTTTCGCGAAGATGTTGTGATAAAGAAGAACCGGATTCCTGAAGAAATCCTGTATTATCTCTCCGCTGTGATTATGGTTGTGTCCGCTTTCATAGCCCTTATTGAGATGAATGGGGTCATCTATTCAGTGTCTGCTGGCAGTTTCAGCGTCTTCGATCTGGTCCTCTTCCTGATCAATGCCGGTATAGCAGTTCTGCTGTTCCTGTATCGCGACCGCCTTCGTACTGAATATGAATATACATTTACCAATGGCGTTCTGGACTTTGCTCAGGTTTATAACAATAAAAAGCGCAAGTCCCTTGGCTCCCTGAAGATTGCCAATGTGGACGCCTTCGGCAAGGTTTCCAGCGGCTCATTCCACCGCTATGTGACGATGAATGGCGTGAAACAGAATCGCTGGTTCCTCAATCGTGAAGCAGAACTGTATTATTTCTATTTTTCGAAGGATGGCAATAAACGGCTCATCATTTTTGAACCGCAGCCCGAAATGGTGGATTACATCAAAGCGTACCTGCCCTATGGCGCCTATCAGGAGAATTAACCAGGCATGCAAACGTTCATTTATTTGGATAACTCTGCTACAACACAGCCGTCCGAACCTGTCATTCAGGCAGTGGAACATGCCATGAAGGAATCCTGGTTCAATCCTTCTGCACTGTATAAACCTTCGATGGATACACAGAAGGAAGTGGAAGCGGTCCGCAGGACGGTCCTTCATGCTGCCGGCGCAGACACGGATTCGCTGGTGTTTACATCGTGCGGCACAGAAGCTGATAATCTGGCTGTTTTGGGCCATTTGAAGACGCGACGGTCATCCGGTCGCGTCCTCATCTTTGCTGGGGAGCATCCGGCGATATCCGCATGCAGTCAGGCGATTGAACGCCTCGGATATACGACCGAGACCATCGAGGCGGGGCGCGATGGATGCGCTGACCTTGAAAAGCTGGAAAAACAGCTCGATACAAACGTTGCCATGATCGTGATGATGCAGGTCAACAATGAAAGCGGGGCCATTCAGCCGCTGCATGAAATATGTGCCCTGCGTGACCGTCTCGCTCCCTCCGCTGCGATCCATGTGGATGGCGTGCAGGGCTTTCTGAGGGTTCCGATCCAGTTCCATCGTCTGGGCATCCAGAGTTATGCACTGTCCGGTCATAAAATCCATGCGCTGAAGGGAATCGGGGCACTGATTTTCAGAAAAGATCATAAGATTGCTTCTATTGGATATGGCGGAGGCCAGGAAAACGGACTTCGGTCAGGTACGGAAAATACAGCGGGCATTCTTTCTCTCGGGGCAGCCGTGGAGCATTATCCTGCACATGGACCCGAGTGGATGATGGAGCGCAAGCGGCAGCTCTGGGAAGGCATTCGGGATGCAGTTCCGAATGCGAAACTGAACGGTCCCCAGATGGACAGTCCTGCATGCAGTCCGCACATACTGAATGTATCGCTTGAGCCGGTCCGTTCCCAAACCATGCTCTTTGCACTTGAAGGCGACGGAATCTTTGTTTCAGCCGGGTCTGCATGTGCCAGCCACAAGCAGAAGATTTCCCCTGTTCTGTCTTCGATGGGACTTACCACACAGCAGGCTGACTGTGCTCTGCGCTTCAGTCTGTGTCCTCAGACAAGCGAAGAGGACATCGCTTATACCGTCGAGCGAGTCAAGGCGCATTATCAAATGCTCAGGGCATATACGCGCAGATGATGGATGGAGGAAACGATACAATGCGTGAACTGATTCTGGTTCGCTATGGTGAAATATTTCTGAAGGGCCTGAACAGGCCCTATTTTCTCAAGGCTCTTGTTGCCCGTGTAAAGGATGCGGTTGCGCCACTGGGGGCGAGGGTTTGGCTGCATGACGGGAGAATCCTGGTCAGTGATGCTGAAGATATGGAAGCTGCCATGGATGCTGCATCGAAGGTGTTTGGGGTTCACAGTGTGTGTCCGGCCATTGAAATGGAAAAAGAGGATTTTCAGGCGATTGCTCAGCAGGCTGCCGAGATGATGCGCGGGCTGAAGGGATCCTTTAAAGTCAGTGCGCGCAGATCAGACAAGCATTATCCCAAGCAGTCTCCTGAAATCAACATGGAAGTCGGCGCGAAAATCCTTGAGCAGTGTCCCGAACTGCAGGTCGATCTGCATCATCCGGATCATGTGATGAATGTTGAAATCCGGGATTATGCATACTTGTATGTCCGTGTGATGATGGGTGTGGGCGGCATGCCGGTTGGAACAAACGGAAAGGCAACACTGCTTCTTTCAGGCGGAATCGATTCTCCTGTCGCCGGGTGGATGATTGCAAAGCGAGGCGTACAGATTTCCGCAGTGCATTTTCACTCGTATCCCTATACGTCTGACCGTGCAAAGGAAAAGGTTCTGGATCTGGCCAGAATTCTTTCGAAATCCTGCTGCGGCATCCGAGTTTATGTGGTTCCGTTTACGGAAATCCAGATGGCGATTCATGAAAAATGCCCAAGTGATTACACAACGCTGATCATGCGCCGTTATATGATGAGAATTGCAGAAAAGTGTGCACAGATGGAGCATGCAAGCGCGCTGATTACTGGTGAATCCATAGGGCAGGTAGCCAGCCAGACGATGGAAGCACTGAATGCAACAAATTCGGTTGTGCATATGCCTGTATTCCGTCCTGTCATTGGCTTTGACAAGTCTGAAATTACTGAGATTTCCACGAAGATCGGCACGTATGAGACCTCGATCCTTCCTTATGAGGATTGCTGCACTGTCTTTACGCCGCGGCATCCAGCTACCCATCCGAAAATGGAGACCATCCTGAAAGCCGAGGCCTGTCTCGAATCGGAGGAGCTCATTGACCGGGCAATGCAGGGCATTGAGATTGTTGAGGTCTGAGTGATCTGTCATACGCACCGGACAAACATCGACAAAAAATTAACAATATTCCCTGAAATGCTTGTCACCGGGCAATAAACGTGATATCATCTGCTACGGAACTTCATTCCAAGACAATCAACGACAAGGAGCGTGTTTATCAACATGGCCAAGAAAACAGTTGACGACATTCAGGTAAGCGGCAAGCGGGTTCTTGTGCGCTGCGACTTTAACGTCCCCATGAAAGACGGCAAGATCACCAACGATAAGCGTATCGTTGCTGCTCTCCCCACCATTGAAAAGCTGATCAAGGACGGCGGCAAAGTGATTCTGTGCAGCCATCTGGGCAAGCCCAAGAATGGCCCGGAAGAAAAGTTCTCCCTGGCGCCTGTGGCAGTGCGTCTTTCCGAACTGCTTGGCAAGAATGTTGTATTTGCTAATGACGACAATGTTGTCGGAGAGAATGCGAAAGCTGCTGTTGCAGCCATGAAGGATGGAGACGTTGTTCTTCTTCAGAACACCCGTTTCCGCAAGGAAGAAACCAAGAACATCGAAGACTTCTCCAAGGAACTTGCTTCCCTAGCTGACTGCTATGTGGACGATGCCTTTGGTTCCTGCCATCGTGCTCACTGCTCCACTGCTGGCGTAACTGCCTTTACGTCCCCCAACGTGGCCGGCTATCTGATTGGAAAAGAACTGTCCGTGATGGGCAAAGCACTTGAAAATGCTGATCGTCCCTTCGTGGCTGTTCTTGGCGGCGCGAAAATTGAAGACAAGCTGAACGTGATCTCCAATCTGCTTGAAAAAGTGGACACGCTGATTATTGGCGGCGGTATGGCTTTCACCTTCCTGAAGGCTAAGGGATACGGCGTGGGCAATTCTCTGCTGGATGAGACCAAGATTGACTACTGCAAGGACATGATGAAGAAAGCCGAAGAAAAAGGCGTGAAACTTCTTCTGCCCGTTGATACGGTGTGCGTCAAGGCATTCCCGAATCCGATCGATGCTCCTGTGGATACCGTTGTGGTGGACGCCGACAAGATCCCGGATGATATGGAAGGCGTTGACATTGGACCGAAGACCCAGGAACTGTATGCTGATGCTGTCCGCACGGCTGCTACTGTTGTCTGGAATGGTCCTATGGGCGTGTTTGAGAATCCCACCCTGGCAAAGGGCACACTGTCTGTGGCCAAGGCCATGGCTGAGAGCAATGCCGTGACGATTATCGGCGGTGGTGACAGCGCAGCTGCTGTTGAGCAGATGGGCCTGGCTGACAAGATGACTCACATCTCCACCGGCGGCGGAGCTTCTCTTGAATTCCTTGAAGGCAAGACCCTTCCCGGTGTCGCCTGCCTGGACGAAAAGTAATGATCAATGTTCCCGCAAAGGCTTATCCTTCGCGGGAACAATTTGTAGAAAAAGGAGTTACGAATATGCGTAAGCCGATTATTGCCGGTAACTGGAAAATGAATAAGACACCCCAGGAAGCCAGGGAACTGGTGGAAGCGCTCAAGCCTCTGGTCAAGGATGCCGCATGTGATGTGGTTGTCTGCGTTCCCGCTGTGGATATTGCCACTGCCAAAGAAGCTGCAGAAGGCAGCAATATCAAAGTCGGTGCTCAGAACGTCCACTTCAAGGAGAGCGGCGCATATACGGGCGAGCTTTCTGCCGATATGCTCAAAGCTGCTGGTGCTGAGTATGTAATCATTGGACATTCCGAGCGTCGTCAGTATTTTGGAGAGACGGATTTTACCGTGAATAAGCGGGTTCTGGCTGCGGTCAAGGCTGGCCTGAAAGTGATTGTGTGCGTTGGTGAGAAGAAAGATGAACGCGTCGACGGATACACCGATGCACTGGTTGCCTATCAGACTCTGATCGCGCTGAATGGGCTTTCCGATGAAGAAGTCAAGCAGATTGTGATTGCCTATGAACCTGTATGGGCAATCGGAACCGGTTTGGTTGCAACTGATGAGCAGGCCAATGAAACCATCGGCGTGATTCGCAAGACGGTTGAGGGCCGCTACGGCAAGGAAGTGGCCGATGCTGTGAGAATTCAGTACGGTGGTTCCATGAAGCCGTCCAATGTCAAGGGACTCATGGCTCAGCCTGAAATCGACGGCGGTCTGATCGGTGGAGCATCCCTGAAAGCGGATGAGTTTGCGCTCGTTGTCAATTACGATAAGTAATACGTCTGTCTCTATGAAAAATGCCCGTTCGTCGGGCATTTTTCATAGAACGGATAAAGGAGAATCAGCATGATTGTTCGAAACGGAAAACTGTTCATTGACGGCAAATTTGTTGAAGGTCCTGATGTGCGCGTATTCAATGGTCGGATTCATGAGATTGGATATCATCTGGAAGCCGGATTATATGAACAGATCACTGATGTGGGCGGGGATGTGATTCTCCCCGGATTTGTTGACGTGCATATTCATGCGTTTCGAAAACACGATACCATGCAGGGGGAAGGAGCCGTTCGCGCCATGAGCCGCGATCTGTACCGCGAGGGCGTGTCTGCGTTTTGCCCGACGACAATGTCTGCGTCTGTGGACGATACACGTAAAGCGGTTGAGGGAATTCACCGGGTCATGCAGCAGCCGGAGATGAACGGATGCATGGTGCTTGGGGCACATATGGAGGCACCTTTTCTTCAGGAAGCGAAAGCCGGGGCTCAAAGAAAAGAGTTTTTCACGAATCCTTCTGTGGATGCGTTCCTGGAGATGACCGGTCATCATCCCGAATGTGTACGTTTGATTACGATTGCGCCGGAACGAGAAGGAGCAGAGAGCTTTGTCCGTGCTGTCACGGCGATTGGGGTGCATGTGTCTGTCGGCCATACAAGTGCTTCGGCTGAACAGGTGCATGAGGCCGGTGACTGGGGTGCAGATCACATTACACATACGTTCAATGCGCAGACCCCCATTCTTCACCGTGCTCCCGGCGTTCCCGGTGCCGGCCTTTCAGATGATCGTTTCTATTGTGAGATGATATGTGATGGTGTTCACCTGCACCGGGATATTGTGCGTATGATTGCAAAATGCAAAGGTCCGCAGCATGCGGTGGCCATTACAGATGCAATGGAAGCAGCAGGAATGCCGGATGGCGAGTATGCGCTTGGCGGGCAGGCCGTGTTTGTCCATGGCAGTGAAGCGCGTCTGAAAGACGGGACACTGGCCGGATCTGTATTAACGATGCACAGAGCATTCGAAAACCTGATTCATATGTTTGGATTGAAGCCCGAAGAGGCGGCTGCCATGTGCACATCAGCACCGGCAGATTCAGTGGGGGAGAAACTTGCAGGAAGAATGATTGCCGGTGCTCCTGCTCCGCTTACAAGATGGACGAAGGATTTCCACATGGTTGGTATCATTGATTAAACAAAGCGCCGGAGTGTGATCCGGCGCTTTGTTAATGTGTTGAATTGGAGAGTGGATGGGATCAGAAACAGCCGCGTTTACCGAGTTCATCCTGAACATATCCGGCCAGAATATCGACAATGCGTGCGTTTCTTCCACCGCCTGCGACAATGACATCTGCGTAATTGACATAATTCCGTATGTATTTATCATACATCGGTTTTACCGTGCTCAGATACTGAGAAGCAATGCCGTCAATGTCACGACCGCGTTCTTTTATATCGCGTTCGATGCGTCGAAGCAGACAGATATCCGGTTCAACTTTCATATACAGTTTGAGATACATCAGATCCCTGAGACGCTCATCATGAAAACAGTGAATTCCTTCCAGAATCATGACATCACGGGGCCAGATCAGTTCGTCGGAGTCATCACGGCAATGCTCTGCATAATTGTATCTTTTCCTGGTGATGGGTTCGCCGCGCATTAAGGTCTTGATATCGGAAAGAAGCAAATCATGATCAAAAATCTCGGGTTCATCATAATTCAGCAGTTTCCGCTCTTCAAATGAAAGATTGGGGTGGTCCAAATAGTAGGCATCCTGCTGCAGCACAAAGCAGCGTTCGCCGATTCTTGACATGAGCTCATTGGCAAGGGTGGATTTTCCGCTGCCGCTTGCACCACAGATTCCAATAAACAGCATGGTTCTTTACCCCCTGTTTCATAAAAAGCCCGCAGACTGTTGCGGGCTTTTGGATTCTTGTTAATTCAAGGACTCAGAATCGTTTTCGATTGTAACTTCTTCCACACTTCTGATGCCCCAGCGAGCGATAACCATCGTCATGTTCTGATTGCCAACTGCAAGTGTTACGGTGTCATCCTTGATCTGGGTGATTGTTCCGTAGATACCGCCGATGGTGCAGACACGGTCAGAAACTTTGAGATTATTCAGCATTTCTTTGACCTGCTTGTCTTTTTTCTGCTGCGGACGAATCAGCATAAAATAGAAGACAACGAAAATCAGAACCATGGGAAGCAGTGTCGTAATAATGGAAACGACAGGATTGATTTCCGCCATTTCTTCCGCGGCACCAGCTGCAGCTGTTCCAGCGGCAGCGGTTTCTTCAGCTGCTGCAGTAGCAATACCGACAAGCTTATAAAGCAATTCCATCATACTCGAACCCCTTTCAGAATATCAGCGCATATTATAACAGGAAAAAAAGGAGTGTACAAGTATGGAAAGTATTTTCTTTTGTATAGCAAGGATAACCAGTGCTGAAGGTGTTGAAAATGTCTCCCCATGACATCTGAAAAATCTGATATAACCCGACTTTGCCACTTAAGAATTACGAAACCCCAGACCTTGCAACGGTCTGGGGTTTTTAAATCCAGAATAATATATACCTACTTTAGAAGACGTCCACATTGCTCCCTAAAGAGCGAAGTCGGCCAGCTGTGTACAGGTCCAGCGGTATCTCTATATTGAAAGATTTCAGTATCTTTT
>Ga0129307_1000487_pt1 | contig 61181 bp, 45 predicted proteins | sample P1105metagenome_FD_94437 | JGI IMG/M metagenome (GOLD analysis project Ga0129307, IMG submission 94437) | Capybara group fecal microbial communities from Wisconsin, USA - P1105 metagenome | ecosystem: Host-associated > Mammals > Digestive system > Large intestine > Fecal | place: USA: Wisconsin... | reverse complement strand
GCCACCACCGTCCAGCAAAAGACGATTCTCTTCTCTGCCGTGCGTTTCATGGGCGAAACCGCCAAGATTTTGAACCCGCAGAAAGACGTGATTATCCCGGGCCCGCTCACGGGTTGCAGCCTCGCCGATTCCATCACCGGCAAGGATGTCGAAGAACTCCGCAAGCAATATCCGGACTACACGTTCGTCTGCTACATCAACACGACCGCCGACGTGAAGGCCGCCTGCGACGTCTGCGTCACGAGCGGTAACGTGATGCACATCGTCGAAACCATCCCAAGCGACAAGATTTATTTTGTGCCGGATGCGCTCATGGGCCAGAACATCATCGACGAGATGAACCGTCGCGGCGTCAAGAAGGACATCAAGCTCTATAACGGCTGCTGCTACGTCCATGAAAACTACGATCCGGATTTGATTCAGTTCTTCCGCAGTCAAAACCCGGGCCTCAAAGTGATTAGCCACCCGGAATGCAATCCGTCCGTCGCAATGCTCAGCGACTACGTCGGAAGTACCGGCCAGATGGTAAGTTACATCAACCAGCAACCCGCCGACAGCTGCATTTTGCTCCTCACGGAATGCGGCCTCAACGCCCGCATGCACTACGAACATCCGAACATGAGCTTTATCGGAAGCTGCTGCATGTGCAAGTACATGAAGTCGAACTCCCTCGAAAACATTCTGGAATCGCTCCGCCATCCCGAAAAGGCAGAACATATCTCGCTCGACGAAGACGTGCGCGTGAAAGCCAAGAAGTGCATCGACGCCATGTTCAAATACGCCGAATAAAGCGACATAATATATAGCCGTTTTCAACAAGCGTCCTTAAATTTCTAGATTTAGGGACGTTATTTTTTTGGAGGAAAAATGAAAAAGTTTTTATTGGCCATGGCTTTGTTATGTTCCGCCATATTCGCCCAACCAGACGACAACGGCGATTACAGTTACTGGCCTCGCTCCTATTTTGCAAGTATCGGTTTTGGAGTCATTGCAAACCGTGGTGACTTTTTCGAACGTTCTCTAAAAGTTGAAGAAGACGGCATTGTCGAGACTATCAACTTGCCATTAACCAAAGTTCTCATGTCGCCCGACTACACCCTCGGCGTGAACATCCGCGAATTTTCCATTGCCGCCACGTTCCAATACTGGTCCATGAACGTTGACATCAACGGTCTCCCGGAAACCATGAAAGAACAGCAGATGCGTTTTTGGAGACTTGGAGCAGAATTCACCTATAACTTTTTCTACCCTGAATTTTTCCAAGCGGGCTTAGGTCTCGGTTACTCGTTCTCTTCGGTAAAGCTCAAGAACAACGCCACAAGTGTCGAGAAGGGATTTCAAAATTCGGAACTGATGGGTTCTGCAATAGCTTTCATCGGAAACGTGCGCTACTACATCACGGACTTTTTTGCCCTGAACCCGTCCTTGCGCGTTTACGAGACATGGTACAAGGCCGTCAATACCAAGAACGCGGGTACCAAAGATCTTAAAAGCTATGTCTGGCAAACATACATAGCCGTTTCCATCAGTGCGATGGTTCAGTTTTAATTAACTAAAGAAGGCACAAAAAATGATAACATTCCTAATTGGTGTTGCAATCCTCATCCTTGGATATTTCACCTACGGCAAGTTCGTTGAACGTGTATTCGGCCCCGACGACCGCAAGACCCCGGCGCTTGCAAATCCGGACGGCGTTGACCGCGTTCCCATGCCGCACTGGAAAAACGTTCTCATTCAACTTTTGAACATCGCCGGTATCGGTCCCGTGATTGGCGTGATTCTCGGCATCAAGTTCGGCGCCATCGTGTTTATTTTGCTCCCGCTCGGCAACGTGCTTGGCGGTGCGGTGCACGACTACTTCAGCGGCATGATCAGCATGCGCAACAACGGCTACAACGTACCTGCGCTCTCCCGCAAGTTCTTGGGCAAGGGTCCAGCAAAACTCGTGATGGCGCTGATTTCGGTGGCGCTCATCCTTGTGGGTGCGGTATTCACCAACACGCCGGCAGCTCTCGTGAATACGCCGATTCTCGCCGGTAGCCACGTTTCGCAAACGCTGTTCTGGATTGCCGTCGCGGTGATTTTCGCTTACTATTTCATCAGCACGTTCTTCCCGATTGACAAGATTATCGGTCGCATCTACCCAATTTTCGGTGCGCTCTTGATTCTCGCCTAGCTTGCAATTTTCATAGGCATCATCCCGAACTTGAACGTTCTCGATGAATTCTGCTTTGCTGACATCATGAGCAACTTCCACAAGCATCCGGCAGGCCAGCCGATTATCCCGATGCTCTTCGTGACGATTGCTTGCGGTATCATCAGCGGTTTCCACAGCACGCAAAGCCCGCTCGTTGCCCGCACCGAAGTGACAGAAAAGACGGGTCGCCAGACATTCTACGGCATGATGATTATCGAAGGTTTGATTGGTATGATTTGGGCTGCCGGCGGCATGTTCATTTATCACCAGATGCCGGAACTTTTGACGGGCGCTTCTGGCGTGAAGGTCTTGAGCGTCCTCGTTTCGACCGTCATTCCGTGGGCACCGATTTCGATTCTCGTGGTCGTGGGCGTGATTATCCTCGCGATTACAAGCGGCGACACAAGCCTTAGAAGTTTGCGTTTGACCATCGCGGAACTCACAGGACTGGAACAGACGTCTGTTAGGAATCGACTCATCCTTACAGTCCCCATGTTCGCCCTCTGCGCAGCACTTATCTTCTGGAGCAACTTGAATCCCGAAGGATTCAACATCCTGTGGAATTACTTCAGCTGGAGCAACCAGCTCATGGCCGTTTGCAGTTTGTGCGTGGCCACAGTCTATCTTCGCAGCAAAAAGAAGAACTTCTGGATTGCACTTATCCCGTGCATGTTCATGACGTTCATTACGGCTGATTATATTCTCTGGGTGAGCCCGGAAAACCTCAAGGGCGCTCCGCTCGGCTTTGGTCTCGACTACAAGACGGCTCTCGTCATTGCACTCCACGACGCTGTAATTCTCGGATTCCTCCTCTGCACCCGCGGTAAATCGCTTACCAAGATGGAAGGTTTCGATCCTGACGTTTGGAACTCGGATTTGGACGAAGGAAAGTTCCCCAAGGCACAGTAAACAAGCGCCGCAAAAATAAACGTCGCAAAATTCGTGCAAGTTAAAGGTTCTATCAAAAGCATCACGTTTCACAGCCTGCAAAACGGCTTTACCGTGATGCGCCTTAACGACATCGAAAGCAAAAAAGTCATTGTCGTCACGGGAACATTCCCGGCCTTGCAACCCGGTGAATCCATCGCCATCGAAGGCGAGTGGGGCAGCCACCCGAAATACGGCAAGCAGTTCCAGGCGACTTCTTTTGAATACCTCGCGACAGACGATAACGATATCGTCGAATACTTGGCAAGCGGGCAATTTCCGGGAGTCGGGCAAAAGATTGCAGAACGCATCGTGGAAGTTTTTGGCGATGCCACTGCCGACATTCTCGACAACAACCCGGACAAGTTCCGCGAAGTGAAAATCAAGGGGTTCCCCGCAAAGAAAGTGGAACTGTTTTTAGCGCGTTGGCAAGAAGCCCGGCACAGCCGCGAGACGATGCTATTCCTTTACAAGCACGAGATTGTGGGCAGTGTGGCAAAGCGCCTTTGGAACAAGTTCGGGCAAGCAACCATCGAACGCATCACGCAGAACCCGTACATGCTCTGCGAAGAAGTTTGGGGCATCGGATTTTTAAAGGCCGACGAAATTGCGCAGAAGGTTGGGTTCCCGAAAGATAGCCCCGAGCGATTCCAGGCTGCATTGCTTTACACGTTGCAAGAGGCTTCCATTAACGACGGGCATGTATTTTTGCCGAAGAACGTCCTCCTGGAACGCACGTTCCGCTATTTGCGTTTGCAACCGGACGACGATGGCCCCATCAATATTTTGCTTGATGAATTCGAAAAAGCTAGCGACATCGGGCGTATCAAACGCGAAGGTGACGATTGCTATTTTCCGCCGCTCTACAACGCCGAACAGCGAATCGCAGACAACATCAAGCTCCGTTTGCGATACAATGAACTTGAAATAGACAACTTCGAAAACGCTCTCGCCAGTTGGGAACGCGAACACAAGTTCAGCTTTGACCCGATTCAAAAGCGAGCCATCCAGATGGCGCTTTCGCGAAAGATTTCCATTATCACGGGCGGCCCGGGCACCGGCAAGACGACGATTCTCAAGGGCATTTTGTACCTCGCCCGCCAAATGGAAGAATGCGTCAGCCTCACAGCACCGACGGGGCGCGCCGCCAAGCGAATGGGCGAATGCTGCGGCGAGAAAGCGCGCACGATCCACCGTTTGCTCGAAGTGGACCCGATTTCGGGCAAGTTCCACCGCGATGGCGACAACAAGCTCCAATGCAATTTGCTCATCGTCGATGAATTCAGTATGGTCGATACGTGGCTTGCCGCCTCGCTCCTCGAAGCGACGCCACTCAATGCGCGCATCGTTCTCGTGGGCGATGCCGACCAGCTCCCTAGTGTGGGAGCTGGCAATGTGCTGAACGACTTGTTGCGTTGCACACAAATTCCGAGCACCCGCCTTCAGCACATTTTCCGCCAGGCCGGCGGAAACGACATCGCCGACAAAGCATCGAAAATCAACCAGGGCATTTGCCCCTCGCCCATCGAAGGCACGAACTTTCACTTTTTGCCCTACGAGACCGCCGATGAAGCTAAAGACATCATCGGCCGACTCGTCACTCGCGGCATCAAGGAAAAAATCGACATCGACATTCAAACCGAAATGCAGTTGCTCTCGCCCATGCGCAAAGGGCCTCTCGGCATCTACGAGCTGAACAACTTTTTGCAAGACCTCCTGAATCCGGGCAAAGAACGCATCAAAATCGCCAGCGGCAACTGGAGCACGGGCGACCGCGTGATGCAAATCCGCAACAACTACGACAAGAACGTGTTTAACGGAGACGTCGGCATCATCTACAAAATCGGCAAGGACACGAAAAAAATCACCGTCTTTTACGACGACAAGACCGTCGAGTACGAGCCCGACGAAGTCGAAGAACTCATGCTCGCCTACGCCTGCACGATTCACAAAAGCCAAGGCAGCGAATACCCCGCCGTTGTCGTCGTACTCGATTCAAGCCACAGCATCATGCTGCAACGGAACCTCATCTACACTGCCATCACGCGTGCCAAAGGCCACGTGTGGATTTTATCAGCCCCCGGCGCGTTTTACCAAGCCGTGCGCAACAACCGCAGCACTCATCGATACACGAGACTCACCGAAAAGCTCGGCTAAAGCCGTGTAAGGCAATAAACCTCGCGAATCCTAAAACTTGTACAGAGAAAATTTTTTACCGTTTTATATAAACTTTCTGGAACACGTTTTGCGTTTTCAGAGCACGGCCGCGGGCGTCAAATTGCACTTCTAAACGACGGGACAAATTTGCCGAAGCATTCTCACGCATTTCACTGACACGGACATCCGGTTTCAAACCCGTCGTTTCTTGAACATCAAACGGCGCAGTCACAATCCTCGAAAGCGTCTTTTCGTCCACTTTCACGGAGACCTTGTACTTGCCCACACTCTTTATCGCAAGCGTTTCAAGCGTATCGCCCTTGAGGAGTTTTCCATCTTTGTACCATTGGTAGCCAAAGCCCTTAGGCGCCTTGAGCGTAAGATTATCGACCTGCGTGACATGCAACGTATCCATCTGCAAATGGCTATAGACAATCTCCGCCAAATGTTTTGCGCCTTCGACGGACGGATGCACCATATCCGACAAATACCAGCTCCGATTTTCAAGAGCGTTAAAACGCGAATGCAAGTCAATCACGTTCACGCCTTTTTCAAGCCCTGCCCGCAAAATCGCCGGATTCACACGGCTCACGACAACCGAATCGAGAATGTTCCAATTCACGTTATTCACGTAAGGCGCAAGGCAAATGAAAATGTGCGGTTTCGACTTTACCTGGAACGTGTCAATCAAAGCTTCAAAATCAGCCGTAATCGCAGAATCTACCGCAGCGTTCTGTGCCGGAGTATTCCACTGCGCATAAGCTTTCGAATCGTTCGTGCCCAACTCAATAATCACCGTATCTGCCGCAAATTCAATCGCCGGAGCAAAACGGTGACCCTTCCAGTAAGAAGCCTGATCGTCCTTGCGGACTGTAAGACTACTCACGCCAAAATTTTCGACAGTATCGCCCGGGGCGTCACCGCGCAACATCCCTTGCAAATGATGCGGATAGCTCGTGTTATCTGGCCAGGACTCAATCCCGTAACCATACGTGATGCTGTTCCCGACGCAGGCCACCTTGCCCGCCGCGAACGCAGACGTCGCAAATGTTACGGTCACCGCCGCCAAAACAATCTTTCCAAACATATTCATAACCATGTAATAAATATAATCAACAAATCACCCAAAGCAAACTCATTGCAATCAGTTGATTGCAAAATGAACGTCTTTGCAAAAATTCCTTGTTTTTCGAAACCCGCTTTACTAGATTTTTGTGTGTTCTCTTTTGCGCGTCAATCGCAAAAGCAGACTTTTTCTTAAATCGTTACCTATTATCCCTTACTTTTATGAACGCAAAATGAGACTCTCCGCAATTTGGAGACGGCCTCATTTTTAGGATTACAATGACTGAAAAAACAAAGGTGACGACACAGGCGAAGCCGACTTGGCGTTCCGCGTGAACGTTTCGACAGGTGCGCCCGTACTCGTTGGCGTTCTAGTGGAGCATAAATCCGGACGCGATCCAGATACGCTGAATCAAATCGCACGCTACATCCATTCCGTCATGAAACTGCACATGGACAACCGTGCTTTTGACGGAATCCCGACGATGGCCATTATTTTCTACAACGGCAAGACGAACTGGAACCCGCTCAAAAACTTGGAAGACGGCTATCCCGAATTTTTCCATGGAGCCGTGTTGCCATACAAGTGTACGTTTGTCAACATGGCGGATATGCCCGATAGCGATTGCATCGCCTGCGAAGATGTTGAAGTTGGCATGGGGATAACCGCGATGAAGTACGCATTTGAACCCGATAAGTTACTCCCTGCTCTGCTTAAATTCAAAGACAATTTGGGAAAAATAGGGCGAGAAAGGTACACTTGCTTGCTGCATAAGATTAACGTATATTTAAAGGAGTACCTCAATGAAGAACAACTCAAGGAGTTAGAAATGGCATTCGTAAGCATAGGACAGAAATACGGTTTTGTGAGTGCCGGCGATGTATTCCGTCAAAGACTTGCAGACGCACATGCGGAAACACAAAGGGTAAGTGACGCACTCAACAAGGCCGAAACCGAAAAGCTAGAAACAGCCCGAAAAATGGTTGCGGATAAAGCTATTTCTCTCGAAAAAGCAATGGACTATTTCGGTTTTACCAAAGACCAAATTCTCGCAAAATAGTTACGATGCACTTGTCACAAACATTTTGTCGTGCGCAATCTGCATTCTTACATAACACAAAAGGACGAGTTCAACCTCGTCCTTTTGCTTTACCTCTAAAAAAGGCGATACCGGCACTAGGGCCGGCATGACAATTCGTACTAAGTACTGTATTCCCTATCGGGATGTTCCGCCATTTCGTCCAGCTGAATCTGGTGCAGCACCACGTGGCCTTCGACAAGGCTTTTCTGTACATCGATAATGCGCTGGTTCGAAGAACCGCGGAACTTGAGTTCAAGCGATTTCTTCGCCATGATGAACGGGCCGTCAATGAGAATATCCGCAAACGAAAGCAATTCAAAAAGCTCGGGCTTTTCGGGCGTGAGTTCCATCAATCGTTCGTACGTATAACCCGTGAAGATGACGAGATTCAATCCGCGTTCCTTGATTTCACGTGCAAGCGGAACAAGTGCCGCCGCCTGATCCATCGGATCGCCGCCACTGAACGTCACTCCGTCCAACAGCGGATTTTCCTTGATCATCGTGATAATCGCTTCGCGCTCAATAAAATGACCGCCCTCAAAATCGTGCGTCTGCGGATTCTGGCAGCCCGGGCAGTTGTGGTGGCAGCCCTGGGTAAACACTGTCAAGCGGATACCGGGACCATCGACAAACGATTCCGGTTCAATTCCAGCGATTTTTAATGGAGGATAATCGGACATGGCAAGCGCCGATTACACCCCGTGCTTTACGCGGTCGCTGACTTCGGCACGCTTGGCGTTGTTGAAGCGGTCGATTGTACCGACAAGGTAACCCGTGATGCGGCGGATACGTTCAAATCCGACACCTTCACCATACATAGACATTTCTTTTTCTGACATATTTTGCACTCCTTGTAATTATAACCTTATTTATCTGATCCCTCTGAATGCGGGCATTCCAGGGAATTTCTTTCTAAGTTCTTCGAGTTTTTCGCACGAAATGGCATGGCCTTCGCTACGTCCGCAGCGCGGGCACACGTCACCAATCACGCCCACGAAACCGCAAACCGGGTCGCGATCGACAGGGTGGTTGATGCTTCCGTAACCAATTCCGACTTTCGCCATGTGCTGCACAATCTTTTCGAAGGCTTCCAGGTTCTGCGTCGGGTCGCCATCGAGTTCCACATAGCTAATGTGGCCTGCGTTGGTGAGCGCATGGTACGGGGCTTCCAGCGAGAGCTTCTTGAAAGCAGAAATCTTGTAATAAACCGGCACATGGAAAGAGTTCGTATAGTAATCACGGTCGGTAACGCCCGGAATAATGCCGAACTTTTTCTTGTCCATGCGCACGAAGCGGCCAGACAAGCCTTCAGCCGGCGTGGCGAGCAAGCTAAAGTTGAGGCCGAGGCGTTTGGATTCCTTGTCGCAGAATTCACGCATGTGGCCGATAATCTTGAGGCCAAGTTCCTGCGACGCATCGGATTCGCCATGGTGCTTGCCCGTAAGCATCACCAACGTTTCGGCAAGGCCGATAAAGCCAATGGATAGCGTACCGTGCTTGATGACTTCGCCCACGGTATCTTCCAAGCCGAGCTTGTCGGAATCAATCCACACGCCCTGTCCCATGAGGAACGGGAAGTTCTTGACCTTGCGGCGGCTCTGCACGGCAAAGCGTTCCATGAGCTGGTCGCTCACGAGCTGCAGCATGCGGTCGAGTTCCTTGAAGAACAAATCGACAGACTTCATCTTGATGGCGATACGCGGGAGGTTAATCGAGGTAAAGCTCAAGTTGCCACGGCCATAAGAGATTTCACGGCTCGGGTCGTAGTTGTTGCCGATCACGCGGGTACGGCAACCCATGTATGAAATTTCGGTTTCGGGATGCCCCGGCTTGTAGTACTGCAAGTTGTACGGAGCATCCTGGAAGCTGAAGTTCGGGAACAGTCGCTTTGCACTCACGCGGCAGGCGAGTTTGAACAAGTCGTAGTTCGGTTCGCCCGGGTTGAGGTTGATGCCGTCCTTGACGCGGAAAATCTGGATCGGGAAGATAGCCGTTTCGCCACCGCCGAGGCCTTCTTCGGTCGTGAGGAGCAAGTTCTTCATGACCATGCGGGCTTCCGGTTCGGTACACATACCGTAGTTGATGCTGCTGAACGGAGTCTGGGCACCAGCGCGGCTGTGCATGGAGTTCAAGTTGTGGACAAACGCTTCCATCGCCTGGAAAGTCGTCTTGTCGGTTTCTTCGTAGGCCATCTTTTCGGCAAAGCCTTGCGCCTTCTTCACGATTTCAGCATCGTAAGTCTTGGAGAGCTCGCGGATTTCGGTTTCCTGGAACTTCTCGTTCGGCACAAGCGTCGCGACCATGCCCATTTCCGCCATTTCAGAATGGAGCTTCTTCACGACAGGCAGGATTTCCCCTTCTTCCATACCGGTAAGGAGAATAAGCGCCTTCACCATGTTGGAGAGGTAGGCCTTGCGGTAAGTAATGCGCACGCCGTTCGCCATGGCGTAATCGAAGTTCGGCACCGACTGGCCACCGTGCTGGTCGTTCTGGTTACTTTGTATAGCAATCGCCGCGAGAGCCGCATAGCTGCGGATGTCCTTCGGTTCGCGAAGATGACCGTGACCCGTATTGAAGCCGTTCTTGAACAACTTAATGAGGTCAATCTGGCAGCAGGTCATGGTAAGAGAATAGAAGTCGAGGTCATGGATGTGGATATCGCCATCCAGATGAGCGCGACTGTGCTCCGGCTTGAGCATCATCATGGTGTAGAAGTGCTTAGCGGATTCGCTACCGTACTTGAGCATGGTGCCCATGGCAGTGTCGCCGTCGATGTTCGCGTTTTCGCGCTTGAGGTCGGATTCCTTCGCGGAACTGAACGTGATGTCGTGGAGCGTCTGCATGAGGCGCGTATTGACTTCACGTACGCGGGTGCGTTCGGCACGGTACAAGATGTAGCTCTTGGCGGTGTCGGCGTAACCACCTTCGGTAAGCGCCTTTTCGACAGCGTCCTGAATTTCTTCGATATCCGGCTTCGTCTTGTTTTCTGCTTCCAGGTGACCGACGGCTTCGGCTGCAACCTTGAGAGCGACGTTTGTCAGAAGGTCGTCGTTTCCAAGTAAATTCATCTGGGCCTGTGCGGCCTTGATCTGTTCATCCAACTCGCCGGAGGCGCGGAACGCCTTGATAATGGCGTCAGAAATCTTCTCAATGTTGAACGGCATTTCGCGGCCGTCGCGCTTTTTAACAGTAAAAATCATCTAAAAGTAACCTTAATATCCCGTTTCCTCTAATATAGTCAAATTCCTTCAATTTTACTATATCTTGTGTTCGAAGTCGGACCACACCCACAAGATGTAGGTCAACAACACTACAAGTATAATAAAACTCAAACCATTTTGGATGTTTTTTTTCACTAAAGATGTAATTTTTTTATAATATTTCATCAACTTATCAACAAAAAGAAAAAGATGGCCCATAAAATTTTAATTCTCCTATCGCACCCAAACGCATTTAACTCAGTGTTCAACAAATACTTAGTGGATATCAACAAAAATTCTTCCGATTTTTGCTTCCATCATCTTGACAAAAGTAAGGTTAACGGTCTTTTCGATTTGGAAGCCGAAAAAAATTTGCTCCGGGAATCGAAGGCGCTCATTTGGCAGTTCCCTATATATTGGTACAACTCCCCCGCAAGCCTGCGCGACTGGCAAGACCAGGTCATGAGCCCTATCGTCTATAGCGCCGACAACTTCTTGAAAGGGATGCCCGTACGCGTCGTATTCACGGCAGGAGCCGCAGCGGAACACTATACCCACGAAGGACTCAACCGCTACACCGCCGAAGAAATGCTCATCCCGTTCGAAATGACCGCAAATGCAGCAGGCATGAAGTGGTTTAAGCCGCTCGGCTTTTACGGCTGCAGCCCAGATACAACGAAAGCCGCCCTCGAACAGGCGGCCCAGAAATATAAAGATAGTTTATTAGAATTACTTTAATTCAAATGTAACGCGGACAGAAGCGCTCACCTCGACGGAATCGGCAATTGCGCTTTCGTCGGGGGCCATTTCGGCTACGGCACCGTCCAACATGGCCGATTTTGCCATCATGACACCGTTCGTGCGGAAGCGAATCGGCCTGTAGTAAATTCCGCCGCCTTCGCCGTTAATCTGCAGAACGCGTCCGAGCTTTGCACCCACGCCTTCGGCGTAATTCTTGGCCTTGTTTCTCGCCTTTTCGCCCACGACCTTGATGACCTTCGACTGCACAGCATCTTCGTCCTTTAGCCCCACCGCCGTACGACGGATTTCGACATCCGGTTCCGGAGATAGAGCCTGCACGAGAGCAGCAGCGTCAATTTTACGGTTCACGGTAATGGTGAAGTTCTGCGTCGCCACGTAACCGACGAGTTCACGCTTGTTGTTACGGTAAGTCCATTCCTTGCGGATATCGACGCTGTTCTGCTCCACGTCGGACTGCGGAATGTCGAGCGACTTGACATTCTCGAAAATCACGGCACGGCGTTCCGAGATACGCTTGAAGACGGCTTCCTTGTCCTTGCCGCGGATTTCAAGGCTGAAGTTCATCTCGAACTTGTCGGCGGCAAACTTCTTGGTTTCGGATGCCGAGACCTCGATGCGCGGAATTTCGATTGTCGTGGCGCCATTGGCATTGACCGTCGGAACAACCGCAGCGCGATCGTCCTTGACCGTGCGGATGAGGAAAATAACGCAAACAAGAAGCGCTATCAAATAAACCATGTTTAGCAGTTTTGATATCATTGTTTAGCCCTCTTTTTAATATGATGGATTTAAAATAGTCATTTTTCCGCTGCGAGACCACATTATTTCAGTTCTGCAATGACATTCACACTGGAACTGACTTCAACAGAATCCGCAATCATGCCCGAGGCATCGCCGCCACCCAAAAAACCGGCCAAGCCATCAAAATAGGCTCCAGAAACTCCTCGGCTATTTCCAAGCACAGTCCTGCCCCTGGCACTGGATTCATAAGAAATCTCGTTAACCACATTGTAATCGTAAGACGTGTTGTTCCCCACATACACGACATCGCCCACCTTGCCACCAAAGCCTTCTGCAATCGCACGGGCACGCACCATGGCTTTTTTCCCTGCAATTTCAGTCACAAGGACCTTAAGAGAATCGCTATTTTTCAATACAGAACGAACATCACCAACAGTCACATTTTCGGCGCCACCGACTTCCGCCAAAAATGCCGCGGCATCCTGCTTGGACGTAAAATTGACCGTCACAAACTGGCGTGCCCTAAAACGATTTTTCTTAGACTCGTTGTTCGTATAATCCCATTGGGATTTAATTCCAATCCTTGCCGTATGAACATCAATTTCTGATTCTGCAACACCCAAATTTCTAGCGAGAGCCACAATGGAATCCTTCACACGCCCCACCTGACCATAAATTTTCTCCCTGTCATCGCCATCAACGACAGCCCCTGCAGAAATCGTAAACAAATCCGCCAAGAATTTCTTCGATTCTTCCTGACTCACTTGGACATAAGATTGCTTAGAACCGTCACGGCCTTGAAGTTGCACAGACACATTCAAATGAGCATTGATGCCTACAGAATCAGAATAGCTATTGCGCTCATTCACATTGGAATTACCTTCTGCGGCAAGAACCTTCCCCACCTTGGCACCGACACTTTTTGCATACACATCGACCTGTTCCAGCACTTTCTTACATGTACGCTTTATCGTTTCGACCTCTAGCGAATCGGCATTTTTCAATCCGCCAACAGTCTCGAAATCATCTATAAAATCGAGAGTTGCCAGTTTACGCTCAACAGCATCGCTAAAGGACTTGGTCGCAAGCTTTATCTCGACCTCCTGCTCGGCCTCATAGCCCACCTTAACTCTCTTGCCATCGCGGCGACGTTCTATGTCATTAGAAATACGCATCGAACGGAGATCGTAGCTTGACTTATCGACATTCAATTCCTTGAGCATCGATAGAACCTTTTCGCGGCTTTCGTTCAGCAAGGCAAAAGCACGGCTCTTCTCTTTTTGCTTTTGGACAATCTTGAACGTAATCTTGTACTCGTCAGCAACAAACATCTCTTGCTCACTTGTCGAAAGAGAAATGACATTCCAACTATCCTTAGAGTTCGCAGACTCGCTCGCGGAAGCCTTTGCCTGTTCGGCAGGTTCTGCCTGTTTTGCCACGTTTCCTTCGTGCGAAAGTTTCATCGAAAGAATCAGACACACAAACGTAAGCACAATGATGACGATATACGAAACCTTATTTTGCATATTTTCTCCTTTTTTTAACATCCACAAAATCAAAACCGCAGACGAACTATTCCTGCGGAATTCATTCAATGATAAACTACTTAATTTCTTGGTGGCGATTCAGAAAAATAATATTTACTTCAATCGTTCTTATTCACCACAAAACTTATCATCATCCGCGTTTTGCGCAAACAAGATTTGTCACAATCTTCAACACCACCGCCACCACAATCGTCGTGGTCATGCTGATGAAGGGCATCCACGGCCAACTGAACGTTTCTTCAAAAACAGCGGGCACACCAAACGCGGGGATTCCCTGGATGAATACGAGACTTACCATACCGCAAATAACGGCGGTAATGACTTGCCAGCTTTTGAGGGCCTTCACAAAGAAGGCCAAAAGGAACATGCCGAGAAGCGGTCCCGTGAAAAGTCCCGTAAAGAAGAGGGCGTTCTTGAGGAGACTCCCCTGCTGCGTTGCGGCAAAGAGTGCAAAGAACACGCCGAGCACGCCCCAAACTACCGTCCAGATTTTGGCGCGCTTGAGCCCGCCCATTCCCGCAGATTCGTCCCAGCCGAGGAAGTCGCGTTCGGACGTATTGCTAAGCGAATTGATGGCGCCCGAAAGGCTGCTCATGGCTGCCGCGCAAATAGCAGCGACAATCAAGCCCGTCACGCCGACCGGGAGGCCGTTCACGATAAAGTACGGGAACACGTCGTTCTGCCCGATGCCCGCCGGAACAGTAGCGACTTTTGAAACGTTGTAATAAACGTAAAGTGCGGCGCCTACCCAGTAAAAGAGAATCGAGACCGCACAGCCAAGCACCATCGAAAGGATACTCGAACGGTTGGCCGCCTTCACATCCTTGCAGCTGAGGTAACGCTGCACGAACTGCTGGTCGCAACCGCGAATGGCGATTTCAAGAATCGCATAAGCGAAACCTGCCGAAATCAGCGTGCGCGCATTAGAAACATCCATCGACGGATTCCACCAACGCGTCTTGCCGGCTTCGCTTGCGAGTGCAGCCATTTCGCCAAAGCCGCCCACTGCATTTGCAATGAGCACAAGCACGAGTGCACCGCCGCCAAAGAACACAACGAACTGCATCACGTCGGTCCAGATGACTGCCTTGATGCCGCCGAACCATGTGTAAAAAATCGCAACCGCCGCCGAAACGATAATCGCCAGTTTCAAGTCAATGTGCAAAATCTGCGCAAGCACAAGCGATGGCGCGTAAAGCAAAATGCCTGTGCGGAGGAGCAAATGCAAGCAGTAAAAGATGGCGGCCAAACGGCGCACCGACTTGCTCCCGAAACGCACTTCGAAAAGTTCATAAGCGCTCGAAATGCCCGACGTGCGGAACCGCGGAATGAACACAAAACCCACCACGAAAATGCTGAGCAAGGCGCCAATCTGGAACATCAAAAACGTCATGTCGTCGCCATAGACGTCGGCTGGTGCGCCCAAGAACGTCGTTGCGCTCACGGATGTCGCGATGAGGCTGATGCCCACGGCCACCCACGGCATGGAGCCGCCGCCGAACATGTATTCCTTGAGGTTCTTGTTGCCGCGAGAAACCCACAAGCCAATCGCAAGCGAGAGGAGCAAATAACCGAATAAGACAATCCAATCAATAACAGTGAACATTTTTAGGTATTAGGTTGTAGGTGTTAGGAAGTAGGACAATTGCGTAGGTCGAGCGTCGCGAACTCATAGTTCTAAACCGCTCCCACCGCTTCAGTTTCGACGGTTTCAAAGCGAACGACTTGGTTGCGGCCACCGTCCTTTGCCTTGTAAAGCGCCTGGTCGGCATTGTTCACCGCCTTCTTCATGTCCGTAAATCCGGGTTCCACGAGGAATGCGCCGATGCTAACCGACACGCGAAGCGGGTCTGCCTGATGCACGTTGAATTCCAGCTTGCCGACAGCCTTGCGGATGCGTTCCGCCGTTTCAATCATGCCTTCCGGAGTCGTATCAATGAGCGCCACGACAAATTCTTCACCGCCATAACGCGCAACGACATCAATTTCCTTGCGGATTTCGCCACTGATAGCAGAAGCGATGCCCTTGATGACTTCGTCGCCAACCGGGTGACCATAAGTATCATTCACGCGCTTGAAGTGGTCGATGTCCATCATGAGAACGCCGATATTGTACTTCTTTCGGTCCGCACGAATCTTTTCCGTCCTCAGCGATTCTTCCAGCGAGCGATGATTCATGAGACCCGTCAGGCCATCACGAGTTGCAAGGTCCTTGCCCTTTTCAAACTGGCACGCACGGGCGTAGGCAAATCCCGCCACGCCGGCAAACGCCTTCAAGAGTTTCTTCTCGTGATCCTGATAGCGGTTAGTAAAGCGGCTTTCAAGGCAGATAGCCAGTTCTGCAGTCTTGGAATCAGGTTCCGACGAGACCGGCATCACGAACAGCTGGCGTAGTTCCATGTTGCGTTTTTCGGAATCGTTCAAACGCGGGACATAATCGGCATAGCCCGAATTGAACGAGCGGAATACAGGTCTGTTCCTCATCAAGGCGAGCACGAATATGCCCTTGTCGGACAACGTAAATGTCTTATTGACAAACTGTTCGGAATCCATACCGACACAATACACGACATGTCCCAAGCCTTCCTTGGGTTTATCGAGCGCCAAAATCGTCAGACGGTCGAACGGCATGTTTTCCTTGACGTACTCGAACATCTGCTTGTAAATATCCTTGACAGACATAGTCTGGAAGAACTTGCGCTGGTAATGGTAAAGCACGCTGAACTGTTGCTGTTCAATGTAGTTCTGCGCCGATACATAACTCTTGAAGCTCACCATGAACATCGCCTGAGCAATGTACGTGAGCGCCTGCGCCTCCGCTGCCGTAAACGCGTTCGGGTGCAGCGAGTCCACCAGCAGGACCCCCAGACGCTGTTCGTCACGACCCAACAGCGGAACACCGACCAAGGAACGAATCATTCTATTTTCGATGTAATACGTAAGACGCTTTCCGACCAGAAGGTCGCCTTCCAAAATGCGGGACACTTCAGGGCGCAAGAGCTGGCTCAAGATGCCCATGTTCTCGGTAATCTTCGCGCCCGTATCGATGCAGTTCGGAATATCGCTCTGGAACATCCTCAGCCTGAGTTCGTTCGGACTGCCACCATTCGTAAAAACGGTAAGCGTATTCGCTTGCGGCATCAGCACCTTGAGGCAGCGCAAGACGTCGCCAAAAGCCTTATCGACATCGGAGTTCGCACGTTCCCAAATCTGATTGACGCGAAGCGAAGAATTCGGTTCGTTCGATTCCACCTTGTTCGCGTTCGTAAATTCATTGCGGATATCCGGAGACACGACCGGCGTAAGTGCCGTAGAATGCTTGTTGCTCTTGATTACAGGAATCACGGATGTATTCAAGTTATTCGGGCGGTTCATCACGGCCAAAGAGAAGGCGACAACCGCAAACGGGATAAGGAAAAGGAACATTCCACCCTGAAACGCAAGTCCAAGCAACGCCCCTGCAACAACAAACAATATTTCAGATACGGACATTTAAACCCTCTACAAGCGAAAAGACCGATATAACATGACAAACGCGAGACCGGCATAAATGAAGTGACTGTTCCACGCTGCCCAGAAAGGAGAGAGCGCTCCATTTTCACCCATTTTAAGTCCAATCCTCTCTAGGATATAATAGCTAAAAACAAGCAAAAGGCCAACACCGAATTTCTGGGAGAGCCCCCCAGAACGACTATACCGGTGACAAAGGGCGGCCCCAATCAAAAGGACTATCAAGTTCATCCAGTGCGCGGAATACTTGAACTGGAGAGCCGTTTCCATCGCGCGGGTATCTTCGCCAGAACGTCGGAGGACATCGATACGCGCCTTGACCATTTTGGAATCCATTTCGTCGGCAAGCTGACGTTCGTTAATCAAGTCGTTCGGATGCGTATGAATCTTTCCTTTCATGATTTCGCGCTGTATCGGGAAAAATTCGACCGAACCATCCTTGTGGAACACGCGGCGGTATCCGTTTTCAAAAATCCAGTAAGCGAGCGAATCCTGTTCAACCCAGCGAATCAAACGAACATCGTAGCGTTCGACCAGGCGACCCTGATCGCGCATAAGGAGCACGACATCTCGTCCCACTTTACTCGTACCGGAATAATACTTGAAGAACCAACTGCTCTTTTCGCTATCGATAAACGTGAAGTCCTGCTTTTCCTTGATGCGCGGATTCTTGCGTTTTTGAGCGTTCGTCTCCATGATTTCAAAGCGCTTGTGGTTTGCATCCGGGAGCCAATGTTCGCTCATTTCGTAAGAGCCGACCGACATGAATACGCCAAGCAAGAATATCGGGAAAAGCGTCTTGAACGGACTTTGCCCGGAACTCTGCATGGCACTCATTTCGAGGTGCCGCGCCATGTTCCCCACCGAAGCCAAGACCGCGATAAACAACGCCACCGGAGTAATCAAATAAAGAATATACGGAAGGTAGCTCAAGTAGTAATCGCCCGCAAGTTTCATATCACGGGAGAGCCAAGTCTTGATGTTACCGACAAAGTCAATTACAATAAAAATGAGAACCGCACCGCAAACCACGATGAGGAACATCTTCAGAAAGTTCCAGATAAGATAACGAGAGAACTTCATCAGAAAAACTCCACGACTTTACCGAAGATCCAACTGAAGAAACGGCCAATCGCCCTAAAGACAACAAAACGGCCGATAAACCCAAAGAACTGTTTAATTCTGGAATTGCCCGTGAAGCGGTCTCGCACCATCGCATACGTGAGGAAAATTCCGAACACGCCGATGATGACGTTCGAAATCCACATGGCAAGTTCCGGAGAGACAATCAAACGGTCAGCCAGGTTTTCACCACCGATGAGGCAAATCCAGTAGATAACAAAGAACGCAAGGCTGTAAAGGATGCCTGTACCGATGCCGCCCTTGCGGGCCATGATTCCAAGCGGTGCACCAATCAAGATAAACACAAAGCAAGCAAAAGCCGTACTGAACTTTTTATGGATTTCGACCATGTACTGGGCCTCACGTTTGAGTTCGCCTTCCATACGGCCCCAGACGCGTTCTGTCGCACGCAACGACGCCGCCTCCTGCACGCGGATTTTGCGGAGCCCGTTCACAAACTGCATGGAATCCGGTTTCGCTGAACTCTTTGCATCGGCGGGGACAATGCTATCGCCCACGACGAGTTCCCGCATGCGGGCAAGCGTAGGCAACCGGCGAGACTTGGCCATCACAGTCGCCGAATCGTACTTTTCGCGGGCATCGGTGACCACCTCCCACATCATCTCCACAGGCATTTCGCGGTCGCTGCGGTAACTGCGACTACGGCGTTCGAGGCGGTCATCCACGTTCTGCATGGCCAAATCCTGCGAGAAGAAACGGATGCGGAAATAGTTGTCGGCATCGTCCGGATCGACGAGATGCGTTTCGCCACTGCGGAGGCGGAGCATGAGCGTTGCCCCGTTATCGACGTAATCCATCGTGGCACTATCGGCATAGACGATACGCGGAGCACCCTTCTTTTCCATTTCGAAGATTTGAATCCCGTACAACGTACCCGAAACAGGGTCAATGCGGTTCACCCAAAGCTGGACTCCGGGAAACTGCGTGATCAGGCGCCCGGCATCCACGAATACGTGCGGCTTTTTGCGCGAAACGGCGTTCATCAGTTCGACCGACCTGTGGTTTGCCTCCGGGAGCACCCAGTTGTTGAACACGACCATCAAGACGGAAAGCAATAGTGCCACGAGAAGCACCGGACGCATCAGCGACAAAGGAGAAATCCCTGCCGCCTTGACCGCCGTAATTTCCTGGTCGCCAGACATACGTCCAAACGTCATGAGACTTGCAACGAGCACCGCCATCGGAATTGACAGGGAAAGCATCCACGCCAAGTTCAAAACAAATATCTCGATAACAGTAGATGCAGGCAAGCCCTTGGACAGCACATTGTCCAATATCTTGACCAAAAAGTCAACTACAAACAAAAAAGTAATGCCAAAGAGCGACGCCAAAAAAGGGCCAATCAGCTCTTTCAACACATAGCGGACTAAAATCATTTTTCTCTAGAGTCGTTTTTTTCTACTTTACAGCGTGAAAGTTAGAATTAACCAAAGAAAAAAAATGAAAAATCTTTTCAAGAATACCCTGTTCGTTCCTCTTTTCTTTTATATGACAACTATGATGGGTTGTTCCGGCACCTCTAACGAAAAAATGACCCATACCGATTGGTGCAAGCAACGCTACGAAGGCGCCGAAGAACTTTTCAAGTCAAAGAAGTACGGCAGGACCGTCGAGAAGCTCGAAGAAATTCTTTCGACCTGCGCTGGTTCCGGTTACATGGAACAGGCACAGTTCTTGCTTGCCGAAAGCCATTTCAACCTGGAGCAGTGGATTGAGGCCCGCGGTGAATACGGAAGCTTTATCGTCAACTTCCCCGGATCCCCGTTTGCAGAAACCGCTGAATTCCGCAAGGCCGTCTCGTCGTTCAACATGGATTACAAGGTCGATCGCGACGAATCGAACACGACGGCAGCCATGAAGGATTTCGAGCGCTATCTCGCGAACCACCCGAACTCCCCGCTCCGCGACTCCGTCAACTACTATTACGACTTGCTCATAGATCGCGTTGCCGAAAAGGAATTCCAGACAGGGCGCCTGTACTTGCGCATGGAAAAGCCGCAAGCCGCCGTGATTTACTTCAAGGAATTTTTGGAAACGTACCCCAAGGCCAAGCGCCGTCAAGAAGTGCTGTTCCTCATTTCGGACGCCTACACCGACCTCGACCAGTTTGAACCGGCAAGGCAATACCTCACGATTGCGCAAAACGAAGCCGAAGACAACAAGGATGTGCAAAAGCGAGTCAAGAAGGCCGAAGACAAAATCGCCAAGGCCGAAGAAGCTTACGAAAAACGCTTGAAACAAGAAGCCGAAAAGAAGCGTCTCCAAAAAGAAGAAAAGAAACTGGCTGAATAGGCACCGGATGAAATCCCAGTCCAGATTTACAATCCTCTATATCCTCATGGCATTGGTGTTTATAACAAATGCCTTTGCCGTTAGTGAGGAAAAACTGGACCACGACTATTCTATCCTTTCTGTCTTTGTACAGCCATCCATTTCGTTCATCAGTTTTACGGAACGCGAATATTTCCAGAACGCCATCGACACCATCTACTACGCTTTCAAGGAGAGCGCCATCAACAGCGCCGAATCCTTGAATGTCGCCAAGCAGGATTTCCAGAAGGTGAACTTCTGCTTCCCGATTACCGCGGGTATCCAATGGCAGTTCATGCAAGACCATTTCTTGAGTGCAGGCATAGGATTCATCTACGATAACGAATCTGTAGTCCTCACCGACCGCAACAGCAATACGCACAGTTACGAATACACGTTACAGGGCGTTCCGCTTTTTCTGGAATACCGGTTTGCGTTGCCCAAAAATTTCATCACGCTCAGCACGGGCGGGCTCTTCAGCATTGCAGTCCGTTGGTACTGGGTGCTGCCGGGAACAGAAATCTATACGACTTGGGGCTATCTCGGTGCAAAGACGCCTCTCCTTGGTGCAGGCTTTGGCGCAAGCGTGGGTTACCTCTTTGCAAGCTGGAGGAACTTCAAACTATATGGAGATATTGGATTCAACTCTATTTCTGTAAAGTCCAACAAGAAATTCTCGGACATCGTCCCGGGCGGGCCAGAAGAAAAAGCCAAATGGAACCTTGGCGGCATTCTATTGCAAATTCGTGGGACGTTCGGATTCTGGAACAAGCCGAGGCCGAAAGATGACGACGACGATGATGATGACAATCCATCGTTCCGCCACAAGCGCCTTTTGAATAAGCTGCATTCCATAAAAGATTCCGTAAAAACAAACGTTGCCGATTCTGTGAAAACAGCGGATAGCGTCGTTGTGGATTCCGCGAAAACAAACGTTGCAGATTCCGTGAAAGCAACTGTTACTGATTCCGTAAGCGCAAATGTTGCAGATTCCGTGAAAGTAAACGTCGCTGATTCTGCGAAGGTCGATTCAAGTACGGTCAAAGATTCGTTAGCAACGGACTCTGCAAAAGTCATACAGGACACGGCCAGCGCTACCTCGCAACCGGCGAACAAGCCCGAAGAACCCGAGTCCGTCAAGCAGCCAGAAAATAAACCTGAGCAACCTGCACAGCCTGCGCCTGCAGAAAACGTCAAATCAAAAGGTGACTGATGAGCTTATTGCCAGGGGAAAAATTGCGTTATGCCGAAACGCATTTTAAATTCAAGCTACCCTGGTCGCTCCTTTACAAGCCGTGGCCCGAAATCATTTTTGACGCCCCGTTCCAGTTTGTGCCGGGAGTGAGCCCGTACCTGTGGCTTGTCGTGCGCGATGCAGACCGGTTCCCGACAACGATAAAGACGGCGGAAATTTTACTCAAGCACAGTGTTGGCAATGCATTTGACAATCTCTTGGATAATGCGCTAGATAATGCGCAGCAACCGGACATTTCTATCCACAGAGACCTGAACATCGAAGTTCAAGAACAGATGCAATTCATTCCGTTTGCCTTGGGTGAAATCCCTGCAGGAACTTACGAAGCGTATTGCAAATTGACCGTCGAAAGAGAAGGCAAGACGCAAACTTTCGAGCGCTGGAACTTGCCCCGACTCAAGCCGGTTCCGCTTCGCTTTAAAGTTTTGAACGAATACCCGCCCATTGCTCCCGGCTACGCCGCGGGCGAAATGCACTGCCACACGCACTATTCCGCAGACCACGTGGAATACGGCGCCACGCCAGAAGTATTGCAGCTGGCAGCTAAAGCCGTCGGGCTCGATTTCGTGAACTGCACCGACCACGCTTACGATTTCGCATTCACGCAAGAAGATTTCACAAAGGAAGCGGACTCGCCTGTTCTGAGATTCCAGAAACTGCGCGAAGAAATTGCCGCACTCCCAAGCAAAGACGAAAACGGAAACGACATGCCGCTCATGCTCGCAGGCGAAGAAGTCTCCGCAGGGAACAGCAAAGGCGAAAACGTGCACATGACGGTTCTCGCCCCCGAAGGTTACCTCCCGGGGCTCGGCGACTGCGGACGCTACTGGCTCGACAACAAGCCCACCCGCAGCATCAAGCAAATCCTGAACATGACCGGGGCGCACTGCTTCGCAGCCCACCCCTTCCAACAAATGGGGCTTCTGGAAAAGTTCATCTTCCGCAGAGGCTACTGGAAACCCGAAGATTTGCAACTGAACAACAAGCATTCCATTCGCGGGTTCCAGTTCTGGAACGGTATCCGCGACGAAGGCTTCAAGCTCGGACGTGAATTTTGGATAAATGAGCTCGGCAAAGGCAATTATCTGCTCCCCATCGGCGGAAACGACGCCCATGGCGATTTGAACAGCATGACCGCAGTCGATTTGCCGCTTATTTCACTCAAGCACACGCGAGCGCATATTTTCGGCAACGTCCGCACGGTGATAAAAATCGGAAGTGAAGCAAAGCAGGAGTCCTCGTCCATACGTCATCCCCAAAGTGTCATCCTGAGCGAAGACCGTCAGGTCGAAGTCGAGGGATCCAGTAAAGTTCCTCTCTCCGTCGAAGACATTAACGCGTCCTTCTCCGCCGACAACTGCTACATCACGGACGGTCCCGCGCTCTGGTGGGAACGCGACGGCAAGAACATCATCTTCCACGCCCGCAGCAACAAGGAAACCGGCGGCGGTTTCCGCTATATCCGCATCTACGGGCGCCAAGTCCTCCCGAACGGCAAACTCGCCCTCGAAGAAGAAGTCATGATCGGAAGCCTCGTCGCGGCCCCCGACCACGCCGACATTCCGGTCGCCACATTCGGCCATGCCTACGTCCGCGCCGAATGCGAAACGGCAACAGGCAAATTCGCCCTCACCTCGGCTGCTCAGTTGTTCTGACGATGTTTCAAAAAAATGCTTTAAACCTTTGCTTTTGAAACATTTGCATGTTATCTTTTGAATAAGTAGGGAGTCTATTTGAGCTATTTTTATCTTTTTGGAATGTTTGAAGCTAATTTTCCTTTTTGGCACGCAGTTTGCTTATAAACGAAAACAGTGAGAATAAAATGTCCGCTTTTACTAATGACGCAGAAGGAAGGTAGTCATGCCACGTTTTATGTCGCCGATGATTCGCCACAGGCCAGTTACAGATAAACTCGATGAGGAGTCTCTCGCAGTTGACCAAAGCGCAATCTCGCCGGCGAATCAAGAGTCCGTGCAAGCCCCTACCGAACAAAGCGCCGAGCCTGAGACCCCACCCGACATCCGCATCAGCGAAGGCTCGTTCAAACAAATTCGCGACGAAAGCCTCGTCCTCTTGTCGCAAGGAATATCGCACCGCATCGACCGCTCCGAAGAAGGTCCCTTCCAAATTTTCGTCGAACCGGAAAAACGGCGCGCCGCACAATTTCAAATTCGCCTTTACCACCGAGAGAACCCGCCCCGCAACGACAACCCGCCACTCCCGCTAAAGTTCACACTCCAGCCGCTTTGGGTGCTAGCCGTTCCCATCGTCTGCACACTGCTCGACTTTTCGGGCGCAGTCGTCCAAATGAACAGCGCAGGCATCGCCGACGCCTCTAAAATCATGCGCGGCGAATGGTGGCGCACCATCACCGCCATGACGCTCCACGGGGATGAACGACACCTCGCCGGGAACCTGCTCTCCGGATTCATCGCACTGAGCCTTTTGCATTACCGCATCCCGCTTGCGAAACTCGTGCCGTTCCTTGCCGTCGCAAGCGCTGTCGCCAACTTTTTCGTTGCGCTCACAGTACAGACAAGCTTTAGGTCGCTCGGCTTTTCCGGCTTCGTATTTGCAGTCATCGGATGCCTCGCCGTCATCGAGTTCCGCCTCATGCCCCGCGAAACGCACGGCATGCTCCGCCGATTCGCACCGCTCTGCGGCGCCGCCTCGCTCGCCGTGTTCTTAGGCCTTGGCGAAAACGCAGACATTCTCGGACATTTGTACGGGTTCATCGCAGGCACCCTCTGCGGATTCATCCCCAAAAAGAAAACGCTCCGCTGGGGAGCGCCAACCGGCATCGCCGACATTTCTGGAGTTTTCGCCTATTACATCCTGTTCGTCATCGGCTGGACTTTGGCCCTTTAATTCAAGCTATTTTTCCTTTTTAGCTTTTTTCTCGTCGTGAATCTTTTTTATTTCCACTAGAATCTTTTCGAGGGCTTTCTTTTCAATCTGTTTCAATTCTTCTTCGGTGAAGTTTTCCTTGCGCTTGTTGTACTTCTTGTCCAGTTCGTCGCATTTTGCCTTATCGTATTCCTTCTTAAAGCACTTGATGCCATCCCGAACAATGTCATCGACAAGTTTATCCGGGGAATCGCCGCACCCAGTGAATGCAAAAGACATTGCAGCAACAGCGGTTATCAGGAAAAATTTTTTCATGAGATTTCCCTCCGGTTTAAGGTTCTAAAATGAATATAACTTAAAAAAGCATAGCCGAATGTAAATTCATTTTTAAAGGAATAAAACCGATAAAAAAAGCCCGTCCCCAGAGCGGAGACGAGCCAAAATTCTTCAAAATCAGCGATTAAAGAGCGGCGAGGAACTTTTTCGCTTTGTCAGCATAAGCGCGATTGTCGCCATAGACATGGAGCAACTTTTCTGCAGTTGCCTTGGCCTTGTCGGCGGCACCGAGCTGCTGATACACGAGAGTGAGCTTCCACATGGCGTCTGCAACCATCGGGACCTCATCAGCCGGTTCGTCCTTCTGATAGCGGTCTTCCAAGTCGCCAGTGCGCTTGCCGAATTCGGCAATGTACTTTTCGAGGAAATTTGCAGCGGCAGAGAAATCGCCCTTTTCCATCTTCACTGCGGCAAGACCATGCATGGCGGCCGAACGCACGAGAGCGACGGAACCAGCGTTGTCGAGAGACTTCTGGAAGAGGAGTGCTGCACCATCAAGATCCTTCTTTTCGAACTTGATGTTACCCGCGAGGAGTGATGCCTTGGCGAGAGCAACGCTTTCGAGCTTACCCGATGCAATTTTTTCTTCGAATTCGACGAGAGCGCTATCCTTTTCGCCGGCATAGAGGTAAGTGTAACCCAAGCCAATGAGTTCGCTCTGTTCTGCAGCAGCGGCCTTACGGGCGTCCCTATATTGAATAATCCCAGCAATTACAGCGATAACGACGACAAATGCCACCGCGATCTTCGTTCCGTGCTGGATAAAGAATGCCTTAAGTTCAGAATTATTGGTATTAGATTCGTTAGCCATAGTTAAGCTTCCATGTTAAAAAATTTTCCGTAGCCCAATCATAGAAAAAAAAACAAAGGTTGTCAGTAAATCTTGACAAGAATTAGTCCTTTTACTATCTTTGTTCTCGCTTCGCCACTCTAGCTCAGCTGGTAGAGCAGCTGATTCGTAATCAGCAGGTCGGCAGTTCAAATCTGCTGGGTGGCTCGAAAGACTCCTCGGACTCAAATCCGGGGAGTTTTTTTGTATCGCCCAAAAACTAAAAGTAAGTTTTTCAGCAAAAACGCAAGTCTTGCGAAAGCGACTTAAATTAACTAAATTTGTCGCTCTATGAATCCGAATGGCGCAATTATTGTACAAAGCAACCTCGAAATTATGGTCGAGGTCGATAATCCGAATTACCCTATCGCACGTGATGCAATCGCCCCCTTCACGGAACTTGTGAAAAGCCCGGAGCACTTGCACACCTACAAGATTTCCCATTTGAGCTTGTGGAACGCCGCAGCAACTGGCCTGCGCGCTCCCGAAGTCCTTGAAAGGCTCGAAAGCCAAAGCCGCTATCCCATACCGCCAACGGTAGTCACCGAAGTCGAAGACTACATGGCCCGTTACGGCCTCCTCCGCCTCAGGAAAGAAGGCGACCGCCTGTTGATGGAATCCGACGACAAGATCATGTTCGTTGAAATCTGCAAACTGAGAGACGTCGAACCGTTCATCGTCAGCTTCATCGACGACACCCATGCCGTTGTCGATCCCGAACGCCGCGGCCACCTCAAGATGACACTCACCAACGCCGGATTCCCGGTCGAAGACCTCGCCGGTTACACCGTCGGTGACCCGCTCCCCATCCAGCTCCGCGAAACGACTCTTTCGGGAAAACCGTTCACGCTCCGCGACTACCAGAAGGACGCCGCACAGGTGTTCTACGCGAGCGGCAGCGAAAAAGGTGGTTCCGGCGTAATCGTACTCCCCTGCGGTTCCGGTAAGACCGTCATCGGACTTGCGACGATGGCCTTAATCCAGACCAAGACATTGATTTTGACACCGAACATTTCCGCTTCGCGCCAGTGGATCCGCGAAATCTGCGACAAGACGAACCTCACCTTGGACCAGGTGAAGGAATACTCCGGCGAAGTCAAGGAAATCGGCCCCGTCACGGTCGCCACATACCAGATTCTGACCCAGAGAAAGCGCGTCAAGAAAGGCGACGAAGACAAGGAAGTAAAGGAGCCGGAAATGACCGAAGAAGAGGTCAAGAAGGAACTCGCCAACTTCCCGCTTTTCAGCGAGCAGAAATGGGGACTCATGATTTACGACGAAGTCCACCTGCTCCCCGCCCCCGTGTTCCGCCTAAGTACCGAAATGCAGGCCACACGCCGCTTGGGCCTTACGGCAACGCTCGTGCGCGAAGACCACAAGGAAACCGAGGTTTTCAGCCTTATCGGTCCGAAAAAGTTCGACATCCCGTGGCGTATCCTCGAGGCGCAAGGCTGGATTGCTACCGCTGACTGTAACGAAATCCGCATCCCGATGGAACCGGAACTCAAGATGAAGTACGCCTTGGCTCCTGTCCGCGACAAGATTACGCTCGCCAGCACGAACCCAGAAAAGACCGACATTGTCGAACGACTGCTCAAGCATTTCAGCAAGCCCGACGACCGCGTGCTCATCATCGGGCAGTATATCGACCAGCTCGAAGCGCTCTCCGAAGATTTGCAGATTCCGCTGATTACCGGAAAGACGCCGAACAAGGAACGCGAAAAGCTTTATGCCGCTTTCCGCTCCGGCGCCCAAAAGAACCTCATGGTTTCCAAAGTCGGTAACTTCGCCATCGACTTGCCCGATGCCAACGTGCTCATCCAGATTTCGGGAACGTTCGGCAGCCGCCAAGAAGAAGCCCAACGCCTCGGCCGTGTACTCCGCCCCAAGAGCGACGGCGGTGCAGCACACTTCTACAGCATCGTGACGCAAGATTCCAAGGAACAGGAATTTGCGATGAACCGCCAGCTGTTCCTCACCGAACAGGGTTACGCCTACAAGATTATCAAGCGCGGCGACTGGGATATTTTGGCGCGCACGCCCGAAGAACTCGCCGCAAGAGCGTAGTCTCGTTATAAGCGTCGTCTAGCGGCTTTCTCGCAGAATTCAAAAAGGCTCCGCCACCGCGGAGCCTTTTTTTTGCTGTCACCCCGGCCTGAGACTTTCCTCGATGTACAGCGTAATGTCATTCCCCGCAGAGCCTGCCCTGAGCCTAGTCGAAGGGACGGGGAATCTCCCTACTTCACAGTGATTCTTGCGGAGCGCACTTGGCTACCGGTTTCCACGCGCACAAGGTAATTGCCCCTGTTCAAATGAGCGAGGCTAAAGTTCTTGGTTCCGCTGACAGATTCTTCAAACGATTCCACCAAGTGACCTGTCAAGTCGAACACTTGCACACGCATCATCGAAGATACCGGCAAAACGACAGTCAGCGCATTGTTCGCATAACTGAAATTGAGGCGGTTCATCTTCACAGCGACAATCGCATCCTTACCGTCCTTGCTGCTAGAAGAAGACTTCTTGTTATCGGACTTCGCGGAACTCGAAGAGGACTTCTGCTCATCCTTGCTGGAGCTGGACTGTTTTGCAGAACTGCTGGACTTTGCGGAACTTGAAGATGCTATAACGCTTGAAGACGACGCGAACTTTGTACTGCTACTGGATTCTTCGCTGGAGCTCAGGATGACGTTCTGCGACGAGCTGCTGGACTTTGCGGAACTCGAAGAAGCCACAACGCTGGAGCTGGACTGTTTTGCAGAACTACTGGACTTCGCGGAACTCGAAGATGCTATAACGCTTGAAGACGACGCGAGCTTTGTACTGCTACTGGATTCTTCGCTGGAGCTCAGGATGACGTTCTGCGACGAGCTGCTGGACTTCGCGGAACTTGAAGAAGCCGCAACGCTTGAAGACGACGCGAGCTTTGTACTGCTACTGGATTCTTCGCGGCTTTCGCTGCTCAGAATGACGCTACTTGAAGAACTGTTGAACGTTGCAGAACTGCTACTGGATCCTTCGCTGGAGCTCAGGATGACGTTCTGCGACGAACTGCTAGACTTCGCAGAACTCGAAGATGCTATAACGCTTGAAGACGACGCGAGCTTTGTACTGCTACTGGATCCTTCGCGGCTTTCGCTGCTCAGAATGACGCTACTTGAAGAACTGTTGAACGTTGCAGAACTGCTACTGGATCCTTCGCTGGAGCTCAGGATGACGTTCTGCGACGAGCTGCTGGACTTTGCGGAACTCGAAGAAGCCACAACGCTTGAAGACGATGCGAGCGTTGCACTGCTACTGGATCCTTCGCTGGAGCTCAGGATGACGTTCTGCGACGAGCTACTTGTTGCCAAACTCGACGAAGATGTAACCGACGAAGACGAATTTTCGTCAATAGAAGCAACGACATTAATCTTGCCCGTTACAGTCTTTGTTTCTCCATAATAATCCGTCAGTTCGAACCAATAAACGTATTCATGGGCCGCCATTTTAGGATCCACAGTTCCATAAATCTTAACTTGCTTTTTTTCTTTATCTTGTTCCACTTTCAAATCAGCAAGGATTTTTTTACCATGAATATCTTTCACATGGTTGTACTGATAAACTATCGGAACAATCTCTTGGCCAGCAACAACCGTTTGATTATCGCTACCTTCAATAACATCGAACGACATAACCCCAGCTGCTACATTAATCGTCGCCTTGGCACTCGCATTATTATCGGCACCAGTGACTGTAAGCTCAATTCCGTACGGACCCTTAGCATTTTCTTCAACCAGTCCAGTAATAGTCACCGTATTACCATCTTTTTTAAGCCCGTAACCGCCCGGGAAATTCGTAAGCTCAAGATTAGAGCCATGTTCTACCTTGAAAACAATCGGCTTGATAGAATCGCCGGCAGTCAGCGACTGCGTTTCATTTTCAATGACATATACCTTCGTCTCTACAGACTTATGAATCACATCAACGTTTGCATAAGCGGTATCATTGTTATTTTCACCAATTGCAATAATTCTTATCGTGTATAATCCACCCTTCAAATTCTCATCGACAGTTCCACTGCACGTGAGCTTATTTCCTTCTACACTATACGCAAACGATCCTTTTAATGATCCTTCGAACTTAAATGAAGATAAACTTTCATCGACACGAACATTTGCAAATTCGAACACAACCGGTTCAATATCATTGCCCGCCAGGACTTCCTGTCTTGCTTTTTCACTAACAAGTTTTATTGATGTGCGAGCCTTGCCACTTTTCACAACAATCGTTCCCGACATGCTCTTTTCATCGCCTTGGTCATTCTTAACAGTGACTTTGTATTCATAATCACCAGACATTACATCGCTATTTACAGAGCCGACAATCATGATTTTATGTTTTTTTTCATCAATATTCTTTACAAGTCCAGACGGGATTCCACTCACGCTATAACTTGTTATTCCCTCGTAATCGAAAACGATAGGCGTAATAGACTTACCCGCAATGACTTCCTGGTCCACATTACCGCTACTTTCATTCCATTTTAAAGACAACGTTTGTTTTTTTTCCAACACCGTGAACTCGAACTCCGTCTTGGCGAACTTGCCATCAGCGTCTTTGACGACGATAAAAGCATTGTACGTACCAGCGGGAATATCATCTCTCATCTCTCCCGCAATTTCACAAGCGGGCCCCTTAGTCCACCTTTTCGACAATCCAAAATTTTCCAAAAAATTCGTCGATGAATATTCTGGTACAACATTTTCGGCAAGGCCAGTATTTTCATATAGAATCGTAACCGGCTTAATTTCATCGCCAGCATACACGGTCTGTTTCAGTTCACCATTAACGGTTTGCTGAATCTTTTGCGAAGCTGGATACGATTCGGCCGCGGCAGCTGTTGTCGCAAAGAACAAGGCAAAAGCCAACGCCATAATTTTTTTCATATAGCCCTCCTTTTTATGTTCGCCCCAAATAGGGGCAAGGACATTTTCTAAGCATCAAATGTAGAAACTTTTTTGGGCAAGATGCCTATTTTACGTTCCCAGCAGTCTGTGGTTTACGTGAGCTTCGACCACATTCACCACGTAGTCGCCCAGCTTTTCGCAGTCGTTCACCATATCCATGTAATGCACGCCCAACTGGTAACTGTAGCGCTGCGCATTGATATCGTTGATATTCAGCTCCTTGAGCATCTTGCGATAATCGTTGATTTCGTATTCCAGTTTCAACGTATGGGATGCCTTCGTATGCGGTTTGTCTTCGATGACATTGAGCATCTGTTCCATCGCCTGGTCGCAAAGTTTCATCATGGAATCGATGCGGCTATACTGTTCTTCGGTAAAGTCTTCCCCGAGCTTAAATTTGCGATTGAGTACGTGAGCCATGTTGCAGCAGGCATCGCCAATACTCTCAATTTCAGAAATTTCCCTGAGCATGCATTGCAGCGAAGTCTTACTTTCTGGGCTCAAGTGACCTTCACTGACTTTATTCAAATACCCGCCAATTTCGATTTCCAAACTGTCGCTTATCCGCTCGTACTTTTCAATGCGCTCAAACAGTTTCGTAAATTCTTCCTCGTTTTTCATCTTGAGCAAGTCGGGCACAAATCGGAACATTTTGAGAGTGCGTTCCGCATAGAGATTGATTTCCTTGCGTGCTTCGAACAGCGAAAGTTCCGCCGTGCTCATGAGGCCACCGCGAATAAACTTAATGCTGAAATCTTCGCCATCTTCCTTTTCTTTGATAATCTTACAGATAAGCTTTTCCATCGGCTTGATGAACCAGATAAGGAGCATCACGTTACAAAGGTTGAATGCCGTATGGAACCCGGAAAGGGCGTATGTCACACGGACACTCGCATGGGCAATTTCTTCTTCTGTTTGCGGAACAAAGTTCGGGTCGAAACCCACCACATGGCAAACCATGTTCACAAAGGGGTGGAATATGATAAGCACCCACACCACGCCGAACACGTTGAAGAGCATGTGCGCCAATGCCGCACGACGCGCCTGCGTACTCGCCGAGAGCGCGGCCAAATTCGACGTGACCGTAGTACCGATGTTTTCGCCCATCACAAGTGCGATACCCTGATAAATCGGGAGTACGCCGCTAGAGCAGAGAATCAAGGTAATCGCCATGATGGCCGCAGAAGACTGCACGCACATCGTAAGTATTCCCCCCAGCAAGAGGAACAAGAGCGTACTGAAGATACCCCAGCCACCAGTCGATGAGAAAAAGTCGATTATCGCCTGGTTATGCGAAAGGTCCATCGCCACAGCATTCTCGCGTAGCGTCGTAAGTCCAAGGAACATGAACGCAAATCCGAACACGAATTCGCCGAAGCTTTTCACGCTACTTTTATGCACGTAGGAGAGTGCAATTCCAAGTCCAAAAAACGGCCACACGAAACTGCTCATGTTAAACTGGAAACCGAATATCGACATAATCCACGCCGTCGCAGTAGTACCGATGTTCGCACCCATAATCACCGGGATGGCCTGCTTGAGCGTGAGCAGCCCCGCATTCACGAAGCTAACCGTCATCACGGTTGTCGCCGTCGAGGACTGCACGGCAGCGGTAACGAACGTACCCGTCAAAAGCCCGCCCACACGGTGTTTGGTCATGGTGCCAAGGACTGCGCGGAGGTGTCCGCCGGTAAGTTTCTGCAAGCCTTCACTCATCGTCTTCATGCCGAACATGAGAAGAGCGAGGCAACCGATCATTTTTAAAACTGCAAGAATCATAGAACCTTATTCGTATTTAAAAAGGGTGAAAAATCAATCCTGATTTCGGTGCCGAAACCGACGGTCGAATTCAGGTGAACTGACGCATGGAGGACTTCTGCGATGTGTTTCACGATTGCAAGCCCGAGTCCCGTTCCTCCGGTTTCCTTGGAGCGGCTCTTATCGACACGATAGAACCGTTCAAAGACGCGGGACTGGCATTCCTCCGGAATTCCAATTCCGGTATCCTTCACGACAACGGCATTCGGCTTCACGAGCACGACCACCTTGCCGCCCTGTTCCGTATAGCGGATAGCGTTATCCACTAAGTTGAAAATCATCTCGTAGAGCAGTTTCGAGTTTCCAAGGATTTCTGCGGAAGTGTCGCCGTCCAGCGAAAGCTGGATGGACTTTTTGTTTGCGTTCAGGCAGAGATCCTCGATGCAACTATGCGCTACGTTCCAAAGGTTGACTTTTTCGCTTAAATCAAACGGCTCGCCTTCCGGGTTGTCCAGCCTCGAAAGCGTAATGATATCATTTGCAATGGATTGCAAGCGGAGCGCTTCCTTGTGGATTTTCCCCGCAAAGACCTTGACATCTTCGGGCTTCGCCAAGCCACTTTCAATAAGTTCCGCATAGCCTGAAATGGACGTCAGCGGTGTTTTCAGTTCGTGCGAGGCATTGGCCGTAAATTCATTTTTCAGATGCGAAATTTTCTGTTTCTCGTTCGAGAGCTGTTCAATCGTCAATTGCAGTTCGAGGTCCTGCTTGCGGATGGTGTTGACGAGAGGCGCGATTTCCTTATAGACGTTCTCTATGCTCATCCATTCGGGCGTTCCCAACTGATCCACCAACTTTTGGAGCGGGCTGATGAAGGCTCGACTTAGTCCAATCGCAATGAGAATCGACGCAGTGACAATAGCCGCCAGCAAGACGATAAGATACGGGATGGTCTTAGAAAAGACCTGCTGCAGATTCGCCTGGCGCATTCCAAGGCGCAACACCTTACCATCCCCCAACCGTTTGGCAAAGTAGAACACCTTCGCTTGCAAGGTTGAAGAATAACGGAGGTCTTCGCCGACGCCTTTCTCAAAAGCGTCTATGACCTCTTCGCGGTCGTTGTGGTTTTCCATCTTGACCGCTTCGGCGTCGCTGTCGTAGAGAATTCCACCTTTCGGGTCAATGAGCGTAATGCGGAGGTCCTTGCTTGCATACCGGGATAATTTCTGGGGTTCGTCTCCAAGGGCTTCGTTAGTATAGGCCACTTCAATCAGCCGTAAGTTCTCTCGCAGCTGACTCTTGAGCTGGTCAGTCATTTCACCTTCGAAAACACGCACCGTAAAAAATACAGCAAACAAAGCGGCAATCACGCCCATGTAAATCAAGCTGTATCGTAAACGGTCTTTCATTGAGCCTTGTACCCGACATTGCGAACCGTCTGGATGATGGAGCCCTGCTCACCCAATTTCTGCCGGAGCGTTTTGACATGCATATCGACAGTCCGCGTATCCATTTTAAAATCAATGCCCCATATTTTTTCCAGAATCTGTTGCCTAGAATAGACAAGCCCCGGATGCGACAAGAAAAGTTTCAGAAGTTCGTATTCCTTGTAGGTCAGCTCCACATTGTCGCCACCAACGGTAACGGTATGCTTCGCTTCATCGAGAAATACTCCCCCGAGAGATAACGTTTTCAGCTCTTCGGCATCGGTATTCAATCGGCCCGAACGACGGAGCAACGCCTTGACGCGAGAGATAAATTCCAAAATGCCGAAAGGTTTCGCAATATAGTCATCCGCTCCCGAGTCGAGCCCTTTGACTTTATCTAACTCGGAACCTTTGGCCGTAAGCATGATGACGGCAACGTTTTTGGTAATTTCCTGTGCGCGAAGACGCCTTAAAATGCTAAGGCCATCTTCGCCCGGCAACATGATATCGAGAATGAACAAATCCGGCACGCAAGACTTAACCGCTTCATCCAGGCTTTTCCCGCAATCGAAAGCGTTGACTTCGAAACCGCTGCTCTTGAGCGCATAGGTTTCCATTTCGCGGATTTCGGAATTGTCTTCTACGATGTAAATCATGTTTAAAATTTACGAATTTACGCAACATTAAAATAAAAAGACACTCTAATTATTTCAATGCCTAAAACAAAGGCTTCGCAAAGGTTTTATTTACACTTTACACAGATTTTACAAAAACATAAGACAAAGCCCCAGCTCAATGACCGGGGCATCTAACGCAAAGCCTCAAAAGACTTGCACTTTTTCAGCATCTTACACCAGAAATCTCCTGTTCGCATGGGCTTCGACCACATTCACCACGTAGTCGCCCAGTTTTTCGCAGTCGTTCACCACGTCCATGTAATGCACGCCCATCTGGTAGCTGTACTTCTGGTTTTCGATATCCACGATGTTCTTCTCTTTCAGGAGCTTGCGATAGTCGTTGATTTCGTTCTCCAGGTTCAGCGTGCGGTTCGCATCCACCTGCTGCGAATCGTCAAGCACAGCAATCATGTGCACTAGAGCCTTTTCGCACAGCCCCATAATATGCTTGATATGCGCATACTGGTCCTCCGTAAAGTCTTCCTTGCTGCGGAACTTGCGGTTGATGGCGCGGGCCATGTTATAGCATGAATCGCCAATGCTCTCAATCTCGGAAATTTCGCGGAGCATCGCCTGGATAGTCGTCTTGCTTTCGGGGCTCAAACGGCCTTCGCTTACTTTATTCAAGTAATTTGCAATTTCGATTTCCATGTTGTCGCTAATGCCTTCGTACTTCTCAATGCGGGCAAACAGTTTCACAAAGTCGTTCTCGTCCTTCATTTCAAGCAAATTAGGCACGAAGTTGAACATCTTGTGAGTGCGAGTCGCGAACAGGCTTATTTCCTTGCGCGCTTCGAGAAGCGAAAGTTCAGGAGTCCCCATGAGGCCCGAGCTGATGAAATGCAAACGGGAATCTTCTTCTTCTTCGGAGTTCTTGGGCTTAATCACGCGGCACACGAACTTTTCGATGTACTTGATGAACCAAATCTGGATAAACGTGTTCGACACGTTGAAAGCCGAGTGGAACGTCGCAAGCACCACGGAAATTTTCGCGAGGTTACCAGCATAGCCTTCGTCGCCCGGGCGAATGCCGAGGTCAAAACCGACCACGTGGCAAACAGCAGCGAGGAACCACTTGAGCACGATTACCACCCAGATAACGCCTATTACGTTAATCGTAAAGTGAGCAAGCGCCGCACGGCGGGCCTGCGTATTGGCGGAGAGCGCCACGATGTTCGCCGTAATCGTCGTACCGATGTTTTCGCCAAGCACGAGCATGATGCCCTGGTCGATGTGCAAAACGCCGGTGGAGCAGAGAATCATCGTGATAGCCATGATGGCTGCAGAAGACTGCACACACAACGTAAGAACTGTACCCATCACGAGGAAGAACAGCGAATTGAAGAAATTCGGGTCGTTGAAGCGAGCGAAGAAGGCGCTAATCGAAGCGTTTGCCGCCGGGTCCTGCACCACGCTAAAGCCCGTCTCCTTGAGCGTCGTAAGCCCAAGGAAAAGGAAACCGACACCGAACAGGAACTCGCCCAAGACTCGCTTCTTGTTCATATAAACAAGTATGATACCGATGAAGAACGCCGGATAGACGAAATTCGCGATGTTGAACGAGAACCCGAGGCTCATAATCCACGCGGTGACCGTCGTACCGATGTGTGCGCCAAGGATAATCGAAATCGCCTGCATGAGCGTCAAAAGCCCCGCATTAACAAAAGAGACCGTCATCAACGTGGTGGCGGTCGAACTCTGTACAGAGGCTGTAACAAACATGCCGGTAAGCATACCTGTAAAACGATTTGTAGTCATGGTGCCGAGCACATGTCGAAGCTGCGGCCCTGCCATCTTTTGCAGCGCCTCACTCATCGACTTCATGCCGAACATGAGCAGCGCCAAACATCCCAACATTTTTAGAGCCATCCAGGCCATATAGCGTTTTCCTCTTTTACGCCACTACCGAATCATCGTCGCTGCCTTTCAGCTAGTCCGGGCTCATGGCAGTGAATTATTTTGTAAAGCTGGCGTAAAATATAGAAAAAGCGAAGTAAAATCTATGCAAAAACAAAAAGAAATCCCCGTTCATGTTGAACCGGGAACAACAAATTAGTTGGACGATGGAAGTTGACTGTAGGAAGTAGAAAGAACGCGTCATCCAGTCAAATTCAACTGGATTTCTCACATCGTTCCACTCGTCCAGAATGACGTTTGAAACAATTAAATAGAGCGCACCATGGCGATGGCCTGGCTTGCGATACCCTCACCACGGCCCGTAAAGCCGAGTTTTTCGGTCGTCGTACCCTTGATGCCAATCTGCTTCACGTCAATGCCGAGCACGCGGGCGATATTCGCTTTCATTTGGTCCTTGTGCGGGTTCACCTTCGGGCGTTCGCACATCACAACGCTATCGATGTTCACGATTTCATAACCGGCCTTCTTGACTTCTTCGCCGACCTTGCGCAAGAGTTCCAAGCTGTCAGCGCCCTTGAACGCCGGATCCGTATCCGGGAAGTAAGTGCCGATGTCGCCGAGACCAGCCGCCCCGAGCAAAGCATCGCTAATCGCATGCAAAAGCACATCCGCATCACTGTGGCCGAGCAAGCCCTTTTCGTACGGGATATCCACTCCGCCAATAATGCACTTGCGGCCTTCCACCAACTTGTGAACATCAAAACCAATCCCGGAACGATAAACTTTATCCATAATTTTTCCCTTTTTTAATTATTCAAAAAACACTTCCGAAGGCTCATCTACCGTTCTGTACGTCTTTCCATTCTTTACACAACGAACAGAGAGTCCCATATTTTTATCAACAACATCACTATGCAAATCTAAGCTATTATGCTTTAGAATCTTAACGTTCGCACCATAGTTCAAGTATTCAACAGCAGTCCAAAAATAGGCTTTTTTCCCTTCTTCCAGGAACTCCGAAGAGTTTCCATTCCACATACCTACAGGAAGCGCCGTAAAACCGTAATCATCAGTACCGTTGCTCGTTTCGTAAGCCCACCCCGTCTTGGACTTAAGAGCCTTACCAATAATCGTGTATGTTTCTTCAGGATGCACACGAACACCTTCCCAATCGCTATCCGTAGGGACATGCCAGCCCTCGGGGCAAATGCCCTGCACTTCGGACTTGCTACTCAAAAGAAAACACTGCGAACCAAAACCGCAATTCAGGGGGTTATCCTTGTCCGAAGCCAACTTCACGGAATCCACCGTCGCGGCCCAAGTATAGAGACGGCCACCGGATTCGCATTTTGCATCGTCGTTATCGTAGCACCAAGAACTTCCCTTAAGACTCGGAGTCGCTGCACTATCCGCATACTTCAAATTTTCGGCCATCCATGTCTGCGAAAATTCTTCACATGCAAAAGGTCCGCTTTCCGGAGAAAACGACCAATACGTCACAGTCTTATAAACGCGCCCGTCACGAGCATCGACTATGGAATCGTATGTAACCTTGTATGTAGTCACGACATCTTCTTCTGCGGAAACGGGTCCGCAATTCAATTTTTTCGCAGAATCAGAACTTTTAGAATCGGAACTTTTATCGTCCACAACGACCCCCGAACTGCTCGAAGTTCCGTTCAAAGCCGAGTTGTCATTGGAAGCATCCGTCGAAGAATCTCCACAAGCGACAAATGCAACTGATGCAAGCACACAAGTCGCAGCCAAGACCACATTTTTGACAGTATTCATAAAAAAATCTCTTTAGTAATCATCCACTTTTACCAAAAATAGAACTTATTTATTCATTTTTACGAGCCATGCAATATTAAGCGTAACATTTTTCTCGGCTTATGTTATATTTTTTCGTATGAATAACTTTAAATTTTTCTTACTTCTTTTAGTCAGTCTCGTAGTTACTTCTCAAGCAACCTACGTGGCCGTTCTCGAAACAGGAGCCGATGCCAGCGCCAAGGATGGTGTTTCGCTTTCAGACCGTCAGTACCTCACAAACGTCCTGCGAGAAGAAGCCGTCAAGGAACTCCCCGCTGTACAGAATTACACCATCATGACCCGCGAGAACATCCAGCAGATGTTGCCTCCGGGCAAGGCGATAGAAGACTGCGAAGGCAGCTGCCTCGTAGAGACGGGCAAGAACATCGCCGCTGACTATATTTGCCAAGCACGCGTGGGGCGTTTCGGGAAATCGCTCACGCTTTCAGCTGAACTTTACGAGACCGCCGGCAACAAGCTTATCGCAAGTTTCAACGGTCGCGGCGAGAACGTCGAACAACTCCTCGAACTCATCAAGAAGGAATCCCCGGCTTTCTTCAGGAACGTCAAGGGCACATCGGGTTTTGCGGGCTTCGGCGGCATTGGCGCCATCGAAAACGCGGGCGGCTTCAGCTACGGCGGCAAGCAAAGATTCATCGTAGAAATCACCTCGACGCCAGAAGGTGCCGTGCCGACAATCGACGGCAAGGCCATCCCCAAGTGTTTGAGCACGCCCTGCAAGGTGCAAATCGAAGAAGGCAACCACAGATTCGTCGCCTCGCTTGAACGCTACGACGATGCCGAAGTACTCGTAGATATCAAGACAAACAACCAGAAAGTCGATTTCCAGATGATGCCGAACTTCGGCTGGCTGGAAATAAACCCGGTACTCCCAGGAAATGTTGCAAACAAAGGCAAGCTCGCCGTGACGATTGACGGCGTCCGCCAAGACGGAAAAAAATTCGAGCTGGAAGCCGGTGTGCACAAGGTCTTGCTGACGCACCCCTGCTACGACCCAGCAGAATTCAATGTATCCATCGCGAAAAACAAAGTCCAGGTTTTCGACCAGGAATTGAGCCGCGGCAACGGCGGGCTTGAACTCGCCGCAGAACACAATGGCGAGCCGCAATCCGTAGCCTTGTTCATCGACGGCACCGAATCCGGGAGCACTCCGTATTCAGGAACCGTTCCGCTGTGCGCCGATGTAAGACTCAAGGGCGAAGGCTGGACCGACAAGATTATTTTTGAACCCAAGTGGCACGAGGTCGTGCAAGTGACGCACCAACTAGCTTTCACGCCCGATTCCATCGTGAACGTTCAAGATTCGTTGCAAGCCATTGCTGATTCCCTCGCGCAAATCCAGGCCGAAGCCGAAGCTCAAGCTCAAGCAACAACCGAAACAGTTGCAGCAAACCCGGACAGCGTCAATTTGGCCCCAGTCGAAGAAACCGTGGCAACAACCAACGTGGGCGAAAGCTTTCCCACAAACGTCAACAGCAAACCATCGAAAAAACTACGCTGGATTACACTTGGAGTCAGCGCGGGTGTCGCCGTGACCGGAACGATACTCGCCATCGTCGGGAACAACAAGGCTAAAACAGAAAGCGAAGTCGCTCCAGTCAACCCAAGCGAATATAAAGACCAGCACGACAAGATTCAGAGTGGCCAGACACTCCGCAATGTCGGTCTTGTTTTCGCAATCTTAGGTGCCGCAGGCGTCGGCGTAAGTTTCTTGTTCTAAGGAGAAAGCCATGTTCAATCGAATCCTTAAGTTCAACAAATCTACAGAAATGAAAAAATCACACCTTGCCGCTCTTTTATTCGCATCACTATTGCCCCTCGCCTGCTCCGACTACGTCGGGGACTACGAAGACGAATGGAAGGACCCTTACGGCAACGAAGAAGCATTCAAGGAAATGCTCAACAAGTTTGATTGGCCTTGGTCTCCGACCTGCAATACCGACGATTGGATTTGGTGTACCGTCCAGAAAGGCGAATTCATGAGCCAGACTGAAGACGGAGAAAGCTGGAGCCAGTTTACCGAAGGTTCCGTCAGTCTGTCTTTTGCAGGCAAAGACGACAAAGCATACAACTTCACAACAGACCTCCTGCCCGACGACCCGACCCCGATACTCAGGAGAAACGGCGGCCTCGCGGTTAAACTCGACAAAGCCTCCGGAGATTTCGAAGCGGGCGTTCAAGTCAAGAGCGGCGACATCGCCAACCACAGCAAGCTTGTTGTGGCCTACGGCAACGAATATTCCGAAGCCTATGTCAGCCTGCGCTCCGTCAACAAAGAAGGCAAGGTAGAAGGCGAATGGCGCAGAAAATTGAACGTCGGTTCGTTCGAAGTCCTCACCGTCAAATACGAAGACATGGAATACGTTTCCGGCGAGAAAAACATCTATTCGTTTATCAAGAACGACGCCAATACAATCGCATTTGTCGTCAACAAAAAAGCATCCGTAGACAAAGGACTTACGATTGTCGCCATCGGATTTGACGGAAGTGCGCTCACCGAACCGAAATCCAGCGCAAAGTCCACTACGACAAAATCCAGCAGCAGCGTGAAATCAACGACGGCAAAGTCCAGCAGTAGCGTGAAATCAACGACGGCAAAGTCCAGTAGCAGTGTAAAAGCCTCAGCAAAATCTAGCAGTAGCACAAAGTCCAGCAGCAGCACTAAAACAACATCCAGTAGCAGCGTAAAATCAAGCAGCAGCGTTGTAATGCAATTTATCTGGAACGGAAAAGACAAATCGAACGTGATACGAACCGGTTTCGGCAGCGGCTCTCCTTGGGAAGCCCTTCTTGACACCGTAAAGAATGGAACAACATCCATGTTCACCCCCAAAGAAGGCGTTTACGAAGCCTGTAACGGCTTGTGCGGATTCATCAAGTTCGGCCCCCAAAACGCATGGGCTCAAGAATCATTTAAACTGCAACCAAGCCAAGAAAAAAATATAGCCGTTGACGTCTCTGCAATGAAAGGTCTCTGCGTTACATACTCCTCCAACAAAGACGCCGCATTGTACCTTGATGCCAAAGACAAGAACTCGCCTACCATCGGAGCTGCAAAAGTGACATTGCCCCAAGTCAGTGGTAATGACAAGTACTACGTCAAGAACTTCGAATGGAGCGAGTTCGAACAAGGTTCCTGGAAATTGTCTGGCGAAGACGCCGTAAAATCACTCAGTTCCATAGCCATCATTTTTGAAAGTTCGGCGGGAGGCTCGCAGTTCTTCAACATCTACCAAATCGGTAGCTACGGCATGTGCGGAGACGACAAAGACATATCTCCGACCGATATCGATGCAAGTTATTTCTACGACATTGCTTTTGAATACGCTTGGGATTACATGAACCCATCTATAGATTATGGTGAATTTGTAGACCCCCGTGACAATCGAATTTACAAGACCGTCAAAATCGGTAACCAGACCTGGATGGCACAGAACCTAGACCTTGTTGTAGATAATAGTTACTGCTATAACGACACCGGCACCTATTGCAACAAATACGGAAGCCTTTACACATGGGCCGCAGCGATGGATAGCGTAGGCAAATACACGAATACGAGCAAGGGTTGCGGATACGGAGTCACCTGCGAGACCTTTGAAACAGTCGTCGGCGTCTGTCCTACCGGATGGCATATGCCAAGCCACGCTGAATGGGACATTCTACTATCAACAGCCGGCGACACAGACAAAGCGACAAAATCACTGATAACGACAATCGGATGGGATGCCCAAAATGGTTCGGACTCCTATGGTTTTTCTGCACTCCCTGCAGGTTACAGGACCAGCGGAGCTGATTTCGACGGCATAGGAACCCTTGCGGACTTCTGGAGTTCGACAGCCGACGGTGACGAAGGCACATACATTGTAAGCCTAGTTCCAGGCCAACGCCCTAAATTAGGAGCCAACTTCGACAGAAACAACGCATTCTCCGTTCGCTGCGTCAAGACAGAGCCCCTCCCCACCGACATATCCGACGAAGACCTTATCTGGTATGGCGGTACAAGGCTCATAAACGATTCTGCAACCACCTGTCTGAAAAACAAACTCCTTAAAGAAAACGTATGGATGAATGCGGATAAATACATAACATTCGGCGCATCCGCCTATTCTCCCCAACTCCTCGCCAGCTGCAAGGGCGGTATTTGCGGCAAAGCAGGGAAAATCCCCGAAGACGCTTATCCGGGATTTGGCTTCATGACCAATACCGATTCCACATTCGAAAAATGGGGTGGCGTCTGCGTAACATACACGGCCAGCAAGGACAGCATCATGATGTACCTCGGCACCGGCGGAGGCGCAGACTCGGCTTATTCCCACAGCATCAAATGGAACTTCTATCATGTATATCTGCCTATGGCCGAAGAACCGACAACCAGATGCTATGCATTGCCAGAGTTCGCACAAGCTGATTGGGGGCCACAGGTAAAATTCGATCTTTACCTGCCACAAGTCCGCGAAGTGAGTTTCCAGTTAAAGAGCAATGTCAGCAACTCCACATTCAACATTATCGCAGTCGGTTCGTACAAAGCAGGCTATACTGCTTATGATGAATTCATGCAAGACGAAGCGAACAGAACAAAGGCCAAGGATTTCCTGAATCCAGATATCGAATACGGAGAATTAATAGACCCGCGAGACGGCCAAGTTTACAAGACCATTCAATTTGATTTCCAAACATGGATGGCCCAGAACTTGAATTACGAAAAAGATGGAAGCGAATGCTACGACTCCAAGCAAGCCAAATGCGATATGTACGGAAGACTTTACACGTGGGATGATGCACAGAATATCTGCCCGGATGGTTGGCGATTGCCAGAGATGAAGGATTTCCATAATCTTTTCAACGAAACATACAATGGCGCCAATGACGCTAAAATGTACAAGTCGAAAACTGGTTGGACAAGCGATTACAATGGCACAAACAATTTTGGATTTACTGTGCTGCCAGCAGGCATCAAAAATGAATCTGGCGAATATAAATTCGAAACTCTTGGCGCACAGTTCCAAACATCTTCAGTAGATAATCTCAATGGGCCATGCTATGCAAGTATTCATGCAAACGAAAAACCTTATGGAGGACTTTGCGGAAAGAACGTTGACAAGACAATGCGCTCCGTCCGCTGCGTAAAGGAATACAATCCCCTGGAATACTTAAATCCGAATATAACCTATGGCGAATTCACAGACAAACGAGATGACAAAGTTTACAAGACCATCGAAATCGGCAACCAGACTTGGTTGGCGCAGAACTTGAATTACAATAAAGAAAGATGGTGCTATAACGGAGACTCCGCGCTTTGCGACCTGTTCGGAGGATTGTATTCTTGGTCAGCAGCCAAAGAAGCCTGTCCTGAAAATTGGCATTTGCCGACCAAGGCTGAATTCGAGACGCTCATTAAATACATAAGCGGAGACGAAGGCTACGCTGCTGCTGTTAAAAAATTGAAGGCCATCAGCGGCTGGACAAAAAACAATAACGGGACAGACGACTACGGATTCTCAGCAATAGGCGCAGGCTACAGATCCCCAGATAACAAAGAACCCTCGACTGTGGCGGCAACCCTAGTCACAGATTTCTGGTCCATTACTGAGAAAAATGAAGATGACGCATATTTATTGACATTAGACAACAATCCAGACATCCAATCGATATTGATAGCTCAAACAAAACAATTTGGATTCTCAGTCCGCTGTGTATCAGGAGATAACAAACCAAACACATCCGCTACAGATTTCTTGAACCCTAAAAAAACTTATGATGAATTTACAGATACTCGAGACAATCAAGTTTACAAGACCATAAAAATAGGGCATCAAGAATGGATGGCTCAAAACCTGAATTACGAAACCACAAGCAGCGCTTGCTACGATGACAAGGACTACAACTGCAATACCTATGGAAGACTTTATAAGTGGACTGATGCACAGAACGTTTGCCCGGAAGGTTGGCACTTGCCAAAATGGGAAGAATATCAAACACTTGTCGAAGCTGTAGGAGGAAAAGAAACCGCCGGGAAAAAGCTAAAAGCCGCAAACGATTGGGTTGAAGATTACAATACCGGAGACAATGAGTCTGGATTCACAATTTTGCCAGCAGGCTACAAAGAGACACATGAATATAAATGGCTGCATTTTGGAGCATTCTTCCAAACTTCTTCTGTAAACGATGTCAACGGACCATGTTATGCTGAAATTTTTGAGAATGGAAATTTTTACAGCGGACTATGTTCTAACAGCGACGAAATGCGTTCCGTCCGCTGCGTGATGAATGAGAAAGCGCCGGGGTCATCTTCAAGCACGACTTCAAGCAGTAGCGAGGTAAAGAATTCTTCTTCAAGCGTGACTTCAAGCAGCAGCGAGGTAAAGAATTCTTCTTCAAGCGTGACTTCAAGCAGCAGCGAGGTAAAGAATTCTTCTTCAAGCGTGACTTCAAGCAGCAGCGTTTCAACAATTACAAATAAATCTGCTTGGGATTTCCTAAATCCCAATATAAAATATGGTCAATTTATGGATTCGCGTGACGCCCAAATCTACAAGACAATTGAAATCGAAGACCAAATGTGGATGGCACAAAACTTGAATTATGAATCAACCGAAAGTATTTGCTATGCTGGAGAACCTGCTAATTGCACAGCTTACGGAAAGCTCTACTCATGGGAAGAATCCCAGTCAATTTGCCCCCCAGGATGGATTTTACCAAAAGCTAAAGATTATGACAAGGTTATCTCAGCTGCAGGAGGAATCGATGCTGCTGGTCAAGTATTAAAAGCTCAAACAGGTTGGAGCGAAGGCTATAACGGAAATGATGAATTCGGATTCTCGATTTTAGCCGCAGGAAATGGATCAATAAATGATAACCATTTTATATCCTCAGGAGCCTTTTTCAATACATCAACTGAAGACGACACCTACGGACCATGTTTGGCATATGTTAAAAACAATGGGCCTTTTTATGGCGGTTCATGTGCACAAAGTTCCCGACAAAGCTACAATTCCGTCCGTTGTATAATGGACTATACCGTAAAAATTAATGCGGAAGTAATAACGAGCCAATTAAATCCAAACAAAACATACGGTGAATTTACTGATCAACGTGATGGCCAAATTTACAAAACCATTAAAATAAACAATCAAACATGGATGGCACAGAACTTGAACGTTGGCAAATGGATTCTCAGCACAAAAAATCAAACAAACAACGGAACCATTGAAAAATATTGCTACAACAATTACGATTACTATTGCGAACAGTACGGAGGACTTTACCAGTGGACAGAAGCCATGATGTTGCCCGACGACTGTCTCAAAAGCAAATGCGTAGAGTCAATTCAAGAAAAGCATAAAGGAATTTGCCCTGAAGGTTGGCACTTGCCAAGCTATGACGATTTTCAGAGTCTAGTTAATTTTGTTGGAGGAGACGAAGGAACTACAGAAGCAGGGAAAATATTAAAAGCCCTTGGAAATTGGGAATCTGCCACAGATGATTACGGTTTTTCTGCAATAGGTGCTGGTAGAGTATTACAGGGAGAATTTGACTACATAGGCAAAATGGCCGTTTTTTGGACAGCCTCTAATGCTAGCGCATCAAACACCTCCCAAAGTTTCGTTGTAACCAACTATGACAATGAAGCAATCTTATCAGGAATGGACAAGTCCAATGGCTATTCTGTTCGTTGCATAATGGACTAAAAAATATTCCCTTTCAAAACACAGCAAAGCCCGGTTCACAACGAACTGGGCTTTATATTAAATTACCAATCCTCCTAACGATTTCCATAACTGTAAAACCAATCATAAATTCGCTAACCCACACCAAAATCCGAAGATATAAACCACACTTTTTTTTCACAAATAGCAATACGATAGTTAGCCAAAAAGCAATAGATAATAATGCGGCTCCAAAAAAGATAAGCATTGGACTGGACGGGAATATTATTAGGAAAATCTTTGCAAGCCAAATATTCAAAAAGACAACATTAGGCAAAATAAAAAGGACATACACCAAAATTTTCGGAATTTCCTTAAGCACTAATGCCAAAGTAATCCTTTTTTTCGGCTTTGCCTCTATTAACCGTTCTTTAAAATTTTCAGTAAGGTATATTGAGGATTTCTCATTTTTTATTCTCTCCAAACTTTCATGTAAAATCTCCCTGTTTTTTTCACGTAGTTCTTGAAGGCTAACCTGTTCCGCTTTTTCTTCAGCCTTCAAACGTTCCATAGCAGCAGCGTGGTCCGGATTCGGAGCATCACACCAAAGGCAGCGAGGCATATCGTCTTCGTACTTTTCACCACATTTCGGACAAATCATTTTTAGAGAGTTCCTAAAAAATCACGGGTAAATTTCAGCTATTTTCTTTATGATTTTTACAACCGTAATAAGAATCATAGCTTCACTCTCCAGCATTACAATTCCCAAATAACAACCATACCATCGTTTCCATTGAAATTCTACAATAACAGACCAAAAAACAATAGATAGCGACGATGCCATAAAAAAAGATGCTGTAAGGTTATAAGGAAACAAAGCGTCAAATATTATTGAAAGCCATCTATTCAAAAGTAAAATATTAGGCAAAATAACAACGACAAATAGCAAAAATTTTCCTACACCTTTAAGCATAGGTAAAGATGATTTTCCAATCTCCTTAACGGCATCAACAGATGCATTTCCTAAATCTCTGGCGGCATCTATAGATGCATTTCCAATCTCCTTAACGGCACCAACAGATGCATTTCCTAAATCTTTGGCGGCATCTTTAGCTGCATTTCCAATCTCCTTAACGGCACCAACAGAATCCTTTTTCAACCCCTTTAATTCTTCACGGAATTTTTCCTTATTTTTTTCACGTAGTTCTTGAAGGCTAACCTGTTCCGCTTTTTCTTCAGCCTTCAAACGTTCCATAGCCGCAGCATAGTCCGGATTCGGAGCATCGCACCAAAGGCAGCGAGGCATATCGTCTTCGTACTTTTCACCACATTTCGGACAAATCATTTTAGCGGATTCCTTTCGGGGAATAAGATACAAAAAACTACAAGCAGAATCTTTTAAACCACATCTGGAATACAGGGTCACTGATGTGAAGACCAGATTCCCGTACTTCAACCAAATCGCGATCAATGAGAATTTTCTTTACTTTAGTAATATTTGATTTTGTTCCCAAGCGAAATTCTTCCATAACATTCTTTGATGTAAATTCCCCATGAATTCCACTTGCTAGAGCTCGAAGCATATTCATCTGATAGCTCGTCAATCCCTCCGTCTGCTGCATAAACAAAGCCGCATTTTGAGAAATAAGCTCCGTAACAGCGATATCTACAATTTTAGAAGTTACTTCCTTTTCTGTTTTTAGCATCACAAGCCACGCCAGTTGCTGTACATAAGAGGAATATCCTTCAACTTCATTACATATACGAGCCGCTAATTCTTCATTAATGACAAGCCCTTGCTGTTTAAACTTTTTACAAATAAACGGCACCCATTTCTTTACTGGAATAACGCCAAGATAGATAGCATCACCAAACTGAAAAAAAGGCATGCTTTTATTCTGAAAGATGTTGGTCATTAAATGTTTTTTGCTACCAAACAAGCAGTAAGAAACATTTTGCTGCAACTGCCACACGCTACGAAGTCTTTTTTGAACAGTCACAGACTCAGGAAATTCACCTATTTGTTGGAATTCATCTATGCAAACAACAATATGCTTTTCTTGTTTTTTTGCAATAATTTCAGCCAATTGCAAAATCTGTTCGGGTGCATATTCCTTTGGCGTAATCCCTAACGAAACGGAAAAATCCGCTGTAGGGTCTGGACTAAGGGTAATTCTTGGAGATACACGTCCAAGAAAAGTCTTGGCATTTTGCAGAAACAAATCCAACTTTGATGAAGTCTGCTGAAGTACTGCGGCAGCAAGCTTATTATAGAGATCGTATTCACTGCGACAATCGAAAATATCCAAATAGACTACAGAAACCTTTTTCTTGTTAACGACGTTCTTGACATGACGAACCAAGGACGTCTTGCCAATCCGTCGGTTCGAAATAAGCAAGGTATTAACGCCATGCTCAAAATTAGCCTTAAGCCTTTTTGTTTCCTCTTCACGATCCGTAAAGTTATCTCCCTCTACGGAGGCTCCATATATAAAAGCATCTGCCATAGTAAACCTCTAGCTATAATATATATAATTTTTTAAAAGTTCACCACTTAGTGTACCAAATAGTACACCATTCGGTGGTCCACCGATCGGTGTACCAAATAAAGCCACAAAAAAAAACATCCCGACTTTTTCAGCCGGGACGTTTTTCATTATTTATAGATACACTTTAGTCTTTGACACAACGAACTGAATAACTTCTATTCAATGTTCCAACATAAAAATCAGGATAATCATTATCATATCTAAATCGAACTGCATAAGAATTAAAAACAGAATCTACAGAAAAATCAGCATTAGCAGACGCAAAATAAGAATATTTATTTGAAGTCCATGTTACAGGACTTGCAGAAAAAGCAAATAGGTCAGAATTTTTAGGCGACACAGCCCATCCCTTTGAAGCTTTTAAGCCAACACCATAACCAGCATAATCATTATGGTTCATAACATGCACAAACAACATTGACCATTCATCCAATGAAGGAATATGCCAGCCTTCAGGACAAATTCCTTGAATTGGAGTACACAAGCTTTCTTTAAGTTTATCTCTATTTTTCAAATAATCTCTTGGTATATTCGCAAGAGCATTCCACAAATAGAGCCTTCCTGTTTCATTACATTCATTTTCATCAACAGAGCAACTTGTTGATTCCTTCAAATTCGGCGTAATGAGAGTATCATAGTAATTCAAATTTTCAGCCATCCAAATTTGATTACCAATAGTCACCACACGATAGCGATGACCATCACGAGAATCTATAATATAACCATCTTGATTATCCGTAGTCATCTTCGAAGTATAGATTCGTTCATTTCTACATATTCCCCAAAATTCTCTTGGTTCTGTCGCTTTTTGGCGAACCGAATAAGCTCTTGCATACCATTCATCTCCCCTTATTAGTCTAAAATTATTTGCCCCGTCATAATCACACACAAAATAATAATTATCATTTAAAATACGCCTATTTAAAATTCTCCAACGCTCGGATCTAGAATCGCAAGCTTCCTGATTATTTACAAATTCCTCTGTAAGCAATTCAACAAGATCATTTTTATTAACAAACGTGATTTTATGGCTGTTATTTGATTCCGCACAGTAGTAATAATAACCAAAACGATCCTTAACATACCGCAATGTATCTGAAGTTCCTTCACAAAGTGTTGAGTTTTTCGATTCTTCAAAGCTTTTATAAATCGGATAATCGCTATAAGAAATCACTTCATATCGAAAAGCACCATTTCTATTTACGCAATGATAAAATCGGTTATTATTACGGGTTCCTTGAGATTCATTATATGGACAATAAATAATTGCAAGCGTATCTGAATCTGCATGACAATGTTCAATAGTTTCTACGAATTGATCACACATAATGGGTCTCGCTACATTTTCATTCGCATCATAATACTTTAAAACATTTTTCTTTATTGCACAATGATAAAAACGATTATAGGTAGAATCATACACATACCGTAGCGAATCCTCTTTTTCACAGGGTTTCAAGGAGGCAATAAAAGAAAGAGAATCTGACACAAACTTAGTAGTATCCTTAAATGTGTATAAGGAATGCCACGAATCAATTTTAACATCATCGCACACATAATAGACCGAGTTATACGAAAAAGAACGTAATGAATCGATTTTTTTATCGCATGGACGCTGCTTGGAAAGGAACAACAATGAATCATTAGCAGGCATCCAAGAATTGAGCGTGCAAACATATTCCATTTTTTTAAACAGCTTTATTTCCCATAAATTATTAGAATTACATTCGCCCATAAAATAGCTGAGCGTATCGGTGCCTTCATTTTTCCAAAAAAATTTTTCTTTATATGTCGAATTATAAGTACAGACAAAAATGGAGTCAAGATATCTAGCCTTTTGGTTCACAAATTCTCTATCACAAGTACCTAAATAATAATTTCGTACCAATAAATAATCAGCCTCATACCAATCATTTTTGAATTCTAGCCGTATCGAGTCTTCTGAAAGTCCATATTGAGCATCGTTATGATTACAGGCAAAAAACAAAGAATCACTATCCATCCTTATTTCAAGATACGGCAACGATCGCGTTTTCACGCATGGACCGAAATGTTTTTCATTTTCCAAAAATCGTCGAAAAAAATATGCATTATACACGTAATCGCAGACTAAAGAATCCCCATAAAATTTTGATTTTTCCACCCCTATCGTCACCACATCTCCAATCTTACACGCACCAAGTCCATATGCACGTTCAACAAAATTTTCAAAATAATTCCATTTTTTAGTAGAGCCTCGATTATTCATTTTATTCAGAAGTGAATCAACACTAAGCCATTCCGAAATTATAAAATCAGCAAATTCAATGATTGCAACAGAATCGTCCAAACTAGCATCGGTCAAATCTTTACAGAAAGCATTCAAATTTTTCTTAAACCTTCCATCACGCATTAAAAACGCATAAACAAATGCGACTTCGTCGTAAGCACGATCCAAAGATTCTGTAGGCAAAGCAACAGAATCAAGGGAAAAGAGCAAAGCCTTTTCCATATCACGCATGCTTTTACGTTTTGCTGCTAGAAACGGATAACCCTCTCTTACAAGTCGTTCCAACATTAAAATTTCTACGTGGGTCATCAAACTCACCCTTGGACTCTCCACATCCGAAATATCACTTATCGTCTCAAACGAGACAATCTCTTCTGCAGTATAGGGCGTACGCCAACGCCCTTCCACTGCAATTTTCACATAAGGATAAATGTAGTCGTTAATCGGAAACTTATATTCAATCATATCACCATGCATAACGATTGTGCCATCGAGCGAATCAACCGCCTGCAACGAACTATCCAAAACAGTCAACGAAACTTTATTCGAAACAAACGCATTCAAGGGAATATCAATTTTTCCCTCAAGGATGCGTGCAATGAGCGGGTAATTCCCCGAAAGGTCATGATAATTTACTATCGAATAATCCGTATCCGCATTTTCATAATACATATCCTCATAAAAACAACCCGTAAAAAATACAGATACAAAGAAAACACAGAAAGCAAAACTTCTTTTTAACAGAAACCGTAACATATATAATCCCTCTCATAACAAGTTTCTTCTCCCTTCTGTACATCTACATCTATTTTTAAATCTTCTAAATCAACATCTAAATGAAAAAAATACTCTTCAGTTACATCGCAATCATAGCCATGTCGGCTTTCACGGAATGAATTCTTAGGTTTTGATATAATGTATTCATTTTTTTGTAAAGCTTTACTATAGCTGTAATCTTCATTATGAACAACAACATGAGTCGAATTGGAACATCTAAAATCTCGACACCCATAAATATCTAAAAAGAAAGGTTTTCCAATTGAATGAGCGTACCAATCTTGACGATTCAAGGAATCCTTATATTGGAGAATCAACCTAATTGACATAGGCTCTTTCGATTCTTCAAATTTTGAGGACACTGATACGACATTAACAACAGAATCAACCGAATAAAACTGTTTTATTTGTTCTAATTTTGGTTCATACCCACGAAAATTTATTACAGAAAGACTTTCAGTTTTTGCATATACACAAATAAAAGAGTCAGCCATCGGCCAATACGCTTTATAAACTGTTACCCCATCTAAATTTCTCGTAGTTTGGTAATAATCATAATGGGAGCCACAACCTTCCAAAAGAATGAGTCCCCATAAAAAGCACATGAAATAAATCTTTGATAATCGCATCGTACCTAAAATAAAAAAAATAGTTTAACATAGACTTTTCATTACCGTATTTTCCGACAAGCGGTTTTTTCCATGGATAAATAAATAAAAATTGACGATGATTAAAACGGCATACAAAAAACATCCCGGCATTCACGCCGAGATGCTTTTCATTTCAGTGATGGAGATTCCCGCTCGGTGGCGGGAATGACAAGATTCACTATCCAATCAGAGCGAATGCCGGGTGGACGCTGATTACGAGAAGCGCAATCGCAGCGACGGCCACAGCAAAGCGGAGCAGATAGACGTAAGCGACGCTCACCTTGCAGCTATGTCCGCAGCAAGAGCTTTCCTTAGCCGGGGCAAAGAGCACGCAAGCAATGCGGAGATAATAGACCGCGGCCACCAAGGAGAGGCCAAAGCCCACAGCGGCAAGCCAGCCGAGGTCTGCACTGAACGCTTCAGTGAAAAGCGTGAACTTTGCGAGGAACCCAGCAACCGGCGGGAGACCAGCAAGAGAAGCCAAGCACACGGCAACGCCAAGCGCCACGAACGGGCGACGGCGACCTGCACCCTGGAGGTCTTCGAGATTTTCCTTGCAATCATCCATGCCCGACATGTAGGCAATACCCGTCAAGGCGCCCGCAGAAGCAATCGCATAAGTGATGAGGAAGTAGAACATCGGGCCCATCTGGATTTCGCCCTTGCCGAGGTAATTCGGGAGCAAGAGACCAATCACGATAAAGCCTGCATTCATCACGGCGGAGAACGCCAAGATGCGACGCACGGACTTCTGGGCAAGACCGCTGAACGCGCCAATCACCATAGAAAGGAGCGCAACGACCACAATCACGTAGAACAGCGGCTTGGACGGATTAGCAACCGTCACCTTTTCGGCGAGGTTCCAAACAGCTTCGGCACCGGAGCGCGTCACGAGAACGCTCACCCATACCGTACCGAGAGCGGCAAGTGCGCCAACCTTCACGACAGCGGCCATAAAGCCCGTCACAGCGACAGAGGCGCCCGTATAGACGTCAGCCACCCAGAAGTGGAGCGGAGCGGCACCGGCCTTGAAGAGGAGGCCAGCCATCACAAAGAGCATGCCAATGCCGTAAATCGGCATACGGCCGTCAAGCACCTGACCGCAGAAATGCGTCGAGCCCGTAGCACCGTAAATCAGCGAAACACCGTAGAGGAAGATGGCGCTGAAAATTGCACCCGAGACAAAGTACTTGAACACGCCTTCGTTCGCGTTGATATCCTTGCGGCGGATGCCCACGAGAGCGTAAATCGGGAAGCTCGTGAGTTCCATCGCGATGAACAATGCGACAAAGTCAATCGCCTGCGTCATGAGCAAGGCACCGCTTGTGGCAAACATCATGAGGCCATAAGCTTCGCCGCCCTTGAACTTTTCACGACCGAGCGTCCACTGGAGCCCCGAAATGCCGAGGAAACCGCACAGGAGAATCGCCACGCAGAGCACGCGACGCACAGGGTCCATAGCGTAAAGACCCAAGAGAGTTTCCGTCTTGGCGTAGTACAAAGCCACAACGCCCAAAGCGATAAAGAACGCAGAAACCCACGGAAGCACCTTGTGCTTGTTTTCGTCGCTAAAGAACGGTTCGGCAGCAAGAGCCACCATGCCGCCCAAAACGACACAGATAACCGGCAAGAGATAGATAATGTTATTCATCATCGGAAGCCCCCTTCACAGTATTTTCATTGACTTCATCTGCCCCGGAACTATTTTCAGCCTTCATCTGGGCGATGATGGAAGCGCGTTCATCGTCCTTGAAGCCTGCAGCAGCGAGAGTGGAATCCAACTGGTGGATTTCCTCTTCGGTCATCGGAGCGTTGCCTTGATTGATAGAGGCTTCGCTCAACACCTGAGCGGCAGCGGGATCTTCAATCTCTTCACCCTGGTTCAAAGAATCCGTCACGAAAGCCGGATGGAAACCGAACACGAGGAGGAGCGCAAGCATAACGCCAATCGAAACGCCTTCGAGCGGAGACGTGCGACGGCCTTCTTCATATTCGCGGGCAGCCTTCCCGAAGATGACCTTCTGGATAAAGCGCAACATGTAAGCAGCGGAGAGAATCAAGGTAAAGCCAGCCACGAGAGCCGGGAGCGGACCCATGTCCCACAAGGAGAGGAGCACGGAGAATTCACCGACGAACCCTGCCGTACCAGGAACGGCGAGAGCCATAACGCCAGCAAAACCAAACAGCGTACTGAACACCGGATTCTTGGAAGAAAGACCGCCAAGCTGGTCGAGTTCGCGAGTACCTGTCATGCGTTCGGCAATACCCATCAAAATGAACAGAGCACCGGCAGAAATACCATGAGCCACGAGCAACACAAGCACCGCCGGGAACATCGCCTCGGAACCGCTAAACACGGCAGCCACAGCGAGGCCCAAATGGCCCATGGAGCTAAACGCGAGGAGTTTCTTGCCGTCCGTTGCGCGGAGAGCCATGAGTGCGCCATAGACCGCCGTAAAGAGGCCAAGCCACATCATGCAAGAAATCGCACTCATCGAAAGCGGGAAAATCGGGAGCACCCAGACGATAAAACCAAACACGCCAGCCTTGCTCATCGCACCCGTGAGGATTGCAGAAAGCGGAGCCGGAGCTTCGGCGTAAGTAATCGCCTGCCAACCGTGGAACGGGAAAATCGGAGTCTTCACGAGGAAGGCGAGCAAGAAGCAAACGAGAAGCGTTGTCTGCGTGCCTTCCGGGAGGCTCTGGAGAGCAATCGCGAGCGATATGAGCATCGAGTTGTCCGCAATCGTCAAGAGATACCAGAGTGCGACCATCATCGGGGCAGAACCGACCAGCGTATAAATTGCAAACGTCATCGCGGCCTTCATTCTGTCCTTGCCACCGAAACCGGCAATCAAGATTGCAGCCGGAATCACCATGGCTTCGAAGAAGAAGAAGAACAGCACGGCATCGGCTGCGAGGAAGGTGCCGTTCATGGCGCCCATCAACGAGAAAATGCCTATGGCGAAATTGCGATAGCTCCTGGTTGTAATTCCACGAGCCGAAATCAAAGCCACAAGGGAAAGACCGCAAGAAAGGAACACCATCCAGGAGGCAAGCCCATGGCTATACAAGTAATAGTAAACCGGACCCTTGCAACCAGGAATCTGGAACCATTCAATCGCATCCGTTGCAACGTTTCCGCCAGCAATGAGAGCGACAGACATCGCCGCAAAGATAATGCCCATCAAAATGGCCAAGCGGGAAGAAGACTTCGGATCATCCTTAGACGTCATCACCATGAGGATGGCGGCAACGAACGGGGCGAGGACAAGGAGATGTAATAGCATTAGAAAGTACCTCCAGTCAAAAGAACAATGGCCACAAGCGCAATCAGGCCCAAGATGCTAAGAGCAATCTGGAGTCGAACCTTACGCACTTGGAAGGTCGCGGCACCATCGCCGAGAATCGTAGCGATTGCACCAATCGTCCACTGGGCAGCACCGAGAATCTTATCGACAACCACATCGCAAATCCATGCGAGCACGTTGACCGGAATGATTCCCACGTACTTGTGGAGAGAATCGAACAGGAACGTCCACGTAGCCTTGCCGCCTTCGGGAGCAGAAGAACCCTTGGCCGCCGGGATACGGGCGTTAGCGTAAATCTTGTAAGCTATGTACATACCGAGAAGCGCGGCAATCGTTCCGAGACCCGCGAAAATCATCGGGTTCAGATGAGCCGTGACAGCCGGAGCATTGTAAGCCTGAGCGGCACCGACAACCGGAGCGAGCGTTTCGGCAAAGAACTTGATGCCGATGGAATCGGCCCAGAGGTAACCGGCAAACACGGCACCGAAAGCGAGGATCACCATCGGGATGAGCATGACAGCCGGAGCTTCATGGATGTGTTCTTCGCTTTCCTTGGAACCGCGGTAGTTACCGAAGAACGTGAGGATAATGAGGCGACCCATATAGACTGCGGTAATCACAGCCGTAGCAAGACCCACCGCATAGACGACACCGTTCAGCGGGATATTCGGGACTTCAGTACCGAAGATGGTGAAGCCCGGAATGTACATCGTGCAGTTCATGAACAAGCGCTCGAGAATCAAGTCCTTGGACCAGAAACCGGCAAAGCCCGGGAAACCGACAATCGCGAGGAACGCGAAAATCATCACGCAGGCGGTCACCGGAGTTTTCTTGAGGAGGCCACCCATCTTGCGCATGTCCTGTTCACCGGCGAGAGCGTGGATCACGGCACCGGCACCAAGGAAGAGCGCCGCCTTGAAGAAAGCGTGCGTAAACACATGGAAGATAGAAGCATCAAAGGCGCAAACACCCGAAGCCATGAACATGTAGCCGAGCTGGCTGATGGTCGAGTAGGCAAGCACCTTCTTGATGTCGTTCTGGAAGAGCCCAGCGACTGCAGCCCAGAAAGCGGTGAGCATACCGATTACCACGATAATGTCGAGCACGACCGGGAGGAGGGCGAACATGCTGCCGAGACGGGCAAGCAAATAGACGCCGGAAGTCACCATCGTCGCGGCATGAATCAAGGCAGAAACCGGAGTCGGGCCCGCCATGGCATCCGGGAGCCATGTAAGGAGCGGAATCTGAGCGGACTTACCCGTGCAGCCGATAAAGAAGAGTACGCCAGCCACCGAGAGAATCGGGATGACAACTTCCAAATGGTTGCCGTTGATAATCATCTGCACAAAGTTCACAAGCGCATCGTAATTGAGGATAGCGGAACCGCCAATCGTGACAAGGCAAAGCATACCGAGCAAGAAGCCGATATCGCCCACGCGGTTCACGATGAAGGCCTTGTTTGCGGCCTGGCAGTTCTTGAGATCCTTGTTCCAGAAACCGATGAGGAGGTAAGAGCAAAGGCCCACGCCTTCCCAACCGAGGAACGTGAGGAGCAAGTTGTCCGAGAGCACGAGCACAACCATGCTGAACAAGAAGAGGTTGATGTAGGCGAAATAACGGGCAAAACCGCGGTCGCCGTGCATGTAACCGATCGAGTAAAGCGTGATGAGCGTACCAATGCCAGTCACGAACAGGAGCATGATGCGTGAAAGACCATCGAAGAGGAATCCGATATCCACGCGGAACATCGGAATGTCAATCCAGTTGCAGACCGTTTCACGAATGCCGGCATCCGGCATATTGAACGCGAGAAGTGCGACACCCGCAAAGGAGAGCGCCGGGAAGAGGACCGCGAGGGTTCCAACGAAACCTTCAGCAGGGCCCTTCTTGCTGCCCGAAGAAATGATGGCAATCGCACCGAGGATAATGCATCCCAACAGCGGGAAGAGAGGTATGAGTCCAAGAGAAATCATTGCTTACTACCCCTTCATGTTAGAATACGTGTCGGCGTCAACGCTGTCACGGTTGCGGAAAATGAGGATGACCATGGCAAGGCCGACGCAAGCTTCGGCAGCGGCGACCGCGATGGAGAACAGCGGAACCACCTGCCCCACAATGCTTGCATCCGCAGGCAGAGTCTTTGCAAAGCCCACGAAGGAGAGGTTCACGGCGTTCAGGGCAAGTTCAACGCCCATCAGCACAAAGAACACATTGCGGCGGGAAACCGCGACGATAAGGCCGATGGCAAAGATGACCAGGGCCAAAATCTGAACGTATATAGCTTGGAGTTCCATTAGTGATTATCCTCCGTTTTTTCGGAATCCACGGAACCCAGGCGCTTCTTGGCGAGAAGCACTGCGGCACCCATGGCAGAAAGCAGAAGAACGCCGAGGACTTCGAAAAGCACGAAGTAACCCGGGCCTGTCTGAGCTACATCAAAGAGAGTCTTGGAAGTGATTGCCACAGAGCCGCGGATCGTCGCTGCGTCAAACGCAATCGGAGAGCGGACAAGGGCAAAGCCCACGAGACCGGCAAGCACGATGACGGCCGGAATCACGAAGAGCGAAACCTTGTCGAACATCGGGGTTTTGGAGTCGCGAGCGCCGTTCAGCACCATGATCACGAACGTGAGGAGCATCATGATGGCACCGGCATAGACCATAATCTGCACGACGCCGAGGAACGGGCTTCCGAGAAGGCCGTAAATACCGGCAAGCGACACCATCGAGGCAACCAGCGAAAGGGCGCCATAGAGCGGATGCCTGGAGAGGAGCACGCAAACGGCACTGCCGACTGCGATAATTGCGAGGACAATGAAATAAATCAATGCGAGCATTATTTTACCTCCATGCCCCAGACCTTGCGGGCCTCGGCATTCTTTGTACCGCCCGGAGCCATCTGGCTCTGTTCGTCATCCGGGTAATCCTTCGGATCCCAGTTGGTGAGATCGTAAAGGTGTGCCACGAAATCTTCGCGGGTACGGTGTTCGAAAACAATTTCCTTCGTATCCATGCGGAGGGCATCGACCGGGCAGGCTTCTGCGCAAAGGCCGCAGAACACACAAGTCAAATGGTCGATATCAAAACGCATCACGCGCTTTTCGATACGCGGGTCATCGCTCTGCGTCGCTTCGATGAAGATGCAGTGGGCAGGGCAAGCCGCAGCGCACATGCCGCAGGCCACGCAACGGGGCGAACCGTCCGGGCGCAGCATCAAGCGGTGCTTGGCGCGGTAAGTGTTGCGGACTTCGGGCTTGCCTTCCGGGTAAGAAATCGTCGGAAGTTCTTCGTAACGGAACAAACCGCGAGCCGCATGCTTAAGGGTTGTCCACAGACCGCGAATCGCCTCGAAAATGTAAAGGCGTTCGATGACGGTCATCGGTTTTTGCTTAATAACGCGCATTAGTTACCCCCTAAAAGTTTTGCAATGACCGCAGTCACCACGAGGTTGATGAGGGCGATATTCAAAATAATCTTCCAGCCGAGGTGCATCACATGGTCATAGCGGAAGCGCGGGAGCGTCCAGCGGACCCAAATCCAGACCCAGCAGAAGATGAGGCTCTTGGCCACGAGCACGAGCAAGTGGATGAGCGCCGTACCGACTGCCGTAGCAAAGCTACCGACAGCGAGGCCATCTACGACGAAGTTTTCAGGATTGTAGAAGAACCAGGCGGCAACACCGAGAGCGATAAACACGACCGTTGCAACCCAAGCCACAATCTTGTAGAGCTTGTATTCCTGAAGGATTTCAAAGCGGTGCGTAAGCTTGGTCGCCTTGAGCTTTCTGGAATAGCGGTAAATCATGTGGAGGAATGCGAGAGCGATGAATGCGAGCACGCCACAGAGAATGGCAAGAGAGCCACCCATGTGTTCCTGCATCGTTGCGGTAGAGACGAACGGAACCGCATAACCGCCAAGGAACAGCGTCGCAATGAGGAAGCTGTTGATGCAGATGTGCGAGTATTCGCCCATGTAGAAGAGACCGAACTGCATAGCGCCATATTCCGTATGGTAACCGGCGACAAGTTCAGGTTCACCTTCGGCAACGTCGAACGGAGCACGACCCGTTTCAGCAATGCTTGCAATGAGGAAGCAGAAGAAAGCGACCGGTTGGGCGACGATGCCCCACACGTGATTTTCCTGCCACTGCACAATGTCCGTGAGGTTGAAAGAACCCGCGAGGAGCAAAATGCCCATCAGCGAGAGGCCAAGGCAGACTTCGTAGCTGATTGTCATGGAGCTCGTACGGAGAGCGCCCAAGAAACTGTACTTGGACTTGGAAGCCCAACCTGCGAGCATGGCACCGTAAGCCGAAATCGAGGAGAAACCGAAGAGCAAAAGCACGCCCACATCGGAATCGATGATGGAACCTGCAATGCGCACCGTTTCGTCACCCCATTCGAAAATCATCGGTCCAAACCACGGGATAACGCACGGGGAGAGGAACACGATGGCAAACGGGATTGCCGGAGCCACATAGTAAAGGAGCTTGTTCACGCCAGCCGGAGCAAACATTTCCTTGAAGAATAGCTTCGTACCGTCGCACATGTTCTGCACATAGCCGAACGCACGCAACTTTCCGAAGTACGGAATCTTGATGTAGGAGCGGTTCGGGCCCTGACGGTCTTGCATAAAGCCAGCGCCACGACGTTCCATCGGGATTAAAAGGAGGATGTAAAGGACAGGTACGAAGCAGAAAGCGAACTTCGCAATCGTAATTGCCCATTCAATCCAAGTTTTGGATTCAATAATATCCATTATGCGTTACCTCCCTCAAGGAGCTTTCCTGTGCTCTTGATGGCGTCATAGGTAATGTCGGCGAAAGCCGGCACGTATTCACGAGCCTTCTTGAAAGCTTCGCAAGCCGAATTGAACTTGTTACCAGCCAAAGCGGAAATCACTTCGTAGGCCGGGGCAAGCTTTTCGTCCGGGCAAGTCGGAGCAGCAGAGAGTTTCTGCAAGATGTTGAGGCTGTTGACCATCGTGCCCTGGACTTCGCTCCAGTGGCGGATACCGAATGCGACCTTCGCCTTCTTGGCGGTAGCGTCATCGAAAGCAGAAAGGGCGATGCGGTTCGAAATCTTGTCGAGAGCCTTGGCTGCAGAAGCGTCTTCGCCGTAGAGGTCAGCGTTCACCGTGATGAGGTTGCTGAAGTCGCCTGCGCGCTTGATGAGATCAGCAACGTCTGCAAAACCCATGAGCTTCATGCCAGCGCGGTTTGCCACCGGGTCACCGCTTTTGGCGATACCGTCCGGAGCACCCACCTTGAGGAGAGAGCCACCGAAAAGTTCAGCGCGGTCACCGAGAGCATCCTTGAGCATCTTGAGTGCAGCGAGGTCTTCGTTCGTGCAAGCGCCACCTGCAACGAGAGCGACCTTGCCACCGCTAATCTGGATAGCAGAAGCGTCGATTGCCGGCAAGCGGTTCTTGTTGAAATTCTGGAACGCAAGGCGGCTCGTATTGGAGAGCCAGCTGCGGTTCACTTCCGGGTTGCAACGCGGCATCACGCGGTAGATGCGACCATCGGCATGATCGAGCCAAATGTTTGCACCGAGAGAGTCGTCCATCGAAATC
>Ga0129307_1000485_pt1 | contig 61339 bp, 48 predicted proteins | sample P1105metagenome_FD_94437 | JGI IMG/M metagenome (GOLD analysis project Ga0129307, IMG submission 94437) | Capybara group fecal microbial communities from Wisconsin, USA - P1105 metagenome | ecosystem: Host-associated > Mammals > Digestive system > Large intestine > Fecal | place: USA: Wisconsin... | reverse complement strand
GCTTGCCAAATCTCAGCAGGGAAGATGTCGGTGACAACGAAGTCGCGTGCCAACAACGTCAACGACTGGCTGTTCTGGTGGAACGAGAGCCAGAAGAAGATGGCGATGCCGAGAACTGCAAACAAAGCGTAGAGACGCTGTTTGATTTCCTTTGCCATGGCGAGTTTTTCCTCCTGTGTGTATTCGATAACTTCGGCTTTCTCTTTCTTTGCCGGCTGTGGGAAAATCTTCTTTGTGCAGAGGAATACTGTCAATGAAATCATCATGGCGATCACTGAAGCGATGAATGCAAAGTGAACGCCAGTGTTGAACACGTCGATATATTGTGAGCTGAATGTCACGAGGTTGTCAGGCATTGCTGCACCGTCGACCAGTGATTTAGCCATGTTTTCGGTGAACTTTGTTGTCTGTTCGCCATTTGCGAGATATTGATGGCAGAGTGCCGGCATGTCGGCGTTGTAGACGAAGTTATGTACTCCCAGCCACCATTTACGAAGCATAGGAGCCACGAATGGAGCGATCACACCGCCGATGTTGATAAACACGTAGAAAATCTGGAAACCGCTGTCGCGACGGTCTTTTGCCTCAGCTAAAGCCTCAGGACCTTTTTCAGCGGCTTCGGCTTCGAATTTGTCGTAAAGCTTACCTACAAGAGCCTGCAAGTTGCCTTTGAACAGACCGTTACCAAACGAAATGCAGAGCAATGCGAAGCATGTGAAGATCAAGATACCCCACCATGCGCCGCCGTTGTCGAGGATGATGCCGTTGGCGTCCTTGCTGAACAACGGGATAGCCAGTCCGACATAACCTGCTGCCATGATAATCAAGCCCCACTGGATAGTTCTCGGATAGTTCTGAGTGCGGTCAGCAATGATACCACCCACCAAACTCAAAACGTAAATTCCGAAATAAAACACCGAGTAGATGATACTTGCGGTCTTATCCGGCAAACCGAATTTTGAAACGAGGAACAACAGCAGGATGGCGTTCATGATGTAATATCCGAAACGCTCGCCCATGTTGCTCAAAGCTGCTGCAATCAAGCCTTTAGGATGATACTTTTTGGCTTGACGGAGATAATAAACCAAAAATGGGATGACGACGATCAAAACGCCGATCAAAATCACCAACAATTGGTTGGTCGCCCATAAACGTTCAATTAATGACATAAACTTAAAATTTTAATTATACATAGAATTATTTCTCGTTTTCATTTCAAAAATCGTACAAAAATAATAAAAAAGTTTGAATGCAAACAAGAAAAATCGTAATTTTGCAACTTAAATTTTGAATTTATATTTCTATTATGGAATTATCGAGCAAATATAGTCCGCAGACCACAGAAGAGAAATGGTACGAGCACTGGATGAAAAAGAACTATTTTCACTCCACTCCTGATGAACGTGAACCTTACACCATCGTGATCCCGCCACCGAATGTCACCGGCGTGCTTCACATGGGTCACATGTTGAACAACACCATTCAGGATGTCCTCATCCGTCGTGCGCGTATGCAAGGCAAGAACGCCTGCTGGGTGCCGGGTACCGACCATGCTTCAATCGCAACAGAGGCTAAAGTGGTGAACAAAATGGCTCAGCAAGGCATCAAGAAGACCGACATCGGACGCGAGAAATTCCTTGAACACGCTTGGGATTGGACACATGAACACGGCGGCATCATTCTCAAGCAGCTCCGCAAACTCGGCTGCTCATGCGACTGGGAACGCACCTCATTCACCATGGATGAGATCCGCTCGAAGAGCGTCATCCACGTGTTCTGCGACCTTTATAAAAAAGGCCTCATCTACCGCGGCGTGCGTATGGTCAACTGGGACCCGAAAGCTCTCACAGCGTTGAGCGACGAGGAAGTCATCTATAAAGAAGAACATAGCAAACTTTTCTACCTGAGATATAAGATTGAAGGCGAAAACGGCTACGCTGTCGTGGCTACAACACGTCCTGAGACCATCATGGGCGATACCGCTATGTGTATCAACCCGAATGACCCGAAGAACCAGCATCTGAGAGGTAAGAAAGTCATCGTCCCGTTGGTGAACCGCGTGATTCCGGTCATCGAAGATGAATACGTCGACATTGAGTTCGGTACTGGCTGCTTGAAGGTGACCCCGGCTCATGATGTCAACGACTATATGCTCGGTGAGAAACATAACCTTCAGACTATCAATATCTTCAACGACGACGCCACCATCAGCGAGGCTGCCGGAATGTACGTCGGAATGGACCGTGAGGCAGTGCGCAAGCAGATTGTCATCGACCTCAAGGAAGCCGATTTGCTCGAGAAAGTTGAAGACTATAATAATAAGGTGGGATATTCGGAGCGTACCAACGTCCCGATTGAGCCTAAGCTCTCAATGCAGTGGTTCCTCAAGATGGAACACCTCGCAAAGATCGCTCTGAAGCCTGTCGAGACTGGCGATATTCAGTTCTATCCTGCAAAATATGTCAACCTTTACCGCCACTGGCTCGAGAACATCAAAGACTGGTGCATCAGCCGTCAGCTGTGGTGGGGACATCAGATTCCGGCTTATTACCTGCCTGAAGGCGGCTATGTGGTGGCAGAATCTGACGAAGAAGCACTCAAACTCGCAAAAGAGAAGATAGGCAATAACAACCTGACAATGAGCGACTTACGCCGTGACAGCGACTGCCTCGACACATGGTTCAGCTCATGGCTGTGGCCTCTCTCATTGTTCAACGGCATCCTTGACCCGAACAACGCCGAGTTCAAATATTATTACCCGACCAACGACCTTATCACCGCTCCTGATATCATCTTCTTCTGGGTCGCCAGAATGATTATGGCAGGGGAGGAGTACGAAGGAAAGGTGCCTTTCGGCAACGTCTATTTCACCGGTATCGTACGTGACAAGCTCGGCCGTAAGATGTCGAAATCATTAGGAAACTCTCCTGATCCGATTGAGCTCATTGAGAACTACGGCGCTGACGGCGTCCGTATGGGAATGCTGCTCTCAGCTCCGGCTGGCAACGACATCTTGTTCGACGTGGCACTCTGTGAGCAGGGACGTAACTTCTGCAACAAGATTTGGAACGCCTTGAGACTGGTCCGCGGCTGGAATGTCGACGAGAACGCTCCTCAGCCTGACACCGCCAAGATGGCAGTGAAGTGGTTCGATGCACGTTACAACCAGGTTCTCGCCGAGATGAACGACAACTTCGAGAAATACCGTCTCTCCGATGCCTTGATGGGTGTCTACAAACTCACATGGGACGACTTCTGCTCATGGTATCTCGAGATGGTGAAAGCCCCGATGGGACAGGCAATCGATGGCGTAACATACAGAGCCACAGTCACTTTCTTCGAAAACCTGATGAAGCTCCTGCATCCGTTCATGCCGTTCATCACCGAAGAGATTTATCATAACCTCAACGAGCGCAACGAAGGCGACGATATCATCATTGCACAGCAGCCTAAACAGAAAGAGATTGATAACCAAGTGCTTGCACAGTTCGACTTCACCATGGATGTCATCAACAACATCCGTAAGATCCGCGCCGAGAAGAATATCTCGTTCAAAGAGGCATTGGATCTGGTGGTCATCGACAATGGCACTGCAAATAAAGACTTTGACTGCATCATAGAGAAGTTAACTAACGTTAAGACAATAACTTACACTACCGAGAAGCCAGCCGACGCATTCGGATTCCTCGTGCGCTCGAAGGAGTATTTCATTCCTGTGACGGACTCTGTCGATACCGAAGCTGAGTTGAAGAAACTCGAAGAGGAGTTGAAATATGCTCAAGGTTTCTTGAAGTCTGTCGAGGCGAAGCTCTCTAACGAGAAGTTCGTCAACGGAGCACCAGCCGCTGTGGTTGACAAGGAACGCAAGAAAAAAGCCGACGCTGAAGCTAAGATTGCTGTTATTGAACAGCAGATGGCAGCGATGAAAAAGTAACACTTTCTTATATTCCTCGTTTCGTTCCGTTTTAGAATGAATTATTTAGAAAAGAAGATACAGAGATATGCTTTTAAGGAGGTGGTTAAATTTTTAGCCACCTCTTTTTTAATTAGTGAATGCATCGTTTAAAAAATCCTCGCTAAGCTTATTAGATACAAGGGTAGAGGGTACTCCTGATAAGTTAATAAGCATTAGGGCGTAAGCCCTTAAGCGAGGTTTTTTATGTTAAAATAAAAAGATTGATTAACCAGAATCAAAAAGCCACTATTCCTCTTCCACTAAGAACAGCGCTATCTGGCGGATACCTTGTGCACCGATGACAAGCTGGTTGTCAATCTCGATGCTCTTGCTTGGACCGCTGATGATGACGGTCTCGGATGGCTTGTGTTTTGGATATTTTTCCTTTAAAAGTTTGATGGCGTCTTTCATGCTCGCCACTATCTGACTTGGAGAGGCGTATATCAACAGCACATCGGCGTTGGAATAGGCTGCTCGCGACCCCGCGCATGTGTCGGTCACCACTACGCTTCCTGTCTGCGCTATCAGGCACTCGCAGTCGACGATGCTCACGGTCTTCTTTCGGCTGGTGGCATAATCGTTGCACAGCTCAATGCCTGAGTCTTTGAAAACAGACTCCATCTTCATGCTGGTGCTGCACAACGGCTCCCACTGGTTCTCAACGATAAACTGCTTCATCGCCTCGATGAAATCATTGTTGCTCTCGAAATAAACGAAGATGCCGCCATTGTCTTTAAAACGCTCCACAAAAGTGAAGTCGGCACCGTCTTCCTCTTTGAAAGGTGTCCAGGTGTCGACCTGCATGTTGACGTCGGAAAATAGCTTCTCGTCCTTAGCCATCACGGCTTCACGCACTTTCGCAAGAATCTGCTCCTTGTTGGTGCGCTCACTGAGATTGCCGAACGAGAATACTTTCATTATGCTATTGTAGTGTTTTCAGGGTTAAACGACTGTCCGTTATCTTCCGGCTGTTCTTCTTTACGTCTTGAGAAAGCTCTCTCTTCGCGTTTCCACGGACGTTCGCCGAAGATAGACACGAGGTCGTCGGTGAAGATTACTTCCTGGTCGATGAGCTTCTCGGCGAGCTGTGTGAGACCGTCTTTATGCTCGTTCAGGATGCGCAGTGCCTCTTGATAGGCGCTCTCGATGATCTTGCTCACCTCGGCGTCGATCTTCTCGGCTGTCTTCTCACTGAAAGGCTTGGTGAACGCATAGTCCTGCTGGCCTGTCGAGTCGTAGTAACTCACGTTGCCGATAGCCTCGTCCAAGCCGTAGTACATCACCATGGCGTGGGCTTGTTTCGACACCTTCTCGAGGTCGTTCAATGCACCTGTCGATATCTGTCCGAAGATGATTTGTTCTGCGGCGCGGCCACCGAGGGTCGCAATCATCTCATGGTACATCTGTTCTTTGGTTGTGATCTGTCGCTCATCAGGTAAGTACCAAGCCGCGCCGAGTGCCTTGCCTCTCGGGACGATGGTCACTTTCACCAACGGATGAGCGTGTTCAAGCATCCAGCTCGTGGTGGCGTGTCCAGCCTCGTGGAATGCTATCACTTTCTTCTCCGATTGTGTTATCACCGAGTTCTTCTTCTCAAGTCCACCCACGATACGGTCGATGGCGTCCAAGAAGTCTTGTTTTTCAATGCTATCCTTGTTGCGGCGTGCAGCTATCAATGCTGCCTCGTTGCATACGTTGGCGATGTCGGCACCCGAGAAGCCTGGTGTCTGTTTTGCCAGGAATTCCTTGTCGACGTCGTTGCTGAGTTTCAGCCCGCGCATGTGCACTTCGAATATCTCACGACGGCCGTTGAGGTCAGGGAGCTCGACGTAAATCTGGCGGTCGAAACGGCCTGCACGCATCAGAGCCTTGTCGAGGATATCGGCACGGTTGGTGGCTGCCAGCACGATGACGCCTGAGTTCGTCCCGAAGCCGTCCATCTCGGTAAGCAGCTGGTTGAGGGTGCTCTCGCGCTCGTCGTTGCCGCCGCTCACTATGTTTTTGCCTCTCGCGCGACCGATGGCGTCGATCTCGTCGATGAATATGATACAAGGTGATTTCTCTTTAGCCTGTTTGAAGAGGTCGCGCACACGCGAGGCGCCGACGCCCACAAACATCTCCACGAAGTCGGAACCCGAGATGCTGAAGAATGGCACGTTAGCCTCGCCAGCGACAGATTTCGCCAACAGAGTCTTACCAGTGCCTGGAGGACCTACGAGCAGCACACCCTTCGGGATCTTACCGCCCAGACGTGTGTATCTGTTAGGATTCTTAAGGAAGTCGACGATTTCCATCACCTCTTCCTTGGCTTCTTCAAGACCAGCCACGTCTTTAAAGGTGGTCTTAGTGTCTTTCTCCTGGTCGTAAAGCTGTGCCTTCGATTTTCCTATGCTGAATATCTGTCCGCCGCCCATGCCTCCTGAGCCACTGCCCATACGGCGCATGATGATAACCCAAAACACAACTATAAGCACCAGCGGAAGCACCCAGCTGATAATCTCTCCCGTCCAGTTATGACGCTCGACAGGTGTCACCTCGACAGGGTTCGCCATCCCTTGCTGCGCCTCGTCCATCTTAGTGTAAAGACGGTCTTCCGAAACGTTGAGGGTGTAGTTAGGCGACTTCCCGAACGACTGATGAGTCTCGTTAGGAAAATATTTCCTTATACCTTGTTCGTTGAGGTAAATTTCGGCTGTCTTGCCGTTCACCAGCTCTATTTTTTCGACATCGCCGTCTTTGAGCATCTTGCTGAGCTCAGGCAACGTTGTCGTCTTCGTCGAACTTGTGCTGTTGAAAATAATCGAGCCTAAGAAAAACGCTATCAGGACTATGTAAACCCAATAAAAACCGATTTTTTTCTTTGGCTTGTTGTTGATTTCTGCCATCTTTTTTCTTTTATCTGTTATCAATCTTCGTAAACTTTCTTCTCCGCGTCGGCCCATAATTCCTCCAGCTGGAAGAAATTGCGTTTTTCGGCGAGAAAAACATGAACCACCACGTCAACATAATCCAACAAAATCCATTCCGAATTTTCAAAACCTTCTTCATGATAGACATGTACGTGGAGTTTGTTGCGGACGTTGTCAATAATCTTCTCCGCGATGGCGTTTACTTGAGTCTTCGATTGAGCATGGCAAATCACGAAATAATCGGTTACTGCTGAGTGTAACTCTTTCAAATTCAATGATGTAACCTCTTGTGCCTTTGCCTCTAACATGGTCTCAACGATGCAGTTTAAGACCTCTTCTGTATTGTCGTTTTCGTGTCTAATTCTCATAAATTGAAAAATTTTTGCAAAGATAATCAATATATTTGAAGCGATTGATATATGATTGATAAAAATTATTTATTTTTGTGTTTTCTTTGTAAAAACTGATGATTGACGATGGCGATAAAAATTTTGCATTTTGATGAAATAAATTCGACGAATGTTTTTCTGTATGACAAAATTTCCGAAAACAATGACATTTCGGACATGGTCGTCGTTGCCGCTCATCAGACTGCAGGTCGCGGGATGGATAAAAACCGGTGGGAGAGTGAGGCAGGAAAGAATCTGCTTTTTAGTATCGCATTAAATGTCAATTTCTTGGAAGCCGAGAACCAGTTTAAGATATCACAGGCGGTGTCGGTGGCGATTGTCGAGACATTGTCGCAATTTGTTGATGATAAACGACTTTTCATCAAGTGGCCCAACGATATTTATTTCGGTGACAAGAAGCTTGCGGGCATGTTGATTCAAAACACCATCGAAGGTCGTATGATGGGCGTTTCTATCATTGGTATAGGCTTGAATGTCAATCAGATAGAGTTTTCAAAGGATATTCCTAATCCGATATCTTTAAAGATGATTTCCAGTCGGGATTTTGATCTTGATAACCTATTAAATCTATTGGTTTCAAGCATTAAAACTAAAGTTGAAAGCCTTCGTGATAAAGAAAATCAAAATGAGATAAACGAAAAATACGTTTCGAGGTCGTATCGTTTTGGTATCTGGTCGGATTATTTTTATCAAAATCAGGTTAAATCTATGATTATCAGAGGTTTTGATAAATACGGACGACTCCTTCTTCATGACAAAGAAGGAGCCGAAATCGTTTGTGACGTTAAAGAGTTACAGTTTTTTCCGCCATCATGTTGACGAGATTCTGAAGCGGGCGTTTTGCCATCATCGACATGAGCGGGTTGAGCTCGGCGTCGATTTCATACATCACGCGGCAGTTGTTGCCAAGTCCTGCAATCTTTATGCTTAACACGAACTGGAACGGGGTCTTCCCGACTGGCACCAGCTGTATCAGGCTGTAGGTTATTCTCTGGCTTACGCGCAGAGCGATGCTGCCCATGCCTTGCACAGTGAATGAGAGGTTATCCTCGTCGGCATTCACGTTGATTACCTGTTCAGGCAGTAAATGCGGGATGTTGCGCATGTCGCTGACGATGCCGAAAAACTCCTGCTCGCTTTTGCTGCTATCAACATATTCTGACTGAATTAACATGATATTTTTTAGGGTCGCCTTACGGCTCAAAATCTTAATAAAATCTATTTAAAAAACTAAAAAATTTTCTTCCAAAAACTCTTTAAACTTTTTAACTTTAAAACTACTCTAAACTCTACACTCTAAACTTTAAACTAAATGTGCATCAGACCATGCTTGCGGGCTCTTTCTCCATTCCATCAGGCTCTGCATCTGGTCGTCGCTCACGTAGTTTTCTTCAACGGCTTTCTTTATCAAAGCCTCGTAATTGCTGATGGTCACGAGGTCGCAGTTGGCTTTTTTGAATGCCTCTGCTGCAGCGTCGAGCTGATAGGTGAATATTGCCATCATGCCTTTCACGTTAGCGCCTTTCTCGCGTAATGCCTCAACAGCTGCGAGACTTGATTTTCCTGTAGAAACGAGGTCCTCAATCACCACCACCGAAGCGCCTTTTGGGACGATGCCTTCAACCTGGTTGTTCAAGCCGTGTGACTTAGCCTCTGAGCGGACGTAGCAGAATGGAAGACCCAGCTCTTGAGCCACCAATGCGCCCTGCGGGATGCCGCCTGTAGCAACACCGGCGATGAGTTCAGGCTTGCCGTAACGCTCAGTGCACATTCTCACGAAAGCCTCGCGGATGAACGTCCTGATGTTAGGATACGACAAAGTGATGCGGTTGTCGCAGTAAATAGGCGACTTTAATCCGCTTGCCCATGTAAAAGGACTTGCAGGATTCAATTTTATTGCTTTAATTTGCAGCAGAAAATTCGCTAATGCTAAAGCGGTATCTTTCTCGTTCATATATCAACTAAATTTTTGTGCAAATGTACAGACTTTTTTGTAATAATCGGAAACTGACAGCAAATAATTTTTGCGAAAATTTGTTATCACTTGATAATAAAGGTGTTAAAAATTGTGACGATTTGGTTGCAAAAATCAGGCATTGGCTTGATGATGCGACGGCTGAAGACCTTGATTTGGGTGATGTTGACGGCGAAAATCTCGCTTCCGCGATAAAAAACATTTTCCGTCAGGCGCCCGCTGCCGGTGGAGTGGTGATCGTCGACAATAAGTTTGTAGCAATCGAACGAAACGGCATCCCTGATTTGCCTAAAGGTCATATAGAAAAAGGTGAGAGCCCGGAAGTCGCCGCCTTGCGCGAAGTGGAGGAGGAGACGGGAATCACTGATCTCGAAATCATTCAAGAACTGCCTGCTACGTGGCATTGCTATCTTTTAAACGACCAATGGACTATAAAAAAGACCAGCTGGTATCTGATGAAGACAGCCTCCGGAATGAAAAATACTCCGCAGACTGAAGAGGGTATAACTAAGGTCTATCTTGTTGATAAAGAAGGAGTTAATGAGTTTGAAAAAAATACTTTTGATTCATTAAAAACTTTAGTGCCAAAAATTATTCTTGCATTATAGTTTTTTTGTATTTTTGCGAGTTTTTTTAAAACTTAATAAAATAACAAAAAATTATAATACAAATGAAAAGCATACGTAAAGCTTTACTGATTCTTTTCTCTTTATTAGTATTTGGACAAATATCTTTTGCCCAGACACAATACATTAATCAGTTGCGTCTTGTCGGCGATTATGATGAATTGATAGGTCCCGATATAGAACTTAATCAGGATGATGGCTGGTCGGTAGTTGACTATAACCTGAACCAAGGTGCAGGTGGACAGTATATCTACTTGCTTTATAAGACAGGAACAGTTGACGATCCTGACCATGCTCCGATCACTGATTTTTACATCAAATCGACCAAAGATAAGAGCGACCATCCTGATGCGGTTTCATACAATAACCGCACTTATCATCGCATAAGCAGTTATATCGGCTCATCTTCATTTGATAGTAGTTATGGCGATTTGAACGATGGCGCTGGAGGCAGGTACATATACCTTTATTATACTACGGAAGCTTGGGATTATCCTCGCGGTATCACCAGCATAGCATTTAACGACAATCCCAACGGTGCTGTATGCGGCAATGGAAGCACGACGCCTCAAGACCTCAACGAGGGTGCCGGTGGCGATTATATCTATATGCATTACGGCTATACTTTGACAACGCCAGTGATTAATGTATATGACACACCAGACTTTAATCCTTTAACTTCACACAGCGATCAGCCTCTCTATTTCCGCTTGGCAGACGATGTAGCTAATGGCGACGTTGTTACTAGTTCAAATATAAATGTTGCAAATAATAATACAGCCATAGTCGACCTGAACGGCAAAGCGCTCGCACGTCTCATACAATTTGACGGTGGCTCTGACGGAGGTCACGTCTTTAAAGTAATCGACCATTCCACATTGATTATCATTGACAGCTCAACCGAAGATGTCGGTACCATTTCAGGTGGTGATGCCGACTGTGGTGGTGCCATTTATGTTGACGCCAGCAGTGAGCTAATCATTTATGCCGGCGCTATTGAAGAATGCCAAGCTAACGATGGCGGCGCTATCTATAACCTTGGCACTGTAACCATCAACGGCGGCGTGATACAAAACTGCACAGCCACCAGAGAATGGGGACGCGGTACCATCTATAATGGCGGTACTATGACAATAAATAACAGCGTCATTCAGAACAACAAGGCATACTCTGGTGGTGCAATATATAATGTTAATGGCTGGACAACGACAATTAATGGCGGCACGATTCAAAATAACAGTGCGACAGGAGACGGCCATAATATTGCTGGTATCGGTGGCGGTATTGTCAACGAAGGTACACTAAGAATCAACGGTGGCAGTATCATTGGCAACACAAGCGCTAGCGATGGCGGCGGAATTTGTATGGCAAATGAAGGCAGTCTCTTCATGAAAGGCAACATTGTTATTAAAAACAACACAAAAAACTCTAATAAAAGCAATGTTTATATCCCAGATGGGAAGGTTATCAACCTGGTTGGAAGCTTTACAGATGGCACATGCATCGGTGTTACAACACAAACAGCCGAAAATAGAATAACCAATAGTTATAACACATACAACAGCGGTGTCGATCCTGCCAGATTATTCTTCTCTGACAATGGTTATTTTATCAAGTTGAATGCAAGCAATGAGGTGATACAAGATCCGAGCATATCAGTTGTGGAGGCCAACTATATCGACGCTGAAAGCAATGAAGCTTATTATTCCGACTGCATTCCTTTGAGTAGTGTCAAAGACGAATATGGCGTTACACTCAACAGCGGATGGTATATGGTTGATGCTGACAAGACCTTCAACCAACGCATCGACTTGAATGGTAATGTTAACATTATCCTTGGGGATGGTCATAACCTGACTGTTAACCAAGGTATAGAAATAGGAAGCGATGATTATTCGTTAACCATTTACGGTCAAAGCGGACAGTCGGGATATCTTCTCTCGAATAATGAAGTCGGTGACAATAATTGCAAAGGTACAATCACCATCAATGGTGGCATGGTCAATATACATAGCTATATCTCCGCAAATTCAATCAACTTGAACTGGACCGATTACAGCACCACTACTACTGAATATATCACAGTAGGAGGTAATTATAATGGTACGGTGACGCTTCAGAAGGCGTTCTACGATGGTGCTAATGTTATTCCAGCAGGCGTGGTGGCAAACAACAACATTTTGACTGCTAAAACACTTGTTCCTTATGCTTTATATGACATAAATTTCGCTGTCGAGCATGGTAGTTTTACCGCGTCACCAAATCAGGCTCACAGCGGAACGACCGTCACTCTGACAGGCACACCTGATGCGGGATATCCGTTATGCTCTGAAATCACTGTCAAGGGTGATGCAACAGGCGTACTGGTACCTGTAACACGCGTTGGCGAATCAAATAATTTCACTTTCGTTATGCCTGAAGAGGCTGTCAACGTCAATGCGAAATTTGAGGACAAAGTCTTGGTTAACTATGTCAACTTATTCGGTGAGACACGAACCGTGTCGGCAACAATTATCAGCGGAGGCAGCAACCTAACTTTAGACAACGGCTGGTATGCGGTCAGTAATGACATTTCTAGTTCTGCTAGCGATTTAAAGAACATCACTATCAATGGTAATAATGTGAACCTTATCCTTTGTGACAACAGGACATTGGATCTTAATGATGGAACTGATTCATACGTCACATTTGCCAATGACAACGATCAACTGATAGTTTGGGGACAGGGCGCAAGTACAGGCTTGTTGAGAGTTGCAAATACTTCCGGTATTATCCCGATTGGTCATGCGACAGTGTCCTGCCGAATTGTCGTGAATGGCGGCAGAGTGGAAACTTATGAAAGCACTGGCAACATTGGCGGTATCAATGCGATAATTATCCTTCGTGGAGGTAAAATCACTGCCAGTAGCTATGCAGGCACGTTAAGATTTAAGAGATTCTACACAGACCCAGAGGGAAATAAATATTCTGGTGAAAAGACATCTGGATTTGATGTTTTGAATAACAAACAGCTTTCTCCTTGCGATAAGGTGTTTGTGAAAGAAGGCGACTGGAATGTGGCAAGCAACTGGCTTAATAATTCTATGCCTGGCAGCAGCAACGACTATGTCACATTGCGTAAAGGGGTTACTATCCCAAATGATTGCTTGGCACAAATGAAAGACATTATGACCGTTGTCGGAAGCAGCATCACCATCGAAGATGGCGGTCAGTTATATATTGCCGCCGACTATTCCTTGAATTTGCAAATAACCGTCGAAAAGAACATCAGCGCTGCAGATGGAGCGGCACAAAGCAACTGGTATCTGCTCTCATCGCCAGTGTACAATAACCATTTTACCAGCCCATATAATTATTACGCAGCATATACTAACACAGTCGAGAACCTCACTGAAAACGCATACGATATGTTCAGATATGACGAACCGGATCATAAATGGCAGAACAAGAAAGCGCATGGCGCTGCCGGATTCCAAGTTATGGAAAGAGGTCGCGGATTCCTTTATCGTAACGCAGTAGACCAAACGATTTCGTATACTGGAACGATGTCTAACGGGACACTCAACAGTGATAACTGCCAACTGTATTATACTGAAATTACTGGTGATTATGCGGCTTTGAAGGGCTTCAACCTTATCGGAAACCCTTATACGCATAACATTAAAAAAGGTAATGCTGCAGATGCATCTATCTCTAACACCTATCTTGAGACAGGTTTCTATAAACTCTCGAACAACGGTCAATGGGCCGCATGCACCGATGACGAAACGATAATTGGTGTAGGTGAGGCAATTCTTGTACAAGCCACATCTGAAGCAAACCGCCAATGCACGACTTTCTCTGATGTGTTGCCGTCTGCTGGCAAAAATAGAGACAATAACGATAACATCATGTTTACTGTTGCCAACAGCCAGTATTCAGACGTCACATACGCTTTGTTTGAGGAAGGCCACGGTTTGACCAAGATCGACCACCGCAACGCAGAAGTGCCGATGCTTTACATCCCGAAAAACGGCGAAAATATGGCAATTGCCACGATGAGCGACAACACTAAGGTGTTCCCGCTCAATTTCAAGGCGATGACAATGGGAAGCTACACCATCAGTTGCAAGGCTGAAGGCAATTTCAGCTATCTGCATCTATACGACAAACTCACAGGAGAGGATGTGGATCTGCTTTTGAATAATGAATATAGTTTCATTGGAGTACCAAGTGATAGAGATGACAGATTTGTAGTTTATCTCGAGTATTATGATAACTCGGAGTTATCTGGTAACTTCGCTTACCAAAACGGCACCGACGTAATTGTTAGCGGCGCAGGCAACCTGCAAGTGTTCGACGTGATGGGACGTATGGTCGCAGACCAGCGCATCAACGGCTTACAGACAATCACGATGCCGCAGGGCGTTTACATTTTCAGATTGGAGGGCAAAACCCAGAAGATAGTTATCAGATAAAAGATAAGAGATAAAAGATGAGGAGATTTTAAGATGAAAAAGATATTATTCGCAATAGCATTCGTGACAATGATGGCAGCTAACGCCAACGCACAGATCGACGGTTTCTTCAGCGAGACCAATACGTTTTGGGACGAATATAGAATTATTGGCGGATTGCCACAAATTCCTTATGATGCTACTATCGGTGTTCTCTCCGGCGACATCAATGCTCCGGTCCCTGTGGGCTCAGGCTTGCTGGTTCTTACCGCTCTCGGCGCAGGCTACGCTGTAGCAAAGAAAAAAAAGAAATCTTTTTAAGAATTTTTTGTAAATTTGCACGTTATTAATTAGGTGCAAATTTACAAAAATGAGAATAGGAGTTTTTGCAGGTTCGTTCGACCCTATCACTCGCGGTCATGAGGACATAGTGCTTCAGGCGATGCCGCTCTTCGACGAGATAATCATCGCGATAGGCGTCAATATAGATAAAAAAAGCGCTTTCCCGCTTGAAGACAGAATCAAGTGGATTGAAAACACTTTTGCCGAATATCCAAAGGTGAAAGTCGTTAGTTATGAAGGACTTACAGTCGATTTGTGCAAGAAGATGAATGCCAACTTCATCATTCGCGGACTGCGCAATACCACCGATTTCGAATACGAGAGCATCATCGCGGAGGCTAACAAAAAGCTGAATCCCGAGGTCGAGACGATATTCCTTCTTTCCGACCCTAACCTGCGCTGCATTTCGTCGACCGTGGTGCGCGACCTCATCAAAAACGGCGTCGATATGAAATCTTTCATCCCTGAAAAATCAGGATTCTATGAGAAATAAACGCCTCTTAGGTCTGATACTGGCGTTTCTTTGCCCGTTTTTTATGCTCGGTCAGAACGTGTCGATTGTTGGCAAAACCGACATTCCTAACGCTCTTGTGCGCCTTCTCGCATACGACGAGATGGTGACCTGCGAGCAGACTAAAATCGCTGAGACTCAATCAGATAAAGATGGAAAGTTTACACTGAAAGCCGAAATAAAAGAGATCACCCCGGCTCAAATCGCCATTAACCTTGAACGTGTCGATCTGATTCTTAGTCCGGATGGAAAATACGATTTGGAAATAACTATTCCGCAGCAAAACGAAAGCTCGTATTTTGAGAAAGAACAGCCTGTTTTGAAGATTAATACCATCAATGACGGCGGCTTATATTCGCAATACATCACTACTCAGACGTTTATCGACGATTTTTTGTATGAAAATTTTGATAAGATTTATCGCGGTAGAAAAACAAGTCTGCTCGATACCCTTGATAATCAGATTGTTAGAAATATCGGCAAAATCAAAAACGACTACATCAACGATTTCATAAAATACCGTAAGGCCTCGGTTATGATGACTGTCAACGCTAAAAAAACGCTGACGAATTATTATGATAATCAGAAAGTTCTCTACTCGCAGGCAGTCTATATGGAGGTGTTGGCAGAATTATTTAAGTCGTCTGTCAGAAATGATGACTTTTTGTCACGTAACCCGCAGCTGGCAGAAGTGGTTGAAATGATGAATCTGCGAAAATCATTTTATGCTAATCAGCAGAATAAAAACCAGATATTAGGTTCTCTGGAAAAGATCGAGAAAACTTCTAAATACCAGAAAAATAAGGTCGTGGCGAAGAATATGGCTAAGCAGATGGAAGACCTTTCCTATGACTCAAAAGCACCTGATTTTTCATTGAAAGACAAGACCGGAAAGCTGGTCAAACTGTCTGATTATCAAGATGATATGGTGCTTCTGCAGTTTGTCGACAGCTATTCGCCCTTGAATGAGCATGAGTTTGCAATCTTAAACGAACTCCAAAAACAATGGAACGACACCATTCAGGTGGTTACAATAGCGACGAAAAATTCATTTGACGATTATGTTCAACTATTTGATAATCAAGGATATAAATGGCAACTTTTAAACCTTGGCGACAATATTCTGCTGCTTGAGGATTACCATGTAATGCTTTATCCAGCCTATGTCATTTTGAAGCGTAAAAACCGCATCGGAATGGCTCCGGCGCCTTCACCAGACCATAATCTCGATAAACATGTGAGAAGAATTTATAAATATTTATAAATTTTTATTATTTTTGCATAGTTTTTGATAATTGTATATTGGACAAATATTATTCATGAATAAATAATTTAAAAATGGGATTTTTATCTAAACTTTTTGGAAATAAATCAACGCGTGATAACAAGGCGTTGCAGCCACTTTTGCAGAAAACACTCGAAGCTTACGAGAAAATAAAGAATTTGGACATCGACAGCCTCCGTCATAAGACGCAGGAATTCAAAGAATATATTCAGAACCATATTGCAGAGGAAGAGGCGAAGATTGCTGAGCTGAAGGCTACAGTGGAGAACAATCCGGACATGGATTTGGAGGAGAAAAACAGCATTTATGAGCAGGTTGATAAGCTCGAGAAACAGGTCTTGGAGAAGATTGAAGAAGCTCTTAACGACATCTTGCCTGAGGCTTTCGCAGTGATGAAAGAGACTGCCAAGCGTTTCAAAGAGAATGAGGTGGTGGAAGCTACGGCAACTGATTTGGACCGTGATCTCGCTGCTAAATACGAGCATATCAACATCGAAGGCGACAAGGTTCTTTACAACAACAGCTGGATGGCAGGCGGCAACATGGTGACCTGGGATATGGTTCACTACGACGTCCAGATCATCGGCGGTATTGTGCTGCACCAGGGTAAAATCGCTGAGATGGCGACCGGTGAAGGTAAGACCCTCGTGGCTACCTTGCCAGTTTACCTCAACGCTCTCGCAGGTCGTGGCGTCCATGTCGTGACCGTCAACGATTACTTGGCAAAACGTGACTCCGAGTGGATGGGCACTCTGTATAACTTCCTCGGCTTGACATGCGACTGCATCGACAAGCACCAGCCTAACTCGGCAGAACGTCGCGCCGCCTACAACGCCGATATCACTTACGGTACCAACAACGAGTTCGGTTTCGACTACCTGCGTGACAACATGACAGGCAACCCTGAAGAGCTCGTACAGCGCAAGCATCACTATGCCATCGTCGACGAGGTTGACTCCGTGTTGATCGACGATGCCCGTACTCCTTTGATTATCAGCGGTCCTACGCCACGTGGCGACGACCAGGAGTTTGTGCAGCTCAAGCCAGACGTCGTGAACCTTTATGAGGCTCAGAAACGTCTCGTGACACAATGCCTTGCTGAAGCTAAGAAGATATTGACCAACCCTAACGCCACCGATGAAGAGAGATCTCACGGTGCCGACCAGCTCTTCCGCGCATTCCACGGACTCCCGAAGAACACGGCTCTCATTAAGTTCCTCTCGGAAGAGGGTATGAAGTCGTTGCTGCTCAAGACTGAAGGCTTCTACATGCAGGAACAGAGCAAGAACATGCATATCATCGACGATGAGCTTTATTTCGTCATAGACGAGAAGCTGAACACCGTCGTTTTGACAGATAAAGGTTCCGAACAACTTGCAAAAGCTTACAACGACCCGTCGTTCTTCATCATCCCTGATGTCGGTTCGGAGATCGCTGAACTTGAGAAGTCGGGTCTGAGCGAAGATGAGAAGGTGCTCAAGAAGACCGAGCTCCTGCGAGTGTTCTCGGAGAAGTCAGAGCGTCTGCATACCGTGCAGCAGCTGCTTAAAGCATACACCCTGTTTGAAAAAGACGTCGACTACGTCATCATCGACAACAAAGTCAAGATCGTTGACGAGCAGACAGGCCGTATCATGGAAGGCCGCCGCTGGTCAGACGGCTTGCACCAGGCAGTGGAGGCAAAGGAAAGCGTCGACGTCGAAGCGGCGACACAGACCTACGCCACCATCACCTTGCAGAACTACTTCCGTATGTATCACAAACTCGCCGGTATGACAGGTACCGCTGAGACTGAGGCGGGTGAGTTCTGGGACATCTACAAACTCGATGTCGTCGTCATCCCTACCAACAAGCCGATAGCGCGTGACGATAAGGAAGACTTGATTTATAAGACAAAACGTGAGAAATATAACGCTGTCATCGAACAGATTGAAGAGCTCGTGAAGCAGGGCAGACCAGTGTTGGTGGGTACTACATCTGTTGAGATCTCAGAGTTGCTGAGCCGTATGCTGACACGTAAGAACATCAAACACAATGTGTTGAACGCTAAGCTGCACTTTAAAGAGGCTCAGATCGTTAAAGACGCTGGTGTCGCAGGCACTGTGACCATCGCCACCAACATGGCTGGTCGTGGTACCGATATCAAGCTCGGACCTGGTGTTAAAGATGCGGGCGGTCTCGCCATCATCGGCACTGAGCGTCATGAGTCGCGTCGTGTTGACCGTCAGCTCCGTGGACGTGCCGGCCGTCAGGGTGACCCGGGTAGCTCACAGTTCTTCGTCTCGTTGGAAGACGACCTCATGCGTATGTTCGGCTCAGAGCGTATCGCACCTCTCATGGACCGTCTCGGAATGAAAGAAGGCGAGGTTATCCAGCATTCGATGATTACCAAGCAGATCGAGAAGGCACAGAAGAAGGTCGAAGAGAACCACTTCGGCGTGCGTAAGCATCTTCTTGAATATGACGACGTTATGAACTCACAACGTGAGGCTATCTACGAGAAACGCCGTCACGCCTTGTTCGGCGAACGTCTGCAAATAGACATCAACAACATGATGTACGACCTCGGCGAGTCTCTTATCGAGCAAAACAAAGCCAACGATGACTACGAAAACCTGAAGTTTGACGTCCTCTCCAATATGGGTATCGAACTCCCATTTGATGAAGATGAATTCAAACATGGCAAACTTGAAAAGCTCGCTGACGATTTGTTTGAAAAAGCCCTTGAGTCGTATAACAAGAAGACACAGGTGGTGGGCGAGAAGACCCTGCCTATCATCAAGGATATATACGAGAAACAGCCAGGCTACAAGAACATCCTCATCCCATTTACCGATGGTAAGAAGGGTATGAACGTGGTGGTGAACATTGAGAAGGCGGTGCAGAACGGCGCCCGCGAGATCTCGTTGTCACTCGAAAAGGGTATCACCCTCGGCATGATCGACGACGCCTGGAAAGAGCATCTCCGTGAACTCGATGACTTGAAGCAGTCGGTGCAGAACGCCCAGTACGAACAGAAAGACCCGTTGCTCATCTATAAGTTCGAGTCATTCAACCTGTTCAAAGAGATGATTTTGAAGATCAACCGTGAGGTTGTCTCATTCCTGATGAAGTCAGACCTTCCGGTGCAGCAGCAGGATAACATCCGCGAGCACAAGGCAAGAGCCATCGACAGAAGCAAACTGAAGGAACAGCGTACCGACCTGTTGTCGCAGGCACACAGCAACACCCAGGAAAACCAGGTGACGCAGCCTATCCATGTGGAGAAGAAGGTCGGACGTAACGACCCGTGTCCATGCGGCAGTGGCAAAAAATATAAGAATTGCCACGGAAAACTTGAATAATGGTTATTTATTGACTAACTGAACTACTTTAATAACTTTATGAAGCGCTTTATAGCTATTTTATCCGTCATATTGCTGGCGTTGACGGCGGCGGCACAGGATACAGTCGTCCCGAGCCGTCCTAAAGTCGGCGTTGTCTTGAGCGGCGGCGGTGCCAAAGGATTCGCTCACATCGGAGCGCTGCGTGTCATTGAAGAAGCCGGCATTCCTATCGATTACATCGCGGGAACGAGCATGGGCTCCATCATCGGCGGTCTCTACGCTGTGGGTTACGACCCTGACATGATGCAGAAGCTGTGCACCGAACAAGACTGGGACCTCATCATCAAAGACCAGATCCCACGTAAGTTTATGCCTCTCGAGAAGCGTATCAACGAGCGTCATTATCTGTTGACAATGCCGTATAAGAATGGTAAGCTGAAGCTGAAAAGATCGCTTATCGACGGTATGTACGTCAACATGTTGCTGACCCGACTGGTGATGCCCGCATATCAGGAACGTGACTTCAGCAAGCTGCCAGTGCCGTTTCTGTGCATCGCGACCGATATGATCAGTGCCGACCCTGTCGAGTTTACAAGCGGCTCACTCGCCCAGTCGATACGTTCTTCAATGTCAATACCGTTCCTCTTCGAACCTGTTGATTACGAGGGATATCTGCTGTGCGACGGCGGTCTCACCAATAACTTCCCGGTGCGTAACGTGCGCGACAAAGGTGCCGACATCATCATCGGCGTTGACCTTGAGATTGTGAAATCAGATCCTGAGGTGCTCGACAACTCATTGAAAGTGCTCGAACGCTTGATTTCTGTGGTGTCACAAGACGAGAGTAACAAAGCTCGTGAAGAATGTGATATCTTGATCAGACCTGACATTGGAAAGGCTAACATGATGTCTTTCAATGACTTCAGTCCTATTATCAGATGTGGTGAGGAAGGCGCCCGCGAGAAATACCCGGAGCTGAAACATCTCGCCGACTCACTTCAGGCAATTTATCATTTCGATGTTGAGCGTCATCATACCCAACCTGTTGATCGCGTGACAATTGCAAACGTGGAGATTGAAGGTGTCGATGATGAGCATAATATCAAGCTGTTGAAGTCTGAGTTTGGGGATGAATTCCCGCGTGAGTTTATGATCGATGAGATAGAGACTGTTATCGTCAAGATTTATTCACAGGACTTTTTTACCAACGTATGGTATGAGCTTGTTGACACTCCAGAGGGCAATGTCTTGAAAGTGCATTGCAAACAGAAAAATTCGCTCGCATTATCCGTAGGAATGCATTACGATAACGAATATGGCATAGGATTCCTGTTGAATGTAAACGCCCGCACAAAGCATTTCACTTACAATGTCGATTTTAATCTCTCGGATAATCCTTATGCTAAAGCTGCCATTACCCATCGTTACACGAAAATGCTGAGTGGTTCAGCTGAGCTGTCGACTATGAATCTGAAATTCAACTATTATTATGTAAATGGAGATGTTTATGCCAGATTGAAGTTCCAACAGAATGCTTTTGACCTGTATTTCCAGGTGGCTCCGTCTGTGACACAGGCATTTAAGCTTGGCGCTAAGGCCCTTTATACTTTGGCAAGAGATACACAATATGATGCTGATTATGAAGATATGACATACGAACATGTTTTTAAACCTACGTTCTATGCTTATTATTTCTTTAATAATGAAGATCAGATCGATTTTCCTCGTAGAGGCTGGAATATCGATGTGTTAGGAAAATGTGTCATGTATGACGGAGTGTTTAGGGATTCTTATAGCCAGCCTTTTTACACCGTTCAGATGTCTGTAAGGAAGTCGTTCCCAATCGGCAAACGTCATGCTTTCAGAATCGGCGCGGTAGGTGCTATGCGTCTTGGCAGCTCAATGCTTGATTCCGATGATATGTTTATGATAGGTGGCCAGTCGAGAATGCATTATATGGATAACATCATGACATTCACCGGACTCCCATTAGCTTCGATTATGACAGAATATGCCGCTTACGCAAGGTCGGTATGGCAATGGAATTTTTATAAGAATTTCTATGGTGTGGCTAAATGCGACGCCGGTTATTTCAGGGATTTAATCACGATGTTTACAATGTATCCTGACGACTTTGCGTATGACCTTGAGAATGAAGGTTATAAAGACTGGTTCGTTCCGCATCATTATGTAATGGGTGCCGGCTTGGCATTGGGTTATAAAACGGTGTTCGGACCTATCGAAATCGAATTGTCAAAAGCTAATTTCATTAAAACCTGGACCTTGTTTGTCAATGTGGGATACTGGTTCTAAATAAGTGATAATGATAAGTATACGTTTGAATATCGGAAAAGTCGCCATGATGTTTATGCTCATCATGACGGTTTTTGTCTCTGAAATTCAGGCGCAGGTTGTGGAGGACAGCCACTCTCATCGACCGAAGGTGGGTGTGGTGCTTTGTGGCGGTGGCGCTAAAGGCTTCGCACAGATTAGGATTCTGAAAGCTCTCGACGAGGCAGGTGTCCCGATAGACTACATAGGAGGCACCAGCATCGGTTCTATCATCGGCGCGCTTTACGCTGTGGGTTACGACCCCGACATGATAGAGAAACTCGTGCGCGAACAGGACTGGAATCGGATTCTTTACGATAAGTTCCCGGAAGAGCTTATGCCTATCGACAGACGAATGAATGAACGGCGTTACCTTGCCACCTTCCCGATAACCAACGGAAAGATGAAGGTGAAGTCAGCATTCGTGGAGGGCGTGTACGTCAACATGCTGTTGTCACGACTGATGCTTCCGGCTCACAATATCCAGGATTACAGTAAGCTGCCGGTGCCGTTCTATTGCATCGCCACCGATGTGGAACACGCCTGCCAATATGAGATGACATCAGGCTCCCTGCCACGCTCAGTACGCGCCAGCATGTCGATACCGTTCCTCTTCCAACCTGTCACAATAGACGGCAGGCTGCTCATCGACGGAGGCATGGTCAACAACTTCCCTGTGCGAAACATGAAAGAACACGGTGCTGACATCATCATCGGCATCGACCTCGAAGATGAGTCGATACCGGCATCGCAAATCGACAACTCCTTACAGCTTTTCACAAGCCTGACGAACCTGTCGTCGCATGAAGAGAGCCTCTATGCACGCAACCATTGCAATATCTACGTAAAACCGAATCTTCATGGCCGCGATATGCTGTCATTCAACGACTTCGACTCAATCATTCAATTTGGACAGGATGCTGCCGATGAGTTCTATCCGCAGTTTCAACGTCTTGCCGATTCACTGCAGAATCTCGGACGTTTTGAGATAAACAGACCGCATGTCCAGCCTATTGAAGAGATAAAAATCGTTGATATTAATGTTATAGGCATCCCTGAGAATCATAAACATAGTTTCGCAAGGCTCTATGCCACTGAATTCCCGGCTACAGTCACGCTTGACCAAATAGAGGAACTGATAGTAAAGTTGAAGATTTCCGGCTATTACGACAATCTTTGGTACTATATCTCCGATGCTCCTGATGGCTATATCCTCAATATCCATTGCGACGAGGTGGCAGACAAGTCAATGTCGGCAGCTATTCACTACGATAACAACTACGGCATAGGTGCGCTGGTCAATTTTACCTTTAACAACGTCATGAAAAGCATCGACCGTTCAACCATCAGCCTTGATGTCAATATTGCTGAAAATCCATATATCAAAGGTCATTTCAACACTCAGATGGGCAAATATTTCCGTATGGGTGCCGATTTGAGCTTCTATTCAGTAGATATTAGCCAATATGACGACAATCAGATGACCAATTCATATAGTATTCAGGATAATAACCTCGACCTCTATATACAATTGATACCTACTGTCAAACAGCAGTTCCGTCTGGGCGCCGTTGCCGATTACGTGCATATGAAAGACTTCGTGGGCGACAACCAGCTCAATAGCGACTATCATTTTTATTCTTATCTGTATCTTAACTATTTTTATAAAAATGAGGACGCTCCAAGTTTCGCGCGCCGCGGATGGAAAATCGACATCACCGGCAAATGCGTCTTCTTCGAAGGCGTAAATAATGAAGGTGTCCTGACCTCCAATGGTTGGCAGAACTCCATCATCCTTCACGGAAATATCATAAAATCCTCGTCAATAGGAAAGAAATCGTCGCTGAAGCTCGGTGTGGAGGCTGGATATAAAGTCGGGACATCCGATATACCTGTTTTCTACAAATTTTTCGTCGGTGGACAGTCAAAGATGAAGTATTTCGATAACATCATAGCGTTTACAGGTCTTGATTTTATTGATAAAGTGGTTGATTATGTGGCGATGGGTAAGATGGCATGGCAATGGAATTTTTATAAAAAACTATATTTTACAGCAAGTGTAGATGCCGGATTCATCAACGACGCCTACGATTTATGGTTTGATAGCAACAGTTTTGTCGCTGGTGGCGGCGTCACATTCGGCATCGACACAATGGTAGGTCCGGTGGAGGTGAGTCTGATGGGTTCGAACATCAACTCAGCGCCGGTGGGATTTATCAACGTAGGTTTCTGGTATTAGAATGTATAATTTAATGATAAAAGATATGAAGTACAAAAGAGTATTACTTAAACTTAGTGGTGAAGCTTTGATGGGAAATCAGCAGTATGGTATTGATCCACAACGACTTGATGATTATGCAGAAGAGATTGCGGCAGCAGTGAAAGCCGGTGCACAGATCGCTATTGTGATAGGTGGAGGCAACATCTTCCGCGGACTGCAGGGCGCTTCAAAAGGTATGGACCGCATCCAAGGCGACTACATGGGAATGTTGGCAACAGTCATCAACAGCATGGCTATACAGTCGACATTGCAGGCAAAAGGCGTGAAAGCCGCTTTGTTGTCAGGACTTTACATCGACCGCATCGCTGACTCGATGAGCTCGGCAAAGGCTATAAAACTCCTCGAAGAAGGCTATGTCGTCGTCATCGGAGGCGGCACAGGCAACCCGTTCTTCACAACAGATACAGGCTCAGCATTGCGCGCAGTCGAGGTCAAAGCCGACATCATCCTCAAAGGCACCCGCGTCGATGGCATCTACACCGCCGACCCGGAAAAAGATCCTACCGCCAAGAAATATGATTCAATAACTTACGACGAGGCATATCAGAAAAACCTCAAGGTGATGGACCTTACAGCATTCACTATGTGCAAGGAAAACAACATGCCAATGCTCGTGTTCGACATGAACACCAAAGGCAACCTCACTAAGGTATTGAACGGAGAAAAAATCGGCACGATTGTGACCAAATAAGAAAAATTTGTATTTTTGTACCGAAAAATTTAAGGTATATGACAGAAGAATCTCAATTTATTTTGGATGAAACTACTGAATCGATGGAAGGTGCCGTCAAACACCTCGAGTCGGAATTTCAGAAAATCAGAGCCGGCAAGGCAAGCCCGTTGATGCTTCAGGGCGTCAAGGTTGAATATTACGGAACACTGGTCCCGATTGAGCAGACAGCCAACATCGGTACTCCTGATCCGCGTCAGATTATCGTGATGCCTTTCGACAAGAGCGCCATCAGCGCCATCGACAAGGCCATCCAGGCAGCCAACCTCGGCTTCAACCCGAAGAATGAAGGCGATTTCCTGAGAATTTTGGTTCCGCCATTGACAGAGGAACGTCGTAAAGATCTGGCAAAACGCGCTAAGACAGCCGCTGAAGAAGCGAAAGTCGGAATCCGCAACATCCGCCGTAACTCTAACGACGATGCCAAGAAACTTGAAAAAGAAGGTGTCTCTGAAGACGAAGTGAAACAGCTCCAAGACGAAATCCAGAAGCTGACCGACAAATTCGTAAAGAAAGTCGATGACCTTTACGAACTCAAACAGAAAGACATCCTGACAGTTTAGTCAAGAATATTCTCTAATGCCAAATCAAACAGCTTGTCGAGGGTGATGCCCATGCAGGCTGCTTGTTTTGGCATTATTGATGCCTCAGACATGCCTGGCACTATGTTCACCTCGATGAAAACCAGCTGTTTAGGTGTCATGATATAGTCGAAACGAGCGAAGCCTTTGCACTCGAACTTTTCGTAAAGCATCGCCGACGTAGCCTTGACCTCGATTTCTGAAACCTCGTCTAACTCAGCCGGAGTTATCTCATCCGATTTTCCTGCGGTATATTTAGCCTCATAGTCGAAGAAGTCGTTTTTGCTGACGATTTCAGTGATAGGGAACACCATCTTTTTCCCTTTGACTTCCATCACGGTGCAGGCCAGCTCGCGGCCTTTCACAAATTTCTCGCACATCACCTGTTCGCCGGCTTTGAAAGCGAACTCGACAGCCTTGTCGAAGTCTTCCTCGGCTTTCACCTTGCTCACTCCGACAGACGAGCCGTTGCGTGTAGGCTTTACAAACAAAGGCAGTCCCAAAGCTTTGATGATTTTCTTGGCATCGTAGACGTCACCTTTATTAATAATTACGGAAGGGGAGACGTTGGCACCTGCTGCCGCCGCCATCATTTTACAAAAGTCTTTGTGGAATGTCAGCGCTGAGGTGGTGAAACCTGACGAAGTATAAGGAATTCCAAGCATATCTAAGTAGCCGAGCAGCTGTCCGTCCTCGCCCGGAACACCATGGACCGCGTTGAAAACAGCATCGAAAACAACCTTCTTGCCGTTGACTTTAATCGAGAAATCGTTCTTGTCGACATCCGTCTCAGTGCCATTGTCTTCAAGATGATACCATCTATCTTTCAGAATCACAATGACATAAGCTTCATATTTTGAAGGGTCGAGATGTTTCTTCACAACTTTTGCACTGCGGATGGAGATTTCGTATTCTCCAGAGTATCCGCCACAGACTATTGCTATTTTTTTCATGTCAAATAAACTTAAATTCAATTATTTTCGTTATCTTTGCGAGTTCAAAATTACAAAAAACGATGTTATTATGAACGAAAAAAGTAAAAAAAAGAAGGCTTTTCGTTTTTTGAGAGACAAATGGTTTTATATCAGCTTGATAATCATGGTTTTAGTGGTTGTCGGAGCTTTTGAATATACCTTCAAGAAACTCGATAAGTTCACTCGTCACGGCGAGGAATTTCCAGTGCCGAATATGATCGGGATGAATTATGAAGAGGCTATGGAGGTTTATAAAGATGATTTCATTTTCATTCTTCTCGATAGCATCTACGTTAAGGATTTTCCGGAAGGCGCTGTGTATCAACAGGATCCGGCCGCTGGACAGAACGTGAAGAAAGGTAGAAACATATACATCACCCGCACCAACGTCGCACCTGAGATAGTGAAGATGCCTAATCTCCGTAATCTCTCGCTGCGTCAGGCCATGGTGAGCCTCGGCTTGGCCGGCTTGAAGGTCGATAAGCTCGAATTCGTCGATTATTTCGCAAGAAATGCGGTCATCGAGCAGAAAATCAAAGACAATGTGGTCGAACCTAATGACGAGGTCGTGAAAGGCTCGGCGGTGACACTGGTTGTGGGCCTCGGAAAAGGCTCAAGAATGACCAATCTGCCTGATCTGATTGGCGTTAACATCGAAGACGTCAAGAATAGAATAAACATGGCTTCTCTGAATATTGGACAGGAGATATATCTTGATGATGATGAGGCTGAAGACCTTTACGTGCTGCGCATGGAGCCTGAATATTCGCTTGAAACCATGGTGCCTCTCGGCTCCACAGTGGACGTTTGGTACAGGTCGATTAAAAACTTCGACTTTGACTGGTATAAATACGAAAAATTCCGTCGTGACTCTATTGTAGAGGTCTGGAGAGTGAAAAAATACAGCGCCGACACAATAAAATACGTTATCGACAGCTTTAATTATATATTGAAGAATAGAACGTTTTCTTATGATCCCGAGCAGCGCGCTCTGGATATGCAGATGGTGTATCCGAGACCTGAGGCCGAGTTGCCAATTATTATCTTTGAGGATGTTGAAGACGTTGATTATGAAATAGATACAACATATTTCTATGATGAGTAAAAGAATTGTTTTAACGATATTGCTCGCCGTTTCCTTCCTGATGAGCGGCAAAGCCCAGGAATATCTCACTGGCTTCAACGGCGGTATTCCCGAACAGGAGTCGCTGCAATCGAGAGATGAAGTCAGCGCGACATTGCCATTTTTCGATGATTTTAGAAACGAAGGTATATATCCTGATGCATCAAGATGGCAGACAGGCAACGTGTTTGTGAACTCAGGCTTCCCTATGATGCCGGTGAACTATCGTGCCGCTACCTTGGACATCATCGACAAATATGGAAAAGTATACAGCAGAGGTTCCACCGCCCCGTTCATTGGCGACTCTCTGCTTTCTGTGAAGATTCGTCTCGATAGCGTTGGCAATCATGCACTTACACCTGCCGACTCGCTTTATTTCAGCTTCTATTATCAGCCGGGCGGTTTTGGCGATTGTCCGGATCGCGACGACTCACTCGTGCTGCAGTTCGGCTATGGTTATGATGAGGTGGTGTTCGACACAGTGCTTCAAAACTACGTCACATTGAGAAAAACCGCATGGAAACAGATGTGGGCTACAGAAGGCGAGGAGATGGAGACGTTTTTGGCTGAGTGTGGTGAAAACCAATATTTCAAAAAGGTGATGATTCCAATCACTGACACTTGCTTCTTCCAAGAGGATTTTCGCATTCTTTTCTTTAACTATGGCACGCTGCCAACCCAGATGTATCCTAACGATAGAAGCAATTTGGACCAGTGGAATATCGATTTCGTGTATCTCGATATGAATCGCAGCCTGGATAACGACAATTATCCGATAGTGAACTTTACGCATAATTCGCCGTCTTTCCTAAAGCGTTATAGGACAATGCCTTATAAGCATTATAAAGAGAATCCGATAAGCGAGATTAACAATATCTTTGATATGTATCTCACCAATATGGACGTCAACGCTCACGAGGTGCGCTATTCTTGCGAAGTCGAGGATAATAATTCAAGCTGGAGCTACTCGTATTCATCTGATCCATTTATCATAAATCAATATTCGAATGATGGGGTGATGCGTGATTCGATTGTGATGGGCAATTTTATCTATCCTTACAATTTACCAGGCGATACCACTTCATTTACCATTCGTCATACGATAGAAGTGGTCGACGAGCATAGCGGCGAGGTGGAAGGTGACGTTTTGGAGCATCAGCAGGTGTTCGGAAACTATTTCTCATACGATGACGGTACTCCGGAAAAAGGCTACGGACTCGTTCCGGCTGACACTTATTTCGCAGTGCAGTTTAAGGTCACCACGCTTGACACTGTAAGAGGCGTTCAGATGCTTTTCAACCGCACCTTGAATGACGCGAACTTCAATTTCTTCGATATAGTTGTTTGGAGAGATAACAATGGAAAACCAGGTCAGGAGTTATATACTCTGGCGAACAGACGGCCTATATGGAATGATAGCGTTTTGTACGCCTTCTCGGAATATACTTTCAACGAGGTCGTGAAGGTTAATTCCACATTCTATGTGGGAATCCGCCAACGTTATTCAAAATCAATAAATATCGGATTCGACTCGTCAATTGACAACCATCAGTACAATTTTTATGATACTGGCTATGGCTGGGAAAACAGCTCATTCGCTGGCTCGATTATGATTCGTCCGTTGATGGGCAGAAATACTGATTTGTTAGTGAATACTGGCGATTCAGACAATGGTAGAATTGTCCTTTATCCAAATCCTGCCAACGATGTGGTCAGAATCTCTGGCTATGATCAGATGGTTTATCGGGAAATAGTCATTTACGACCTGACAGGAAGAGTCGTGAAACAGGCATATAATTGCAATGAATTGTATGTCAATGACTTGCAAGATGGTGTCTATATGTTGCGCGCGGTGAAGCCAAATGGCGCTTATGATACTACAAAGTTAATGATTTCCAAATAGTTACAGCCATGTCAGAGGATTTTGTTGGCGTCATCGGGGATAATACGGAAGAGAGTACCGAGCTTTTCGAACATTTTCGTATCGTGGCTGACAAAGGCCAGGCTCTTACCCGTGTCGACAAGTTTCTGCAAAACAGATTGGAGAATGTCTCCCGAAACCGTGTGCAGAACGCGGCGAAGGCTGGAAGCATACTGGTCAACGACAAACCGGTGAAATCCAATTATAAGGTAAAGCCTCTCGATGTTGTGACGGTAGTGCTTGCGTACCCGCCTCGTGAAGTCGTTATCACCCCTGAAAACATCCCGCTTCAAGTTGTCTATGAAGATGATGACGTCATCGTCGTGAACAAGCAGGCCGGATTGGTGGTGCACCCTGGTCACGGTAACTTTGACGGCACCCTGCTCAATGCCTTGGCATATCATTTCAAGGAAAACGGCTCGAAAGTGGAGAACGGCTTCGGCTATCTCGTGCATCGCATCGATAAAGACACCACCGGCTTGATGATTGTGGCAAAAAACGAGACGGCGCAGACAGTGCTTGCGGCACAGTTCTATGAGCACTCCATCACTCGCCGTTATCAGGCTCTCGTGTGGGGTGATTTCGCTGAAGACGAAGGCACTATCGAAGGCAACATCGGACGCTCTATGCGCGACCGCGTGGCAATGGCAGTGTATCCCGACGGCAGCCAAGGTAAAGATGCAGTGACACATTATAAGGTCTTGGAACGTTTCAACTATGTGACGTTGGTGGAATGCCGCCTCGAGACAGGTCGCACGCATCAGATCCGTGTCCACATGCAGTATGCCGGACATCCGCTGTTTAACGATGCTTTGTATGGCGGCGACAGGATTCTGAAAGGTACCACATTCTCGAAATACCGTCAGTTTATCGACAACTGTTTCAGCGAGATTCCGCGTCATTGCTTGCACGCTAAAGTGCTTGGCTTCGTGCATCCGACAACAGGAAAAGAGCTGTATTTCGACTCGGACTTGCCGCAGGATATGCAGGCAGTGCTCGCAAAATGGAGAAATTATTTAAAGACAAGAACAGAAGAAAATTAAAATATCATGATAGTAATTACAGGCGCAGCAGGATTTATCGCCAGCGTGGTGGCTGGATGTCTCAACGAGCAGGGTAGAAACGACCTCGTCCTCGTCGATGACTTTTCAAAGAAACAGAAGGAAAGAAACTATATCAACAAAAAATATGAGCTTCTTTTGGATAGAAAAGAGTTCCATAACTGGTTGAAAGTCAATCACGACAAGGTTGATTTCGTGGTTCACCTCGGCGCTCGCACCGATACCACCGAGTTCGATTGGAACGTGTTCATCGAGCTTAACGTGAACTACACCGAGCAGCTGTGGACTTTGTGTACAGAATATCAGATTCCGCTCGTATATGCCTCGTCAGCAGCGACTTACGGCGGTGGAGAGCTGGGTTACATCGACAGTCACGACATCGTCGAAAAGCTGCAGCCACTCAATCCTTACGGCCGCTCGAAGAATGAAATCGACAAATGGATTCTCAAGCAGACAAAATGTCCTCCTTTCTGGGCAGGATTGAAGTTCTTCAATGTCTATGGTCCAAACGAGTACCACAAAGGCCGCATGGCTTCTGTGATCCTGCATTCGTTCCATCAGATTCAGGATTGCGGCGAGGTGAAGCTGTTCCGCTCACATCGTCCTGACTTCAAAGACGGTCAGCAGCTGAGAGATTTCATCTACGTGAAAGATATCGCTTCTGTCATTCTGTTCTTGATAGAAAAACGTCCTGAGAGCGGTCTTTACAATCTCGGTACCGGTCACGCCCGCTCGTTCTACGACCTTGCCTCAAACACCTTCAAGGCAATGGGAAAAGAAGTGAATATCAAGTTTATCGACACACCGATCGACATCCGCGACAAATACCAGTATTTCACCGAGGCGAACATGGAAAAACTGCGCAAAGCAGGATACGACAAGCCGTTCACCAGCCTCGAAGACGGTGTATTTGATTATGTCCAGAATTATTTAATGAAAGATAAGACATTCTAACAATCCCGTCATTTCGACTGGAGTGTAATGAAATGGAACGTAATGGAGAAATCTCCGACAAATGAGTCTGTATCAATTGTCGGAGATTTCTCGACTTCACTTCGTTTCGCTCGAAATGACGTGAATATTATAATGCTTTCTGTTTCTCTGCTAACTTCTTGTCAAGGTCAAGCAAGAACCTCTTTGCATCGTCGAGGGTTCTAATCATCATGGCGTTTTCTTCGAGCTTGTCGAATTTGGTCTTCATGGCGTCTTTGGCACCTTGGATGGTGTAGCCTTTAACCTTCACCAGTTGATAGATAATCTGAAGATACCGCATGTCGCGTTCGGTAAACATACGGTTTCCCTTGGTGCTCTTGCGCGGACGCAGTACATCAAACTCGCTTTCCCAATAGCGTATGGTGGAGGTAGGGACATTGAATATCGTCGCCACTTCACCTATTTTATAATATAGCTTCTTGACTTCCATGATGCTAATCCATTGTCATTGACTGTCTTTCCGACAATTCGAGAATCTTGTCATATTCTTCAGGTGTGAGGTCGTTGTAGAAGAAATTGACAGGATTTATCGCTTTGTTATTCTTAATCACTTCGTAATGCAGATGCGGAGCCGTCGATTTACCGGAGTTGCCCATATCTGCAATATATTCGCCACGTTTCACTTTTTGTCCGACCTTCACGTACACCTTGCTGACGTGGGCGTAACGTGTTTTATAACCATATCCGTGGTTTATGATGATGTTGTTTCCGTATCCGGTGTTGCCCAACGAGACTTTTTCAACCACGCCGTCGCCGGTGGAGTAGATGTGTGTCCCGATAGGTCCTGAGAAATCGATGCCGCTATGCAGCTTCTGTACTTTATAGAACGGGTCGGTTCTGTATCCGTAATGCGAGGAAATCCTATATATATCGACGTCTTTCACCGGCATGATTGCAGGGATGCAGCTCAACATCTTGGCTTTGTTTTTAGCCATGTCGTAAACGTCGTCAAACGATTTTGACTGCACATTGAGCTGACTCTCGATGACATCGATTTTCTTTGAAGTCTCCTTTATTAAAGAGGAATTCTCATAGCCATTTAACGCTTCATAACGGTTCGTTCCGCCATATCCGGCCTTTCTGACAGATGTCGGAATAGGTTCAGCTTCGAAAATTGTTCTGTAAATATTGTCATCACGGTCTTGCATCTCGGCAAGAAGCTCGTCGATGGTCTCAATCTTGTCGTTCATGATGTCATATTGCAACTTCATAAACTCAATTTCTCTTGCTTGAAGACGCTCTTTTGGCGTTCCAACGGCATTGTTGATAATTGCCATGACAACATATCCGAGAAATGCCGCAGTTATTATATAGAATATAACACCACTTGCTCTTTTGGATTTTGAAGGCTTATATTCTTCATAATCAAGAGTTTGTGGATTATATATAAATTTTTTTCTCGCCATTATTTTCTATTTTATATACTTAAAACGAAAAAAATACGTTTCAAACATGCAAAATAAATAATTTTTTCTTAAATTTGCAAACTTTTTTAAAGAAAAAATGAATTTAATGATGAAAGCAAGCGAAATTCGTAAGAGCTTTTTGGATTTTTTTCAGTCGAAACAGCACCTTGTAGTGCCTTCCGCACCTATAGTCGTAAAGAACGACCCGACATTGATGTTTACCAATGCCGGAATGAACCAGTTTAAGGATGTTTTCTTGGGCAACAACCCTCGTAAAGCACCGCGCGTATGCGACATTCAGAAATGTCTGCGCGTCTCCGGAAAACATAACGACCTCGAGGAAGTCGGTCGCGATACATACCATCACACCATGTTCGAGATGATGGGCAACTGGTCGTTTGGCGATTATTTCAAGAAAGAAGCAATCGCATGGGGCTGGGAGTTCCTCACCGAAGTGATGAAGATAGACAAAGACAAACTCTATGTCACAGTGTTTGGCGGCGATGAGAAAGACGGAATGGCTCCTGATAACGAGGCTTACGAGTTTTGGAAAGAACACGTCGACGAATCGAGAATCATCTACGGCTCAAAGAAAGATAACTTCTGGGAGATGGGCGAGACCGGACCATGCGGACCGTGCTCGGAGATTCATATCGACATCCGTGACGAAGAGGCTCGCAAGAAAATCAACGGCCGTGACCTCGTCAACAAAGACGACCCGGAAGTGATTGAGATCTGGAACCTCGTGTTTATGCAGTATAACCGCCTTGCCAACGGCACTCTCGTAGACCTTCCGGCAAGACACGTCGACACTGGTATGGGCTTTGAACGTCTCGTCCGCGTGATGCAAGGCAAGAAGTCGAACTATGACACCGACGTCTTCACCCCAATCATCGATGAGATTTCTAAGCTTTCAGGCATTAAATATGGCGAAAACGAGAAATCGGACATCGCTATGCGCGTCGTCGCTGACCACCTCCGTGCTGTCAGCTTCGCCATCACCGACGGACAGCTGCCGTCGAACAATGGCGCAGGCTACGTGATTAGACGTATCCTCCGCCGCGCTGTGCGTTATGGCTATACATTCCTGAAATTCACCGAACCGTTTGTGTATAAACTGTTGCCAGTACTCGTCCGCGAGATGGGTGAGCAATATCCTGAAATCAAAGCTCAGGAGACACTCGTATCAAAGGTGATATACGAAGAAGAAGCATCATTCCTCCGCACTTTGGCATTGGGTATCAAACGTTTCGAGAATTATGTAGAGCAAAATAAGGGTGCTAAACTCATCGACGGCGCTTTCGCTTTCGAACTGTTCGACACCTACGGTTTCCCTGTCGACTTGACAAATCTGATGGCAGAGGAGAAAGGTCTTGAAGTCGATATGGAAGGCTTCAACAATAACCTTAAAGAACAGAAAGACCGTTCACGCAAGGCAGCTGAGAAGATGTCGGGCGACTGGGTAGAGCTGATTCATGAAGACAAACCTACCACCTTCGTCGGTTACACCGAGATGGAGTGCCAGGCTAAGATATTGAAATTCAGAGAGGTGGTTGCGAAAGGCAAGAAACATTTCGAAATCGTCCTCGATAAAACTCCATTCTACGCTGAGATGGGCGGTCAGGTTGGCGATAAAGGCGTGTTAGTGTCTGAAAATGAGACATTGCACGTGGTCAACACTGTAAAAGAGAATGACCTTAGCATCCATATCACAGACAACCTTCCACAGCAGCCTGAGGCAGTGTTTACTGCTAAAGTCGATGTGGAGCGTCGTCTTAAGATCGAGGCTAACCATACTGCAACTCACTTGATGCATGCGGCTCTTCGTAAGGTGCTCGGAACACATGTCGAGCAGAAGGGCTCCATGGTCGACGATGAGCGTCTGCGTTTCGACTTCAGTCACTTTGCCAAGATGACAGATGAAGAGATTCGTCAGGTTGAAACCATTGTCAATCAGAAGATTAGAGAAGATCTGCATAACGAGACGGCAGTCGATGTCCCTATCGACGAGGCTCGTAACATGGGCGCGATGGCATTGTTTGGTGAGAAGTACGGTGACAAGGTACGCGTCGTGAAATTCGGTGAAGGCTATTCATGCGAGTTATGCGGCGGCACTCACATCGCTTCAACAGGCCGCATCGGAGCATTCAAGATTTTGACGGAAAGCGCTATCGCAGCCGGTATCCGCCGTATCGAGGCAATCACCGGTGAGGCTGTCATCGAGTATCTTGATAATCAGATTGATACTTTAAATAAGATAAAAGGTCTCGTGAAGTCATCTGGCGACGTGGTGAAGGCTGTTGAGAACCTCTCGGCACAGAACACCATGCTTCAGAAGAAGATCGAGGCCATGATGTTGGCTCAGGCTGTCAGCGATGCAAAGAACGCTTACAACAACGCCACTGAATGGAACGGACATAAACTGGTGGTCGCCCGCATCGATGCCGACATGAACCAGATGCGCAACGTCGCTTCAGCATTGAAAGACATTGACGCTGAGGTGGTTGTCATCATGGGCGGTGTGTTTGAAGACAAGCCTGCTCTCTGCGTGATGTTACCTCAGAGCGTAGTAGATGCAAACAAAATTGATGCCGGAGCCATGGTGCGTGAAGCTGCCAAAGAAATCCAAGGCGGTGGCGGCGGACAAAAGACACTCGCTACAGCCGGCGGAAAGAACGCAGCAGGCATCGACAAAGCTATCGAAATACTTAAAAACAACCTGAAATAACAATGTCGAAACGCTTATCAGCCATATTAAGCATAGTCTTGGGAATGATGATATTCCTGCTTGGTTGCTCCAAAGCAAACCATGAAACTGTATCTTTTGTTGGCACTGAGAGCGATATGAAGACCTGCTACCAGATCTATCCTGAAGATCATTTCCCGAGTCAAATCAGTCAAGAATTGATGGAAGGTCGCTTCCCGCCTGATATTGTTGGCTCTTACGAAATGCCAGGCACGCTTGAAGATGCTTATTATGAATTTTATAATCCTGCAACGCATCAGTATATTCCGTACCCTGAGCAGATGTATCAGCAAATGATGCATAAATCGATGTATATTATCATTGAGGAACAGGTCAATGGAATGGCAAAATTAAGTTTCTCTACTAAGAAAAGTGGTGACTATAAGAATTGGCATTCAGTAGATACATATATTTATGGCGATTCGCATAATAATAACGATTTTGTGGTCTGTTATGAATTTACTGAAGAAGGTGGAGATTTCACGTATATAAGAGGAAATATCATAAAAGGTACTATCACTCCAGAAGGAATCAAAAACATTCATGTTTGGTCTATAATAAAAGACAGAACGCCTAAGGAGGATAAACCAATGATATATAATTATTACGGTTACGATCATTATAGCGCTGAAATCGCAGAGAGAAAATAAATTGTTTGATATGAAGAAACTTGTAGCAATATTGTTTTTCATCGTTCTGAGTGTGAATCTCTCCGCTCAGGTCGATTATAGTTTCGGTAATGTCAAGCATAAACGCGATAGGGGAGTTGTCCCTACAATCGGTATCAAGGGCGGACTGACACATTATTACATGGATTTTGCTTATGAGAATTACAATAAGCTCGCTAACGATCTTATTTTGAAACCTGGCTATGGCTTGTATATTGAATATCCTGTCAAAAAGGTGAGAGGCCTGGCAATCAGCGGTGAGCTTATGATGATTGAACGCGGTTTTCAGAAGTCTTTCAAATTCAGAGGCGATATGCCTGAGGTCGACCAGATTAAAGCCAATTATCTGGATGTAAGAATCCCGATTATCTATTATATCCGTCCGAATAACCTCCTGGCTCCCTATCTGTTTGTGGCTCCCGGCATTGGCTTTTGCTACGGAGGCGAGTTCTCAAAGACATACTCGAATAATCCGGAATACAACACATCCGTTGATATCTCAAATTCAGATGCGATGCAATCGTATGACATCAGCCTCGCAATGGGTGCCGGATTGCGTTATAACATTCATTTCCAAGTGTTTACGCTGGTTTTGAAACTCGATGGAAGCTTTAACCTCGGATTCTTGAACACCAACGGCTCCAACCAACCGACATACGTCGACAATATCGCATATCATGTGAAAAATGACAGCCGCAGAAACAGAGGCTTTGAAGTGATGTTCAGCATCGGCATCCCGTTGAAATTCAACTTGTTGCACGATTCCTGCTGGGGTTGGAAATAGTCTTTCCTTACTTGTTGAGTACGAACTTCTTCGTTACTACGAAATCATTACCGGTTATCTTTACAATATACAGACCGTTTGACATATCATTCATGGAATAATGTGTCACATTGGTGTCGGTGTTCGCTTTAATCTGGTCGATAAGCATGCCGTTATAACTATAAATGCTGATAACTATATCTTTTGAAACGAGTCTGTCGTTATATCCGATATAAATCTCACCGTTTGATGGGTTCGGGAACACGCTTATCATCTTGTCGTAGTTGATTTCATCCACTGATTGACCCTGATTGTAATCCTCGGTGTAGATGAATCTTTCAGATTTGGTCGAGCCGCATTCCGTTGTGATGGTACATCTCAAAAGCGCATTGCCATATTCGTCAACAGAGACGTATGCCTTGTTTTTGTCAAGGTCGTCAGGGAATACCTGCCATGTTGAGGTGCATTCTGTGCCGGACACATGATTTGGAGTGTCGTAATAACTGAACAGCTCCCAAGTATATTCGGCATTCTCGATATTATAGCCATGCAGACTTGACACCCTGATATTGTATTCATAGATGTAAGGCATGTAGTCGATGCCGGGTATCACATATTCTTGTCCGATTAGAGTGTTGTTAACGCTTGGCTTCTCATATATTGCGAGATCTATGCTCTTTTCTATCCAATTGTTTTCCTTGTCGTCAATACCATTGTCAGAGATAATGCATCTGTATGAATGATTCGAACTATTCGGGTAGACTGTCGTTGTCTGTGAATATGGATATGAATAAACTCCTCCTGAAGAAGGAAGCCAGTAATACGAATAATCGCCTGTTCCGCCAGATGGATTAACGGTTAACGTCACTGCATGGTCTTCGCAAATAACGTCGACTGATGAGGCGATATAGCTCTCGTCTAAGGCTTTGTGTACAACAATCGTCACGTTATCTTGATTTACGCATCCGCTTGAGGATGTCACTGTTGCAGTAAAGACGAGATTGTCGTTTTCTTCAAGATCATAAGTTCTTGCAACTCTATGATTATTCTCTAAGAATTCTCTGATCAGATTGGCTGGTTCCCATGAATATGTGGCGCCAGGGATGTTTTCCATATTTAAAACCACCGAATTTCCGGCAAGGATATGGAATGTCTTGTAGATATTGCCGCTTTCTTGGACATATGCCATGGCTTCAGGCATCGGATTCACAACAACTGTCGGTGAAGTGGCTGCATAGGTATGACTGTCGGTGTCGGTGATTGTACAAGTGTACGACAAAGATGATGTCAGCGCCTTTGTTGTGATAGTCTGCGTCGTGTTTGAGCCTTCAATCATGTTTGCAGGCTGCCAGTTGAATGAATATTGCTCTGTTCCGCCTGAAGGATTCACCATCAAAGATGTGGTTTCACCGGAACACAGCTCTGCCTGACCTACGATGACTACGTTGCCATATAAAGCATCGCCCACGGCCAATGTCAAGCTGTTGGAGTCGGAACAGCCGTTTTTGCTGACGGTTACATAGAATGTTGTCGGCTCAGTCAGATTCTTTGTGGTGATCTGATTGGTGTTTTGTCCTGATTGTATCAGGTTTGCGGGCTCAGAGCTCCACTCGTATGTCGCTCCCGACATCTGCGGCACTGACAGGGTGGTCGAGGCGTTATAGTTCACATGCGGCGGGTTGGGCCCCGTGATTGTGGCATCTGGTATGGCATTGACAGTGACTGTCACAGACTTTGTGAGCGTGTTGTGTCCATCGGAGATGGTACATGTGAAGGTGGTGTTTCCAAGCGCCGGATGTGCTGTCGTGGTCGCTGAACTCGGATAGTCAATCTGACATGAAGGTGACGATGTCCATGAATATGTGTAATTGCCATATCCTCCTGTTGCTGACGCTGTGAGGTTTGGTGTCGCATCACCGTCACAGAAGCTGGTGTTGTCGCTTGTCACGGTGGCGTTAAACTCGTTTCTTATCTGAATAGTCTTGGTCTTGGTGTCACCGCACTCGCCGTCGTTGCCTCCAGTGATTGCTACATAGTATGTCACCTGATAGTCACCTGGAGTAGCGTATGTATGTGTCGGGTTGGCTTGGTTGCTTGTGGTGCCATCACCGAAAGTCCATTGTCTTACGTTGATTTCATTAGTGTGCCCCGATGGATTCGTGGTCTCTGTGCCTGTAAACTGCACCGCCTGTCCAGCGACGGCATCTGTATTTGTGAAGTTAGCCGTCACATTAGGAAGCACAAACACGTTGATGTTTTCATCGCCGCTCTGTGTGCCAGCCACCACATGGCATGTGTATGAGCCGGCCATGGCGAGTGTGGCATTCTGACGTGTCCAGGTTCTTCCGTTATGTGTCTGGTTATCCGGACTCGTCCATGTGTATGAAGCGCCTTCAATGACATTAGCCTCAAGCACCAGATTGCTGCCGTAACAAGGTGTGTTGGCAGTTAAGAACGGCTCCAAAATAGAGCAGTCTGTGGTACCGGAACCTGATGTCTTACTGAAATTGATATTACATGGATGATTCGAGAAGTTAGTAATAACAAGTATATAATACTGACCACTCTGCGCATTATTAGGTATTTGACAGTTCTCTGTAGGATTCGGTGAGTAACTGCAACTGACGACTTTTGCACCAGTCAATCCGTTTGGACAAGGCGTAACAGGGTCATCAAAAGGGCCCCAACAACAGAAGTCAATGTCTTCGCCCGGTGTGCTGTACATATAAATCGTCATGCCGCCTGAATTCGACATTCTCATATAATACCATGCAGGATTAGGTCTTGTGGACAAACAATCATAATTAGGACCTGATTCGCCAGATCCTGCATTAACACCTGCAGGAAACTGATACATACCATTGTCGGTACAGAAAGGGTCGGCAGTGGCACATTGGTTGTTCTGTCGGTCTTTGACGTATATATCCATCATCATTGATGCCATAAAACCATTGGGTAACTGCGATTTCCATACGTTATATAATTCACCAATCTCATCCTTCGACATGCTGTTGAACGACGCCGTTTCTTTGCCGTAAAAGTCGTTAAATGTGCTCTCAAGGTTAAAATCATAGCTGTCAGGATTGCGTTTTATATTGAAAACACCGTCGTTTTCGCTTATCGAAACAACAAAACGATCGTCATTATTCAAAAGATAAATCAAATGCACCCTTTGCTCAAACAAACTGATTTTAGTCATGTCAAGCGTAAGGGCGTTATTTATTTTATCAAATCGATATAAATCCTTAAAATCCTGAGCTTTTACTGCTATTGCCAGTAATAATGCAAATATAAGAAACAACGTTTTTTTCATTTTTGCAGTCTAATGATTAATCCAACTCGCAAAGATACAAAAAATTTTTCTTAATAGAAATTTTTTTAGTTAATCAGTTGTTCAGTCAGTCAGTTAAACTGAACAACTGTAAAAACTCAACGAGTTTTTGAACCGCTCTTCCTCTGTGCGAAATCTTGTTTTTCTCTTCCATTGACATTTCAGCGAACGACTCTTCATAGCCGTCAGGCTGGAAGATAGGGTCGTAGCCGAAGCCACCATTGCCTTGCTCTTCCTCAAGAATCCTGCCGTTTACAATGCCTTCGAAGAAATATTGTTTTCCGTTGAGATTCAATGCGATAACTGTTCTGAAACGTGCTTTTCTGTTCTTGATTCCTTTCATCGCGGCAAGCAATTTCACCACGTTGTCGTGATAAGAGCAGCCCTCGCCGGCATATCTTGCTGAATAGACTCCAGGAGCGCCGTCCAATGCCTCGACTTCCAGTCCGGTGTCGTCGGCGAAGCAATTCAAATGATAATTATTGGTTACGAAATCCGCCTTAATCTTGGCGTTTCCCTGCAAATCATCGGCATCCTCCACAATATCAGTCTCACACCCGATATCACGTAATCCGACAACATCATAATTCTTTAAAATATTTCTAATCTCCGCTAATTTATTCTTATTATGTGTAGCAAAAACTAACTTCTCTTTCATCTTTAAACTATTAAACTATTAAACTGTAAACTATTTTAAACGATAACGTCCCACTTGATCGGTTCTATACCATTATTAATAAGGTATTGATTTGCCTGTGAGAAATGCCTGCAGCCGAAGAATCCGCGGCTGGCCGAGAGTGGGGAAGGGTGCACGGTTTTTAAGATAAGGTGCTTGCTGTGGTCGATAAGTCCTTCCTTGGCGATGGCGTAGTTACCCCAAAGCATAAACACCAGATGTTCTTTCTTTTCTGAGAGCGCGCGTATTGCAGCGTCGGTGAACTGTTGCCATCCGATTTTCGCGTGTGATGCTGCCATGTTTGCTCTCACCGTCAGTGATGCGTTGAGCAGTAATACTCCTTCATCGGCCCATTTCTCGAGGTTGCCGTTGCGTGGGATAGGCATCCCGATGTCGGTGTGAAGCTCCTTAAAGATGTTCTGCAGGCTTGGTGGCGGCTGTATCCCATTAGGCACTGAAAATGCCAGACCGTGTGCCTGCCCGACGCCATGATACGGGTCCTGACCTAAAATCACCACCTTCACCTTGTCGAATGGCGTGCGGTTGAACGCGTTAAATATCAACGGTGACGGCGGATAGACCACATATTGACGTTTTTCTTCTATCAGAAACGTCTTGATGCCGGTAAAATATGCCGACTCAAACTCTTGTTGCAGAGCGTCGTACCATCCTTTTTCTATGTCAGGTTTCCTGATTTCTCCCATGACGAAAATTTTTATTTGTTTTCGTGTACAAAATTAGAAAAAAAATCGTTTCTTTGTAAACGGAAATTTAATAATACTAAATATGAAGAAAATAGCAATGTTATTGGTGATAGTGTTCACTCTCGGACTTATGCTCTCGGCTTGCAAGTCATCGTCGAAGACTTGCCCTGCCTACGGTGAGCATCAGCAATACCAACGAGAAAACATCTATTAACAAAAAAAAGGCGCCCGCGACGCGGGCGCCTTTTTTATCGATTTTTCCGTTATTAGTATACTAAGAACTTGCCAGTTTCAGTCTTGCTGCCAGCCTTGACGCGGATGATGTATGAACCGCTTGCGAGGTTTTCAGCATTGAATGTAACTGTGTGCTCACCTGCTACATAGTAACCAAGCTCGCTGTTAACCACCATACGGCCTGTGAGGTCGAAAATCTGGTAGCTTACATTGGCGTTCTCGTTAAGAGTAATGTTGATCTGACCATTATCCTTAACTGGGTTAGGATAGACGCTGAGCTGTGCTGTAGCTGTTGTCTCGTTCTCGTTAACACCGAGGTCGCCGCCTTCTTTGTATGTGTCGCATGAGAGGACACCTGCACCGTATGTTGCAGCATAAATCATACCCTCATTGTAGACACCAGGATAGACGACGTATGTAGGAACACCCATCTCATCGTAAAGGATGTCGATCTTTTCTTCGTGGTTCTTCTGAACTGCCTGTTTGATGTCCATCACTGGGCAAGCAGCATCACCTGACTTGGTCCATGTTGAGCCGTTCTCAGAGACATAGAGGCCGCATTCTGTACCAACCATCAACAAGCCTGTGCTCTTTTCAATCAAGCATGAGTATGCTGGAACCTGTGGGAGGTTGCCCTGTACTGACTCGAATGATGTGCCGGCGTTGTTTGAACGGTATGCGTATGCAGTGTTGCCATAGTTTCCTAAAGAAACGAGAACCTTATTGTTGTTTGAAGGATCGATTGAGATGCCTGTGACAGCCTGTCCGCTGAAGCCTGTGAGCTGGCTGAATGTGACGACGCATGCTGCTGAGTCGACGCTAGCCTGAGCTGGTGTGTAGGCGTTGGCGAGACCTGTAACTTTATAGAGGTTACCTTCTGCTGTACCAACCATTGCCATGTCACCGTCACCGCTGATAGCAACAGCTGTTGGGATACCTTCAAGAGTGCTGATCTGGCACCATTCTGTGGCTTTGTTGAAGATAAGAGCCTCTCTTGTCATATAGAGCTTGCCTTCAACACCGACAACATACAATGAGCTGAGTTGGTCATGGATGCCACGGATAGTGTCGCCTGGCAGACAGCATGGTATGCCCTGCTCGTCTGTATGGATAGCATCAGCTGCTGTGATGTAGTAATCAATAGGATAGCCAGCCTGGTTACTGTATGCATAAACCAAATCACCAACGTATTTCACAGTTCTGATAGGAGCGAACAATGTATCAACTGGGTTGTTTGCATCATTGTAGTTCTCAAAGAATGCGTATGGTGTTCTGAATGCATTAGCGTTTGTGATAACTGGATCAGTTCCACCACCTTCGAAGTTACCGTCATAGTCAACACCGCCAGTCTGTGTTCTGTAAATAGGTGTTGAAAGGCTACCTGTAGCTGACACAAAGAAGATATATGGGTCGATTGTTGAAACAGCGCAAGGACCGCCAGCATATTGCTTGTCAAAATAGCTTGATGCATAACCGTTGTTTGTAGGATGTGGGAAAACAACCGTACCGGTTGTTGCATTGTTCACTTGATCGGTGCCTGATAAGACGATTGTTCCATGGTCGAGACCACCGCTAATCACTGATCCTGCTGGTAAACCGCCGACACCGACGCTCATCATACGTGCTGTTGAGCAGTGCTCGTCATCTGTGATGAAGTAACGGTTGCTGCCTGTGAAGGTGTATGTGCTTTCTGAATATGTGCCTTTGAAGATACCGCCGTTAGTTCCGACGAAGAAATAACCAGCGTTTGTTGGGTTGAATGCCACAGCCTGAATGCCCATGTGGACATATGTTGACATGTATTCTGATGAGAAATAGTCAGACACTTTTAATGGTCTGTAGCTGTTGACGCCCTGTCCTGTTATGTCTTTAACTTCCCAGAGGTCTGTACCGCCCATGAGGAGTCTTCTTGGGTTGTCAGGATAAACAATCATGTATCCGTTGAGGCATTTAGGATCTTCGCTTGTTCCAAAGATCTGGTACATGTTTGTTCCTGCTACTGCAACAGCCCATGTGTTACCATTGTCGCTTGAGAAATAAACATTGCCAACTCCGTAAACCTTTTTGTTGCTGTCATATCTATAATATGCGATATACATGTAGTTGGCGTTGTTTTCCGACATTGCGATGACTTTTGAATATTCATTGCTTGGAAGCTGTGCTGTTCCTGTAATCATCTGGAATGCGTTGCCTGATTTGGCGAGGAAGACGTTAACTGTGTCAGCGGCGAGGACGTCACCGTTGTTGTTTGCTTTAACGCTTCTGAAGCAACCTTCCTGAACGTTGGTCCAGCTTTCACCGTTGTTTTCACTGACCATGATACCGGCTGCTGTAGCGGCGTAAATCTTGCCGTTGGTATAAGCTAACTCGTTAACATAGCCCCAACCGTTTGTTGCTGTAGGTGTTGTTGAAGGAAGAAGCACAGGTGTTGTTGTGCCTGCAGCCATTTTGTAGATACCTCTTCCAATGAAACCTGCTTCATAATTGAGGTCGGCTAAGCCGTTGAGAAGTTGTGCGTCGCGACCGTCACCAGTGCCAATGAAAATGTCACCAGCTGAGTTCTTGACCATGCAGCTGATAGGGAGGCTTAAGTTGGTGATTCTCTGGAACGTGACACCACCATTGGTTGTCTTGTAAAGATCACCACCCATTGTTCCGATCAAGACTGTACCATCGTTGTTGTAGATGATAGCTCTTGTCAATCCGCCGTAGTTGTCCGGACCTGCATACTGCCAGGTCAAGCTGGCGTCTCTGGATGATGTTTGAGCAGCTTTCTGACCCTGAATTAATAAAGCTGGGTCGATCAAACCGGTCTCTTGATTTGCGCGAATGCTCTTCATAAATGAAGAAATTGTAGCTTTTGAGCCAGTCCTAGGAGTGTAATTTCCTTGGTTTCCGGCAGCGTTAGCCACGATACTTGCTTGAGCTAACACCATGGTTATCAAAAGCATACTTAACGGTAAAAATCTTTTTTTCATATCACGTAATTTAGACATTAATTTCAAATGTAAATGCACTATTTTTAGGGTTCAAAAATACAACATTTTTTTGAACCACACAAAATATTTTAGGAAAAAATTTAAATATTTTTTCTCCTAAAACACTAAACCACACATATTCAATGTTTAAGACTTCTAAATTAGTATTTAATTGTAGAAGAAGAAGGCATCCAACCCACACTGCCGTCAGCTATTTTAATCTTATCCCATTTGTCGGTGTTGTCGATGATCTCAACTTTAGTGCCTTCGTGCAAGACGAAAAGGTCAACACCGGATGATGATGGAGAGCTTTTCACCGTGATGGTTGGCGTCATCACGATAGCCTCGTTGTGCTCGTTGATGTATTTGTGTTTTTGCGAAGCGAAAATAATACTGCAGATGAATATCACAAGCACCAAGATGCCAGTGAAGAACGTGATTTTTCTCGTTCCTTTTGTGCGTGCTGTAAAATAAAAGAATAACAGCACTAACAATATGCCGAAGATCTTTAATGATGCCTTTGCCCAGCCATTAGCAGATAAAAGATTTCCAATACTTCTCCACCATCTGGTCATGAAGAATACCGGCACAGGCTCAATCTTATCAGTGATGAGAGCGTTAGCTATCGCCAGATTTTGCTTGATTTCATCATTGTTAGGATCCAGCTTCAAGGCCTTCTCGTAATTGAGAATCGCCATCGGATAGTTCCTCATTTTGAAATAAGTATTGCCTATATTATATAATAAAGGTGCTGACACATATCCTTCCTCTATTATTCCCTCATAAATCATTAGCGCAGTGTCATACTGACTCTCATTATAATAGAAATTGGCCTTTGCAAACTCTTGTTCCTGAATGACTTGCGCTTTCAATCCCAACGCAGCCATCATTACAACCATCACCAAATATATCTTTTTCATCGTCTAATTTTTAAACTTTAATACTCTTTAACTTTAAACTTTAAAACTACTCTAAACTCTAAACTCTACACTTTAATTACAGGTTTTTCTCAGCTTTTGTAATAACTTCAATGCCTTTCTGATACAAATCTTCCATCTTCTTCCCCGGATCGCCTGGGGCAAATCTGGCGTATTCACAGCTGTTTAAGAGCTCAATGAATTGATTTACAATATCTTCCGGGACATTTTTGCTTGTCATCGTCTCTTTCACAGTGTCCATCGAAAGCTGCGAACGCGAGATGTTCAGCTTATCGGAGATATAACCCCACAAAGCCTGCGACAGCTCCTCGTAGAAATGATTTTGATCTTTAATCTTGAGATAACTGTATGCATTTTGCAGACGTTTCTTTGCAATCTTAGTCGCTTTTTTATTTCTAACAAGTACCTGATTTTGGTTGAACTTGTTGATTCTCTTATAGATAATGAATGCCGCTGCGAAAACGACGATCATTGCAAGCATAATGATGATATACAATGGCGAGCCGAAGAGCAGTGTGCCTTCCTTGTGCAAGTCGCCAATCGTCATGATGTGATTGATGTCGCTTCCGACGACTTTTATCGCTTCTTGTCCGCCGGCATAAATGATGCCGCTGCTGCCTTCGTTGGCGCTTCTCTCTACTTTGAGTTCGTATTTGTCGGATTCCAAAGTGACATATTTGTTTTTCGACGGGTCGAAATATGTGAACTCGGTCGGGTTAAGAGTGAAATCGCCGGAAACCCTTGGAATGACAACATATTCAGCTTTCTTGCTTCCGCTGAGTCCGAATGAGTTGTTCTTGGTGTTTGTGGTGATTTTCGGGTCGTAAACCTCAAAATCAGCAGGGAAGACCGGTCTCGGGATGTCGAGTAACTCGATGTTGCCTTTTCCGGTGACGGTATATGTCACGGTGAAGGCATCGTTGGATTTCATCTCTGTCTTGTCGATTTTTGAGGTGAAAGTGAACTGTCCGACTGCTCCTTTGAAGCTGTTTGGCTTGTCTTTTGCCGGCAATGCCTTGACTTCAATATTTATAGGTTGCGACTTCATGTCCTTCTTAACATTGGTGTAAGACGAACCCATGATGTCGCCGAAGAAGTTCTCAAACGGGTCGTAGCCCTTAGGCTGCTGGCGTTCCTGACGAATCTGTGCGATGCATGTGATGTCGAGTGGGTCGATAGTCAAAGTGCCGGTCTTTTGTGGTATCAACACGATTTCCTGAATCGTCGCGACATGATATTCCTGGCCGTTTCTCATCACTGACGACTGTTGCAGCACGCCGTTGTTGTCGGTGATGTCTTTTGTCCAGAATCCTGAATAGGAAGGGGCTTTTGATATGCTGAGGTTGGAAATCGGGATGGTGTAGTAAATCTTGTAGGTAAGTATGATTTGTTCACCTAAATATGCCGACATCTTGTTCGGAACAGCCTCGAGAAACACGTCTTTGGTGTTGGTCGCTGCTCCATTCGAAGCACTGCCGCCGGCAACGACGGAATTGTCTTTTACAACCTCAATTTCTGTCGTCGAGCTCTTCACCTTTTGTTTGTTGACGGTGATGGTGGCAGCAGGAATAGTGTATTTGCCTTCTTTTATTGCTCTTAAATAAAACGAATATGTGTGTGTGTTGGTTCTGGTGACAGAGCCATTGACGATCTGCACGCTTGAACTTGATGATGAGAAAGGTCCTCCTACAATCTCAAAATTGTTGAAATTCGGAGCTTCAAAGTTCTTTCCGTCGCCGCTTAGCTCATACGAAACCTGAAATTGTTCTCCCACGACGACCTGTTTCTTGCAAATCACCTTGAAACTGACATCGTCCTGCGCTTTCAACGAGAACAAAGTCATCAAACACAAAACAAACAATCCTATTCTTTTCATCTATATCTTAAAACTTTAAACAGTAAACTGTAAACTTATAAACTATTAAACTATTAAACTATTAAACTAAAATTACCAATCTTTCTGAATCTTCCTCTTCTGCATCTTCGCAGCCTTCGCCTCGTTCATCTTATCCATCGTCTCCTTCTCTTGATTTTCAAGGGCTTGCAACATTCTTTCTGCATCTTCCTTAGACATCTGTTGCTCCTGTTGCTGCTGCTGTTGTTGCTGTTCTTGCTCTTGTTGCTCCTGCTGCTGACCTTGTTGCTGCTCTTCCTGATTCTGGTTTTGCTGCTGTTGTTGCTGATCCTGATTATCCTTCTTATCCTTGTTATCCTGATTATCCTTCTTATCCTGATTCTGCTGCTGTTGCTGCTGCATAATCATCTTCTGACGTGCATATTCGAGGTTGTATCTCGCATCTTCGTCATTAGGATTGATTTTTAGACAGTTTTTATATGCGTTGAAGGCTTCGGAATACTGCTGCTGCTCCATCAGGCTGTTGCCGAGGTTGTAATAGGCGTTAGCTTCAACATTTTGCGGCACATTTCTGTCGATGACGCTTTTGAAGCTGCTCATTGCTTCCTCATAGTTTTTCTGATTATAGTATGCGTCACCGAGGTTGAACTGCGCCTTGTCGTTGTATTTCTTGTCGAGAGAGCTTTTATAATCCTTCTCGGCTTCGACATAGTTGCCTTTATTGAAGTTCCGGTTGCCTTTACGGATAAAACTCTCCTTTGTCTGCGCGCTTGCCGCGATGCAGAACATCAAGAGAATCAATGTGATACCGGTCTTTATGGTTGTTCTCATCTTAGTTTTCCTTTTGAGGTTCAAATAAATTGAATTTTGATTCCCATTCCTTCTTTCCTGAAGAAAGCAGGATTTCGATTATCAACAACAGTATCGCTGCGCCCACAAACCATTGGAACTGGTCGTCGTAGTCGGTGAACACGCTTGATTCAATCTCCGATTTCTCGGTTTTGTTGATGTCTTCATAGATTTTGTCGAGGCCCACATTCGAGTTGCTGGCTCTCACGTAGAGTCCGTCGCCTATCTCGGCAATCTGACGCAGGATATGGTCATCGAGTTTTGTGATGATGATGTTGCCGTCCTTATCTTTTTTATAGCCGGTTTTTTTGCCGTATTTGTTATAGAGTGGGATAGGGGCGCCTTCGTCGAGACCCATGCCTATGGTGTAAATCTTGATGCCGTATTTTGCAGCATCCTGTGCTGCTTTCACAGCGTCGCCGTTCTCGTGGTCTTCACCGTCGGAGATGATAACGATGGCTTTGTTGTGCTCGTTTTCTCCGAAGCTCTTGATTGCCAGCTCGATAGCCCTTCCGATCTCAGTGCCTTGTGTCGGGATGAGGTCGGTATCTACTGTCGACAGGAACATCTTAGCGGCTGAATAGTCAGTGGTGATTGGCAGTTGCACGTAGGCGTTGCCGGCAAACACGATGATACCTATTCTGTCGCCTCCAAGCTTGGAAATCAGCTTGCTGATGGCTTGTTTCGAACGTTCCAGACGGTTAGGTGCTATATCTTCAGCATGCATCGAATTGGAAATATCGACGCAAAGGAAGAGGTCGATGCCTTCACGTTTGACCTTCTCCATTTTCGAGCCGGACTGCAGATTTGCGGCACCTATAATTAATAAAGCAATTATCAAGTTAAAAATGACAAACTTCGTGTTGGCTCTCGCATTGGAGAACATCGGGACGAGATAGCCCCTCAACTTGACGTTGGCGAATCGTCCGAACTGTCGCTTGTTCCACAAACGGATCAGGACATAGATAGCCACCAGCACTGGAATTATCAGCAACCAGTACAGATACTGTGGGTTTTCAAATCTTAAGATGCTACTTTCCATGATATCTTAATCCGTTAATGTTTTAAAAACAGTGTTTTTCAAAATAAATCCTAACAATAATAATGCCAAACCTATCAAGACGAATGGTAAAAATTCCTCATGGACGCGAGTGAACTCGTTAATCTCGATTTTCGAGCGTTCCAGTTGGTCGATTTCGTCATAGATTTGCTCCAGTTTCTCGTTGGATGTGGCGCGGTAATATTTTCCACCTGTCTCGTCGGCAATCTGTTGAAGCAGCGGTTCGTTGATTGTCACTGGAATCTGCTGGTATTGGATGCCTCCGAATGGTGTCTGCACCGGATAAGGTGCCGTGCCTCTCGTGCCAACGCCGATGGTGTACACTCTGATGCCGAAAAGTTTTGCCATCTCGGCTGCTGTTGCCGGGTCGATGGAACCAGCGTTGTTGTCACCGTCGGTAAGCAGAATCACCACTTTTGAGATGGCTTCGCTGTCTTTCAGACGGCTCACAGAAGAAGCGAGACCGTCGCCGATGGCGGTGCCGTCTTCGAGCATGCCGCATTTCAACTCCTTCATCATGTTCAAAAGCATGCCATGGTCAGTCGTTAAAGGCACTTGCGTGAATGTCTCACTGGCAAAGACGACCAAACCCATACGGTCTTCAGGACGTCCTTTCACGAAGTCAGCACTGATGTTCTTGGCAGCCTCTAAACGGTCCGGCCTGAGATCTTGCGCAAGCATACTGCTCGACAAGTCTATCGTGAGCACAATGTCAATGCCTTCCACGTTGATTTTCTGACTTTTCGAACTGCTTTGCGGACGTGCTAACGCTATTATTAACAACGCTAAAGCACACATTTCGATGACAAAAAGTATATGTCTCGCGTAGATTCTCCAACTTCTTGGCATGCCGTTGAAGAAACTGGTGTCGCTAAATTTTACATAAGCCTGGTTTTTCCTGCCTGAAAAGATATACCAAACCACCAGTAATGGAATGATTATCAATCCATAAAGAAAATACGACGATGCAAATTCTATTGAACTCATTTACTTTCCTCCTCTTTCTTTTTCTCTTCTTCCTGGAAATAAATGTAACTGTCTTCAACAAAGTTGTTGATATCGCTAAACGACTGCTTATTTTGCTCGGCTGAAGGATTGGCTTTCGCAAATTTCACCAAGTCGGCAGTGGTCAGAGTATCTTGCAGCTTGGATTTTGTTAAGTTGTTGAGATCCAATCTGTTGATGGCTTCCATGATTTCATCGGTCGTCATCTCGATGGCGTCAATTTCAAACTGTCCTTCAAGATATTCTCTAGCAATGTCGGTGAGGTCGGTGTAGTAGTCCTTGGTTTGCGGAGTGTTCCAAACCTCGTTGTCTTTCATCTCAGCAAGCTTTGCACGAGCTGTGATAATTGCTGGAATTGTCGGTTTTTTCTTCTCTTCGACGACGACATCTTTCGTTTTCTTATGTTTTTTAAGATAAATGATAAGATAAACCACGCCGGCAATTATGATGACTATAGCTATCCAAGGAAATAATTCTTTTGCTGTCAAACCTTGTCGCATAACGCCTTTGATTGGGCGGAAGGCCTCAGTTGTATCGACAGCTACCGTTGTCACGTAAAGCTCTTTCTCGTCGGTACGGAGCGTATAACGAATGCTGTCCTGAAGGCTCTTGCTGTAAGTGATGGCGATTTCCGGGACATAGACGTAACCAGTGTCGAATGATGTCAACGTTAGGTTTTGTGTCATAATCACGTTGTCGCTATTGTTGATAGCGGTGGTCTTGACGTCTTCGATGTTGATCACATCAATCGATTTGCTCAAGGTGTCGCCGAACTGTTTCCACTCGACGAAATAGTCTTTTGGAATTGTTAAAGACAATTGATAATCAAATGGTTGTCCTACAACGATGGTGTCGACGTCGGTTCTTCCTCTGAGGAAAGTCACCTGTGCGTCGCATTGGATGCCGAGGAACGACATCATGCAGAACAACAATATGAAACAAAGTTTCTTCATCTTCTCGATTCTCTCTTTTTAAAAAGTTGCATAAGCGGCTTGACATAGTCTTCGTCGGTGTAAATCAACGTGTTATCCACGCCGTTGTTGGCGAATGTTTTGTTAAGCACAGTGGTCTCATGCTGCACAAATTTCTGATAAGCCTGATTCCATGCGTTGGTCGATGTGTCGACCCACATCTCCTTGTCAGTCTCGTTGTCACGGAACTTCACCAAGCCTATTTTAGGGATGATGAGCTCGCGTTTATCAGTGATTCTCAATGATATAAGGTCATGCTTACGTGCTGCGATTCTCATTTCCTGTTCGAATGGCTTGCTGGTCACGAAGTCGGAAATCAGGAATGCAGTGGTGCGTTTTTTGATGGCGCTTGTCAGGAATTTCAGGCCTTCGCCGATGTCGGTGCCTTTGTGTTGAGGCGTGAACGTCACGATTTCGCGGATGATACGCAGGATGTGGCTTGAGCCTTTCTTCGGCGGGATGAACTTCTCGATTTGGTCGCTGAAGAATATCACGCCGACCTTGTCGTTGTTCTGAATCGCCGAGAATGCCAGCACTGCCGCGAGTTCCGCTGTGATGTCACGTTTTGTGGCGTCGACAGAGCCGAAGTCGTTGGAACCCGACACGTCTATGAGCAGCATCACTGTCATCTCGCGCTCTTCCTCGAAAATCTTGACAAAAGGCTTGTGGAATCGCGCTGTGACGTTCCAGTCGATGTTGCGAATATCGTCACCATACTGATATTCACGCACCTCGCTGAATGTCATACCGCGACCCTTGAACGCGCTGTGGTACTGACCTGAGAAAATGTGGTTGGTCAGACCGCGTGTCTTGATCTCGATTTTCCTGACTTTCTTAAATAAATCGTTCGCTTCCATTTAAAACTCCAAACTGTAAACTGTAAACTGTAAACGGTAAACGGTAAACAAATTACGGCACTTCAACAATATTCAAAATCTCATTGATGATATCTTCTGTTGTGATATTCTCTGCTTCTGCCTCGTAAGTCAGACCGATACGGTGACGCATCACATCAGGGGCGACGGCGCGCACATCCTCAGGGATGACGTAGCCACGACGTTTGATGAAAGCGTAAGCCTTAGCTGCCAAAGCGAGGTTGATAGAAGCACGCGGAGAACCGCCATAGCTGATCATTCCGGCGAATTTCTTCAGCTTGAACTCCTCTGGGAAACGTGAAGCGAAAACGATGTCAGTGATGTAATTCTCAATCTTTTCGTCGAGATAAACCTCACGGCAGACTTTTCTTGCGTTCAAGATATCTTTTGTTGACGTAACTTTACGAACTTCAGGATATTCCTTGTTGATATTTTGACGCAAAATGACTTTTTCCTCTTCTTTTTTCGGGTAGTCGATGATGACTTTCAACATGAAACGGTCGACTTGTGCTTCCGGAAGCGGATATGTGCCTTCCTGCTCGATAGGGTTCTGGGTTGCCATAACGAGGAACGGATCCGGCAAGGCGAAAGTGCTCTCGCCGATAGTCACCTGATGCTCCTGCATGGCTTCGAGCAATGCACTCTGCACCTTCGCTGGTGAACGGTTGATCTCATCCGCCAACACAAAGTTTGCAAACACTGGGCCCTTCTTCACCATGAATTCCTCTGTCTTCTGACTGTAAATCATTGTTCCTACAAGGTCAGCCGGCAAAAGGTCCGGGGTGAACTGGATACGGCTGAAATCAGCATCGACGATGCTTGCCAATGTCTTGATTGCCAATGTCTTAGCCAAACCAGGGACACCTTCCAAAAGGATGTGGCCGTTTGACAACAAACCGATGAGCAAACGCTCTGTCATGTGTTTCTGACCCACGATGACCTTGCTCATTTCCATGTTGATTAAGTCGATAAACTGACTCTCTCTCTGAATCTTTTCGTTTAATTCGCGAATGTCTGTCTCAATCATTTTATTCTGATTTTTATACTTATATACAATTAACAATGTAAACGCAAAAATATTGCAAAAATTTCAATCTGCAATGAAAAATTTATTTTGTTTTCAACTATTCGGAAATTTTTTGTAATTTCGTAGCTTGAAATAAATTTATGATGCAATTTGGGAAAATAGCCATAATTGGTGCGGGTAACACTGCTTATACTCTTTGTAAGGTGCTGAAAAGCAAAGAGATAGAGCCGTTTTGTGTCCTTGTCAGAAATCCTGAAAAGGCTGAAAAAGTTCGTGAGGATTTGGGCGTTGAAGTCGTTTTTAGCTATGAAAAAGTTCTTGAATCGGATTTGGCAATAATTGCGGTAAATGACGATGCTATTTCTGAAGTTGCAGCACATCTCATTGATTATAAAGGACTTGTGGTTCATACATCAGGCACAAAGCCATCGGAATTGCTGAATAGAAGTATGCGTTTCGGTGTGTTTTATCCGCTGCAGACGATGAGCAAAACTCGCGAGATTTCATTCGACGAAATACCTTTATTAATATATGCCAATTCGCCTGATGACGTTGAGATGTTGAGCCGTTTTGCCAAGCAATTTTCCAATAAAGTCGAGTTTTGTGATGACGAGCAGCGTAAGGCGATACATCTGGCGGCTGTTTATGTCTCGAATTTCACAAATGTGATGCTGGGAATAGGGGATAAGTTATTGAAAGAGAATGGATTGTCTTTGGATTTGATGCGACCTTTGGTTATGGAAATGATGAAGAAATCATTCGAAATATCTCCTGAGAAAGCTCTAACAGGTCCGGCTCGACGCGGTGATTTCGCAACCATCGGAGAGCATGAAAAAATGCTTGCTTACAACCCTGATGAGCTCGCGATTTACATGATTTTGACAGATTATATAATTGATAAATATCAAAAAAATGAAAAATTATAAAGAGTTATTAAAGGACGTTACAACCTTTATCTTTGATTATGATGGAGTTATGACACAAGGTGATGTTATTATGTTGCCTAGTGGAGAAGGTTTGCGCGCTACTAATGTTAAGGACGGTTTTGCTATACAACTTGCGGTGCGTTTGGGTTACAATGTGGCAGTGATTTCTGGCGGTTACGCCGACTCGATGACACAGCGTATGAGAATGCTTGGCGTTAAGGATGTTTTTACTCATATACCTAACAAAATCATTAAGTTAGAGGAATATATGAAGGATAAAAACCTGAAGAAAGAGCAAGTAGTTTATATGGGCGACGACATGCCTGACTACCCTGTGATGCAGATGGTGGGAGTGCCGGTGTGCCCCGCTGACGCCTCTGAGGAAATCAAGCAGATCAGCGTGTATATAAGCAACAAAGACGGCGGAAAAGGCGCAGTGCGCGATATCATTGAGCAGGTGCTCAAAGTGCAGGACAATTGGATGAAGGATTTTGAAAATCATTTGTGGTAATGAATAAAATCGGTGCTTTTTTCAAATTGGTCCGATGGCCTAATCTGCTCATCACAGCATTGACGATGTGCCTTGTGTATCATTGCGTTATGCATATGGGAAGCACATGGATGTTCACGCTTATTGTCATCTCGATGGTGCTGATTCAAGCCGGCGGTTACGTTATTAACGATATTTTTGATAAGGATGTCGATATGGTGAATAAGCCAGAGAAGCTTATAGTGGACAAAATTTTTACAGAGAGACAATGTAAACTTTTTTATATCGTGCTGACAGTCATGGGTTTAGCATGTGCTTTGGTGGCAAGTATAATGGCATTGGGAAAGAGTTTTATAACGATTTTTGCTTTTATGGTTCTCTTGGTGTGCCTTTTATATACCTATTCACAAAGATATAAAAAAGAATTGGTTATTGGAAATCTAATCGTTTCAATATCAGTGGCTTTTGCTGTGTTTTTGCCTTGGATTTTCCAGATGTTATATATCTCAAAACACGAGCTTTTGCTGATAACCTTGCGACCTCTGATGCAATATTCGATTCATATAGTGCTGATTTACACAGCCTTCGCCTTCCTGATGACTTTGATTCGGGAAATTGTAAAAGATATGCAGGATGTGAAAGGCGACGGACGCTCGCATTGCCGCACGATTCCTATTGTTTGGGGTATGAATGCGGCTCAAATCATTGTGATTGTGTTGAGTTTTATAACAAATGCCTTGATCTGGAAGGCGGCTGATTATTTCGACGGATTAGGTTTTAAAATCACGTATTATATGCTTTATGCATCATGGGTATTTGCGTTTTATGTGATTATTATTAATCTTATGAGTCTGATCACTAATAAATCACTTAGAACTGAAAAACAGTTCCGTCTTCAGTCGATGTGGCTGAAAATCAGTATGTTAATTGGAGTTTTATCAATGTTTTTTATTAAATAATGTTAGACAATTTAAAGAAATATAATATCGTTTTGGCGTCGAAATCGCCTCGCCGACAGGAACTTTTGAAAGGTCTTGGCGTTGAATTTGCCATTTTGACTAAAGAAGTTGATGAGAGTTATCCTTCACGTTTGCCTTTGATTGATGTGGCTCCGTTTCTGAGTTTGAAGAAAGCTAAGGCCTTTGAAGATGCGGAACTGCCTGATAATTATATGGTTATCACAGCTGATACCGTCGTTATCGTGGAAAATGAGATTTTAGGCAAGCCGAAAGACAGAGCTGATGCAGTCAGAATGATTAATGAGTTGTCTGGCAAGGTTCATAAGGTGGTTACAGGTGTGACGGTGCATACCAAAGAGAAGACAAAAACATTCTCGGTGGTTTCAAAAGTGACATTTGAAGCGCTTGATAATCAAGAAGTTGATTATTATATTGATAATTTTAAACCATACGATAAAGCTGGCGCATACGGCATCCAAGAATGGATTGGCTACTGTGGCGTGAGCAATGTGGAGGGTTCGTATTTTAATGTAATGGGTCTGCCGACGCAGAAATTGTATAAAGTATTAAAGGAGTTTTAAATGGAAAAAAGACCGACGATTTTAGTAACGAATGATGATGGGTATTTGGCGAAAGGCTTGAAAAAACTGGCGAATTTGATGCGTCAGTTTGGGAAGGTTGTGGTGGTTTCGACAGAGCAGGTGAAATCAGCCCAGGGACACTCGATGACAATAAATGAGCCCTTGAGACTCAGGCAGTTTGAGAAATCCGATGACTTTGAGATGTATGTTTTGAACGGATGTCCGGTTGATTGTGCCAAGGTGGGATTCCAGATGATTTTGGATGAGTATCCTGACCTTTTGGTGTCTGGCATAAACCATGGTTCGAATGCTTCGACAAACGTAATCTATTCAGGCACAATGGCTGCCGTGATTGAGGCATGTATGGACGGCATCCCGGCGATAGGCTTCAGCGTTGAGGATTACGCATTTGACGCTAATTTTGACCACGCCGATAAATATATTTTGGATATAACCAAAAAAGTTCTGGACGAAGGCCTCCCGAAAGGTGTCTGCCTTAATGTGAATTTCCCTAAGTTTTCTGAAGGAAATCCTATAAAAGGCGTGAAGATATGCCGTCAGGCGAAGGCCCGTTGGAAAGAGATTTTTGACCATCGTAAAGACCCGCATGGACGCGATTATTTCTGGATCGGCGGTGAGTTTATTGTCGAAGATGACGGCACTGACACCGATGTTTATGCATTAAAAAACAATTATGCTTCAATAGTGCCTACGCATTACGACTGGACGGCATACGATGTCATGGACAAATTTAAAAGTTTTGAGAAATGAAGTATTACATCATAGCAGGTGAGGCTTCCGGCGATTTGCACGGCTCCAATCTTGTTGCTTCGATACGTCAGAAAGACCCGGGAGCGAAGATAAGAGCGTGGGGCGGTGAGAAAATGCGGCGAAACGGAGCTAATGTGGTGAAAAATTACCACGATTTGGCTTTCATGGGCTTCGTCGAAGTGTTAATGAATTTAAACACAATCTTAAAAAATTTTAACATTTGTAAAAAAGATATCACAGAATTTAACCCCGACGCTTTAATTTTAATCGATTATCCGGGATTCAATCTGAAAATCGCGAAATGGGCGAAAAAGAAAGGATTCAAGGTGTTTTATTATATCTCGCCACAAGTGTGGGCATGGAAACGCCGCCGTGTGTACACAATTAAAAAAGTGGTCGATAAAATGCTATGTATCCTGCCTTTCGAGAAAAAGTTCTACGATAACTATGATGTTGACTGTCAGTTTGTTGGACATCCATTGCTTGATGAAATCGCAAAAGTCGAACCTGTTGACAAGGACAAATTTTATAAGGCAAACCGCTTGAATCCGAAAAAGGAACTGATTGCTTTGCTTCCAGGAAGCCGCAAACAGGAGGTGAGCAGAATGTTGACAGTAATGCTGGATGTCGTGAAAATGTTCCCTAATTATCAGTTTGTAGTAGCCTGCGCGCCGTCGCTGCCAGTTAGCTATTATAAGAGAATAATAGGGGAGAAGTCAAATGTCAGATTGGTGCTGAACCGAACATATCAACTGCTGCAACTGTCAAGTGCCGCTATCGTTACCTCGGGAACCGCCACATTGGAAACGGCATTGCTCGACGTGCCTGAAGTGGTCTGCTATAAAGCGAATAAGATATCTTATCTGATAGCTCGTCAAGTGGCAAGAGTCAAATACATCTGCCTCGTGAATCTTATTATGGACCGATTGGTAGTCAAAGAGTTGATACAAGGCGATATGACTGCAAACAGTATCAGAGATGAGCTCCAGTCGCTTCTGAACAGCTCGAAACGTCAGAAAAAACTGCTTGAGGATTACGAGGAACTGAAATATGTTCTCGGCAATGCCGGAGCATCGAACAGAGCAGCCGAAACAATCATATCTTATGTTAAAAAAAATTAACAGATTTGTTAAAAATCTTTAACATTTGGCATGAAATTTTAACATAAATTGCAGAAAAAAGACGGAAAATTATCCGGGGAAAATTTTTTGACCCCGGATTTTTTGTATAACTTGCATGTCGAAAAAAACATGTAAGAATGATTAATTGGTTCAAATATCCGTTTATCCGACTGCTGATGCCGTTTGCTTTGGGCATCTGGCTGTCGTTTTCATATTTGGACTTGTCGAAAATAGGTGTGGATGTATTCATGTCTGCCATAGGTTTTCTTAGTATTACATTGTTTTTGATTGCTTCAATTGTTAAAGATTACCGATATCGTTGGGTCTTCGGCGTGGTTTTGAATCTGCATCTTATTTTAATAGGTGTCGCAATAGTTCATATTCGAAATGACGATTTGGATGAAGACTGCGACGTTTGGGTGGCCCGATTGGCGGAATGTCCCACGGAGAAAGACAAATCGGTGAAAGTGACAGCGGACATGCAGTCAGACCAGGGATTGGTGATGGCTTATTTTGAGAAAACCGAACGTTCGCTTAGCCTGAAATATGGTGACGTGATAGTGTTTCATGAACCGCTAAAATTGGTGGAACCGCCAATGAATCCTGAACAATTCAACTATCAAAAATATTTGTTCAGAAAAGGGATTATGCGACAGGTCTATCTGAAAAACGATTCTTGGGAAAGACTGGATGAGAATCGTGCGAATCCGATTTATGCTTTTGCGTACCATTTGCGTGATTTTTTGCTCGAAACAATGCAAAATCTCGGCATTACTGGTGATGAGTATGCTGTTGCAGCTGCTATCTTACTCGGTTACGACGACACTTTGCCTACTGAATTGAGGCAGAAATACGTCGCTGCCGGCTCGATGCACATACTTTGTGTGTCGGGAATGCATGTGGGAGTTGTGTTTATGGTTTTCTCATACCTGCTTGTCTTTCTTGATAAGCGGAAACGATGGCAGAACATACTGAAACAGTCGCTGTTGTTGCTTTTGATATGGTTTTATGCTTTGCTTGCAGGCTTGGCACCATCAATTTTACGTTCAACAATCATGCTTTCGTTTGTAATTGTTGGCGATATGATTAAAAGAGATGGTGTTTTACTGAATAGTTTGGCAGCATCGGCGTTTTTGCTGCTATGCCTTGACCCTGCGAACCTTTTCAATGTGGGATTCCTGCTTTCATATTGCGCTGTATTAGGTATAGTGGCGCTTCAAAAGCCTGTTTATAATTTGATATATGTAAAACCGAGGCTTTTGGACAAGATATGGGAATTGACATCGGTGACTTTGGCGGCACAGTTGGCCACTGCACCATTCTCGATTTACTATTTTCACCAGTTTCCGACATATTTCTGGCTTAGCAATCTTTTCATGGGGCCGATTTCAAGTGTCGTTATCATCGGTGGCATGATGATGTTACTCGTTTCCTTTATACCTTATATTAATATAGGTGTGGCTTTTTGTGTAAAATGGATGATTTTTGCGATGAATTATGTCGTCTCATGGGTAGAGAATCTGCCATTATCTATTATTAAAGGATTGTATATCAATGATTTAGAATTTATAAGTCTGATTGTTGCCCTGTTGTTACTCATGATGCTATTAGAGCATAAGAATAAGAAATTGTTATTCGGACTGCTTTCTATCTTATTGATTTTCAGCGTTTCACAGTTGACTCGGGCGGTAATGCAACGCAACCAGATGAGTCTTACGGTATATTCGATGAATAAAAATACTGCCATTGACTTTGTTTGCGGTACAGAGCATGTGCTTTTGTGTGACACGATGGTGATTCATGATCCGTCGATTGCAGATTTCAGCATAGAAAACAATCTGATTAGGGAAGGTGTTTACAAAAACGGACATTTGTTGCCCTATAGTGGAGCATTTTATGAAAACAAATATATGAGAAAATGTAAAAATCTAATCTCGTTTGGTGGGAAAACGATTGCGTTTTTGGATAAAAATTCAACTTTTGGCGTAAAATTGTCATTTTGTCCACATATTGACTATTTTATACTTTACGGTCGCTATAAAGTTGATTTAGAGAAGCTATTGAATTGTTATATTGTTGATTTACTGATAATTGACGGCAGTGTTCCTGATTATTTAAGGGAAAGTGTAATTGAAAAAGCCAATGAGATAAATCAGGCTTATTATGATGTAAGGAGCGAAGGAGCTTTTGTTTTAAGGTTGTAAAATAGTGATAATCAACTAATTGTATGTGCATGTAAAAATTTTCAAAAATTTTTACAAAAAAATGTTGGGCGTAAGAAAAAACGCTGTATCTTTGCACCGTCAAAACAAACAAGTTTTGAATGGTTCTTTAAGATAATGGTGCCGTAGTTCAGTTTGGTTAGAATGCCTGCCTGTCACGCAGGAGGTCGACGGTTCGAGCCCGTTCGGCACCGCAAAAAAGAGATGTTTCCAAAAGCATCTCTTTTTTTTTGTTTCTTCCTTTCATTTAAATTATTTTTTTCTAAATTTGCGGTGTGAAACATTGTTTTGGCATAATGTCTTTGTTATTGACTCTGGTTGTTTCTTGCAACAAACCGGAGCCGGAGCCTGTTGTCGAGCCGTTGCCTTTTGCCATTTCCGACACCCTTTTGCGCATCGACAGCCTGATGCAG
>Ga0129307_1000483_pt1 | contig 61462 bp, 43 predicted proteins | sample P1105metagenome_FD_94437 | JGI IMG/M metagenome (GOLD analysis project Ga0129307, IMG submission 94437) | Capybara group fecal microbial communities from Wisconsin, USA - P1105 metagenome | ecosystem: Host-associated > Mammals > Digestive system > Large intestine > Fecal | place: USA: Wisconsin... | reverse complement strand
ACCGTCGCTTACGCGGTACGGGCGAGCATCCGTAATATCGTCACCGCCCATTTCGGCACGGCGCTTGAGGAGGTAAAGACGCTTGGCCTTGACCTTGGAATCGCGGCGGAGCTTTTCGAGACCACTACCGAAAGCGAAAGCGACATCGCGCGGGATGAGCTTCTGGACGCCTTCCGTTTCGAGGAGTTTCTTGACCTTTTCGATGCTTTCTTCAGCAATGAAACCGCCATTGCCAAAAGAGATGAAGAAAGAGGAAAGCGGCTGTCCGACCACGTCTGCCGGAGCGGCCTCAGATTCGGCAACAGCGGAATCCTTCTTTTCAGCAGCAGGTTCGGTCTTTGCAACGCCACCAGCCAAAAGTTCGTCATCAGACAAGGCTTCCTTCTTCACAGTATCCTTGCTAGAAGAATCCTTCTTAGAGGAATCCGTCACAGCGGAATCAGCAACAATGTCCGTCGTCTGGCGAGTGAGGTAACCGTCAATCAGGCTGACCACCTGCGCAAACTTTTCAGATTCGGCAAGAATCTTGAATTCGAGCTTAGCGGTAGAACCCACGAGAGCCTTAGCGGTAGAGTCGTCCACACCAGCCAGTTCAACGACGATGCGGTCGTCACCGGTCGGGGAAATCTGCGGTTCGGAAAGACCGTATTGGTCAACGCGGTTACGGATGATTTCGAGGGACTGAGCCTGAATATCCTTGATATCGTCGCCTTCCTTGAGGCTGGACTGATCAATCTGCAGCGTGATGCTGGTACCACCGGCAAGATCCAAGCCAAAATTAATGGAACTTGCTCCGAGCTTCGGATTTTCCTTGAGGAACGTCTTCTTAGCATCCCCCTTCTTGGAGTGAACCTGAATAGAAGGCCATACAGAGTAGGCCGAAAGAATGATGACAGCGAGAATGACTAGTTCTCGCAAGCCGAATTTATGTTTATTCATTTGTAATCCCTTAAAAGGCATTCAACATACTAGTGCGGCGACAAAGATAGAAAAGTAGGAGGTAGGAAGTAGGAAGTAAGAAGGAATTTTAGGTATAAAAAGGGGGATTTATCTCAAACAACGGATCGGGTTTGGCAGCCGAAATAGCAAGCGTCATCTTCTTCCTGCCGAGGGAACGGACGATATTCAAGTTGCCGGCATGGTAGGCTATTTCGAGTTTTCCGTCGCGCAACACGCGTTCCTCGTTCCTAAGCGTGATAAGTTCGTTCAAGAATCGGAAGATGGGGCTGCGGCGCCCATCGGAGAGCTTTCCCCACGGGAACGTCCTGCGGTTGTCGGGATCCTTGCCGCCCTCCATGCCAATCTCGTCGCCGTAATAGACGCACGGGGCACCCGGCAAAAAGAACAGAATCGCAAGCGCCAGTTTCACCCGCTGCAAATTTGAGCACGGTAGCGTTGCCAGTCGAATCGTATCGTGACTCCCGAGCAAGTTCATCGGCACGCCGAAACGATCCTTAGGGAACGCATCGCGGAGCCTTTTTGCAAACTCGGCCAGGTTAATCGGCTTTTCGTCAAAGAGGTACGCCAACACCGCCCGCCTCAGCGGATAGTTCATCACGCCGTCAAACTGGTCGCCCTTGAGCCAACGCGAGGGCTCGTCCCAGATTTCACCGACAATGTAGGCCTCGGGGTTAATCGCCTTGATGCGGCGGCGGAATTCCTGCCAAAAGCTATCGTCGTCAATTTCGTTCGGCACGTCGAGACGCCAGCCGTCAATACCGCGTTTCATCCAGTACTCGCCCACCGAGAAAAGGTATTCGCGGACATCGGGATTGTCGGTATTGAACTTCGGAAGCGCCGGGAATCCCCACCAGCAATCGTAATTGGGCTTGCCGGAATACGCATGGAGCGGCCAGCCGTGCACATGAAACCAATCAACGTACGGGGAATTCTTGCCCAGTTCCATGAGGCTGTTGAACTGGAAAAAGCCGCGCGAACAGTGGTTGAACACACCGTCCAGAATCACGCGGAGCCCAAGCTTGTGCGCCTTCTTGACGAGATTGTCAAAATCCTTGAGCGTCCCCAGCACGGGGTCAATTTCAAAGTAGTCGACCGTATGGTAGCGGTGATTGGAATTGCTCTTGAAAATCGGGCAAAGGTAAACTGCGTTCACGCCAAGCGACGCAATATACTCTAGTTTGTCGATAATCCCAGCGAGATTCCCGCCGAACATGTTTTCGCGGGTGGGCAAGGTATCCCACGGGACAAATTTTCCGATAGCCTTGTAACGTTCCGAACGGCAAAAGCGGTCCGGAAAAATCTGATAGAAAATAGCGTCTTTGGTCCAGGACGGGAATGACATTCCTAATTCCGAAATCCGAATGGCCTAAATTTTCCAGAGGGGGCGGTTCTTGCGTTCTTCGACGAGTTTGCCGATTTCCGAAATCAGACCCAAATTCGCAAGCAAGTCCTCGACGCTGCACGGCGTGCGGTACGTCCAGTTTTTCGCGCCGACCGTTCCCGGGATATTGACGCGTTCTTCCTTCGGGTCGCATTCCGAGAGCGATGCGGAAAGCGCAAGATAATCCTGAATCGGCGGGATGCAGAACAAGCTATTGGCAGTAAACACATGCGCCAGAATATCGCGAACCACAGGCGGCGTAAGCTTTTCGGGGGCAACGCCCGGCAAAGCCGCATGCGACCAGTAGAACGCCTTGTCGAAATCGGATTCTTCCCAAAGTCCACGCAGCGTCGATGTATCGTGGCAGCTCGTAGTGCAAACCGAGAGACGCGGGTAATCTTCCATGCTGTAATACGGAGAATACGGCACGTTCCAGTTACGGGCCCAGCGCTCGATGCGCAACGACATGATATTCAACTTCTTGAGCACGGACGGCACGCACGGCGGCACGGCACCCAAGTCTTCGGCGCAGACAAGCATATCCGTCTCGTTCGCAAGCACGGACAAAAGCTTCATGGCGTTCTGTTCCCAAAGGGCATTTTGCGCCTGTTCGTTCTGGCCAATCAATTCATGAAGTTTCTGCTGTTCGTTCTGCGGGAGCGTAAAGAGCACCGGCTGGTTGTACCAGTACCAGTACGGGTAATAAGTGTTTTCGTCGCCAGTCGGGATGAACACGCGGTTCCAATAAACGCGCAACATGGCGTCCTTGACATCTTGCGGTTCTTCCAAAGCGATAATGGCACGTTCAGAAAGCAGTTCCGGCTTGACGACAAAGCGATCAAACTTACCCGGCAAATTTTCAAAATACTTGGAAACGAGCCTGTCGGTATTTTCGCCGAGGAATTCGCGGAGCTGATCCACGGAATAATTCGGGCGGCGCAAATATTCAAGTGTTTCACGGCAGAAGCCCGCATTGCGAAGTACATCCCACGTGAGCGGAATCGACGGCTGGAAACGCCCAAGGATACCTGTCGCCTCGGTTTCGGGAATCGCCCAGATGCGGAAAAATCCAAGCACATGGTCAATGCGGTAAGCGTGATAGAACTTGCTCGCCTGGGCCAAACGACGGCGCCACCAGCCAAAGTCATCGGCTTCGAGCACGTCCCAACGGTAAGTCGGGAATCCCCAGTTCTGACCGCCGTAGCTGAACATGTCAGGAGGAGCACCCGCGCGGTCGGCAAGCGAGAAATACTTGCGGTCGAACCACACGTCGGCACTGTCTTCGTTGATGAGGATAGGCACGTCACCCTTCAGGCGAAGCCCCAGCTTGGAGACTTCGTTCACGGCGGCGGTAAACTGCCCTTCGGCGGTATATTGCATCCACGCCTGGAACAACGTGTCCCTGTAATTTTTCATCCAAAGCTTATCGACATCGGCCGCGGACGGATTCTGGTACTTTTTCCAGTCCCTCCAGCTCGCCTCGTTGTTCTGCACCTTGAGCGTGCAATAGACGCAATACGACTTGACCCATGCATTCTTATCGACCCAAGCAAGGAGTTTCTTGGAGGACTTGAGCTGGTCGTAACGGGAATCAAAAATCTTGCGGAGAATCGCGCGCTTCCACGTGGTAATGCGATAGTAATCCACGCGCTCGATACCTGCGAACTGTTCCTTGGCGTTTTCTATTTCGTTTTCAAACTCCGAAGCCCCTTCGACAGACTGGACGTTGATAAAAACCGGGTTCAACGCAAACGCGCTGCGGGCACTGTAAGGGCTCGATTCAGATCCCGTATCGTTGACAGGCAAAAGCTGGATAATATTGAATCCGCAATACTTGGACCACTGGGCAAACGGAATCAAGTCCAGGAATTCCCCAATGCCAATGCTGTGCTTGCTGTAAAGACTGAAAAGAGGGACGGCTACGCCGGTCTGAAAAGAAGTTAAATCACCATATCGCATGGCATAAATATAACTCTATTTTTGTAAATAGAAACTTTCAAAAAACTAGCAAACAAAAAAGGCCCGGAAAAACCCGAGACCGTTTCGTTTCCTCAATCCTTCTTCAAAAATTAAGCGCGTTTTGCGTATTTCTTAAAGCTTTTGATCAAGAGGGCGGCGAGAATGCAGTACATTTAGACTCCTTTATTTTTGACGGCGCCAATATTAACAAAGTTTTACTAACGTTTCAAGGGGAAAAAGTATATATTTTGCCGATTTTTTTGACAATTCATCCATGCCGATGTAAAAAGTACGCCTAGACGACCTCTAAGCGCGTTCACAAAGGCTAAATTTTCCCCTCTCCCTGACGGTCGAGGATGGCTACGAATGCAATATGTTGCAGTCAGCTATCGACTAACGACTGTTGAGCAGTCTGGTTCCGAAGCCTTGAATTTTGATGACGGTGGGGTATGCGGGGAGTTGTATGTTGTTTTGGAGTGTGCCGCGGCGGAGTTCATGACCGTTGACGTCGAACAGCGTGAATTCGCGGCCAAGCAATTTCGGGGAAGCCGTCAAGCGATGGTTCTGCACGTGGATTGTTTCGAGTTTGTATTTGGCCGGAGCGATGCTTGAAATGGCGGCATTACGGGCTTTGACGGAATCGATAGCAAATTCTTGAAATTCATAAATCGGACCACCATCAGTCAAGCCTAACATTTGAGCTTGAGAATGGTCATAAATAAGAGCACAGTCTAATTTACCTTTTGAGCATTTATTAATTGCTGGAACTAGAACAGAATCAATTTTTGTAAAGATTGAATTAAAAACGGAATCATTACCTGTAAAACCTTTACAATTCTTATAGTGTAAAAAATCTTCTTCAATAGCATCCCTTAAAGTATGGGTTGCTCCTGTTAGAACATAATATTCTACACTTTGTTCACTAAAATAATAATAAGACAATCCAAACAAAATATTTGAGTCTAGAGCAGTCTTGCACAATCCCCCTGTCCCACAAGTATTACCGCTAGGTGTTGTACTCACATGTTTTTCAAAGAATTTAGCGCATTCTTCACTTTTTTCATTTATAAAATCATAACTAAGCATCTCGTTTTGAAAATCAATTCGAACAATCATTTCTACTTTGATTTCCGCCCATAACGTCGCCACAGCAACAAGCGATAGAATAAGAATCTTTTTCATTTCGGCAAATTCCATAAAAACTAATATACTCTAATACATCCTTATCGTTTAGAATTTTAAAACAATTTACAGAGAAAGGGGATGCCCTCCCCATACGCGGATCATGACTACTAAGCAGCACAGCTGCAAGTAGTCAAAGACATCGGGGTGGGGCATGACATTTAACCAGAACTGTATGGATGGGGCAAAGCCCCAATCTCTTTGGCTCGGTCATGCCCAAACAAGTTTGGTCGCGACTCTCGCCTTTTGAGGTTGTCCCTCCCTGACGGTCGAGGATGATGGTGGGGCATGATAATCAATATGTTGCAGTCAGCTGTCGATTAACGACTATTGAGCAGTCTGGTTCCGAAGCCTTGGATTTTGATGATGGTGGGGTATGCGGGGAGTTGCATGTTGTTTTGCAGTGTTCCGCGACGGAGTTCGTGACCGTTGACATCAAACAGCGTGAACTCGCTGCCAAGTAATTTCGGGGATGCAGTCAAGCGATGGTTCTGCACGTAGATTGTTTCGAGTTTGTATTTGGGCGGAGCGATGCTTGAAATGGCGGCATTGCGTGCTTTGACGGTGTCTGAAGCCATGCCAATGAAACATAAGTCACAGCCCCCACCAGGAATGGCTATTTCTGCAGGTCTTACCGATCCCATAGCATAATTATAAACAAGCATTATACGTTTTTGGGATTCATTTTGCAAATACTTATCAATTTCTGGAACAAGAAAGGAATCTATTTCCGCAAACATGGAATTGTACGTAGAATCATTGGCTATAATCCCTTTACATTGCCTAAAATGATTAAATTCATCTTCAAGAACTTCTCTCCATGAGTGAGTCGCTCCAGTAAGAGTATAGATTTCAAGACCATTATTAGAAACCCCAGTCCATCCAAATAAAACATCGATATCGAGTATTGCGGCACACAATCCATCATACCCACAAGCTCCAAAATCTGATTTCGTCCTTTTCCCATTGTAAATAGCACAATCTCCATTTTTTTCGTCCATGTTATAGATTTCAAAAATTTCTTCAGGGAGATTATCTATTTGAATTGCTATTTCTATATCGATTTCTGCCCATAGGATTGTGGCTAAAACAAACAACAAAATAGATACTTTTTTCATTTTTTACCTCCTAACCAAGCCACGTTAAGTTGTGCATTGGATGTAATTGATTTCTGTGGTTTAAACTGAACGCGGAAAATTTTAGAATATTGATGGACGGTAACACCCTTTCCATAAAACTGGCCATATAATTTCTTATTTTGAGTCTGACCCAATACCAATTTTGCATTTGGAACAATCAATGTTCCTGCCCATACTCCATGGACAAAGAATCTTTCGCCACCATAATAATATAATTTAAAACCTTTTGCAACGGCGCCAAAATTTTGATTTTCAATAGTCGTATTCCAATGGATATTCTCATTGACATGTAAAATCGTCGAAAAACCGGGTTTTACAAAATCTATACTGGAACCAGCATCCAACTGTAGATTTTTCATAGAAATTTCACCTTCGTCAAAATAGAGTTTACCACCAGCTTCTACCTTAATAGTTTTAAACGAAACAACACCTGCCAAGGTATCACATTCCCCTGCCCTTACAATTTTTTCAGTATTTGTATTTATCGACCTAGCAAAAAAAAGCCCCACCGGAGTGGGGCTCAATTTAATCAGAAATTGTACAGATAGGGGCAAAACTAGCGGTTGGTATTCTTTTTGTAAACAATGTTATAAATGAATCCTATATTTACGTATTTTGCACCTACAAATTGCGCAGGAACATTCAACTCAAATTCCGCCTCACAACCCCTGCAAGTTGACACACCATACCCCACATTTACAAGAACGGAATCACCAATATCAGGATCATAAACCTTTTCCCAAAAATAATAATGTCCAGAAATGTACAACGTATCATTCACTATTTCATAATCAATCGTATTTATGCCGCCACAATCCTGAAACATCATCAAGGTTACTGTCGCTGAGCCATCCTCATTGACCAAGAAATCGATATCTTCATGGGTATATAAATCATTAAGATATCTTTCTAATTCTTCATCACTTATATCACCATCTGCATCCAAATCGTAATTTTTCAATGGCATTTCATGAGCATTCTCTTTAAGTCCACAAGGTTTTGTTACTTTGTAATCAAAAGACGACTCTTTTGCAGCAGTCTGCTTCGCAGGAACATCTATCACCGTATTTGAGCCTGCATCATCGGAACAAGAAGCAAGTAATCCCACACTAAAAACGATGGTCATCAAAAGTAGCAGATTTATTTTTTGCATGATAATCACTCCATGATTTTCTTGAATGTGGTGCAACAAGCAATAAAACAAGGACCGAAACAAACTTCACAACATTCCTTTACAAGAATTCCGCAATTCAAATGTAAAAAAAGAACACAAACAAAGTCAATATTTTTTTAACCACCGGCAATAATTTACTCAAAAAAGGAGACGCCCCCTTAATACACAAGTGCTGACAAAACTGTATGGATGGGGCAAAGCCCCAACCCCTTTGGTTCGGTCATGCCCAAACAAGTTTGGTCGCGACTCTCGCCTTTTGAGGTTGTCCCTCCCTGACGGTCGAGGATGACGGTGGGGCATGACATTCTATAAAAAAAGCAAAGCCACGGAGAAAATCCGTGGCATCATAATTAGAGAGAGATAAACTTTTATTTTATTGAGCGTTCTTGATGTGCTTTTTGAAGCTTTTGACCAAGAGGGCGGCGAGAATGCAGTACATATTTTTTGACTCCTTGTTTTGACGCGGCCAATGATAACAAAATTTTACTAACGTTTCAAGGGTAAAAAATATAAATTTCGCAAAAATTTTTCAAAAACGTATTTACGGCAGCCATGTCCGCGCTGTCATCCCGCACTCTGTTGCGGGATCTCTCGCAAAACACTTTTTCTGACGCAAAAGGAACACCATAGTATATCTACAGAACGGAAATTTGGTAAATTATGGGTCATGAAACGATTTTTGCTTTTATGTCTCGGTTTAGCAGCATTTGTTGGCGCAAAGCCATCCCTCCAAGTCGATACAGACCGCATCGAAGCGGGTCAGACATTCAAATTGCAGTTCATCGTCCCGTTGCAGGAACTGCCGCAGAACAGGGGCGCATTCAAGCTTGAAACCCGCAATAACTTCAAGCTTCTCGGCATCGACAGTGCCGACCAGGTCATGCGTCCGGACATGGACGACTTTTTCGACTCGTTTTTCGGCGGTGGCGGAAGGCCTTACAAGGCTCGCGTCTATTCGTTCAAGATAAAAGCCCCCAAAAAGACGGGCATGCAGGACCTTGGATCGCTCACATGGAACATCGGCGGGGAACCGAACCTCGTCAGCAGCAAAATTCCGGTCAACGTGCAGCGTTCCTATAGCGACGACGCCCTTGCCGCAAGCCTCACCCCGAGCAAAAAGACCATTTACGAAGGCGAACAGTTCAGCGTCACCCTCAGCCTCCACACTTTCGAGCATTTCCAAGGCGGTCTCCAGGCGACCGACATGAGCACGGGTAACGATTTCATCGTCCACCGCAACGACCTTTCCAATTTGGATTTCAAGCCCGTCGAAGGCACCCGCCGCGAAATGAAGGCGACTGCAAAATTTGCCTGGCTGAGCCCGACCAAGAGCGGAACGCTTGAAATTCCGTCGTTCAAGTTCAAATACACCAAGCTCGGCGAACCCAAAGTCGTCGAAGAAAAGAAGCAGATGGGCGGCATGTCGTTCTCCAGCCGTAGCGTCAAGCAGGAATCCATCGAAACGGAAACCTCCACCGCCCCGCTCGCCATTAACGTCCTCCCCCTCCCAACCGAGGGCAAGCCCGATGATTTTTCGGGCATGGTCGGCAACTACAGTTTCAGCGCGAATTTCGACCGTACAAACCTCAAGGTCGGCGAAGCGCTCACGCTTTCCATCAGCGTCAGCGGCGACGGCATTCCGGGAACGATTACCGACCCGAAGCTCCCCGACTTTAGCGAGTTCCGCTCGGTGCCGCCCGAAAACAGCATCGATAAAAAAGTCAGGGGCAACAAGGTCGTCACCACGAAGAACGTAAAAGTGTTCCTTTACCCCAAGAAAAAAGGCACTTTTGAAATCCCGGCCATTACATATTCCTGGTTCAACCCCGCCAGAAAGAAATATGAAACTGCTTCGGCAGGCCCGTGGACCATCGAAGTCGAGAAAGGCGACACCCCCGCAGAGCCCGTCTATCAGGCTCCAGTTTCTGCAAGCCCGTCGACTCCGGCCGTACAAAAACAAGAAATCGAATTCCTCGGCAGCGACATCCGCTTTATCCATCCGGTTTCGAACAAGACCGAATCTTCGGCACCGCACAGGAGTATCGCTTTCTGGCTTCTGTTTATCGCGGCGATTCCGTTCTACCTGATTGCAAACGCCCTCATCACAAGAAGCCGCAAGCGCAACAGCGATACAGCACTTGTCCGCAAAGGCAAGGCCAACAAACTGCTCAAAGAAAAGTTCGCAGACGCGCGTGCAGCGCTCAAGAAGGGTGACGGCAAGGCGTTCTACGCCGCGCTCGAAAACGGACTCATCGATTACCTCAGCAACTTGACGAATCTCGAATTCAAGGGCATGACCCGCCCGCAGATGAAGGAGGAACTCGCCAAGCTGAACGTCAAGAGCGAAACCATCGACGCCATCGACAGTTGGCTCGAAAAATGTGCGTTTGTACGTTTTGCACCGGTCACCGCATCGACCGAAGAGCAATCCCAAATGCTCGCGGATGTCGAAAAACTTTGCGAGGCGCTGAAGCTATAAAAACATTTAACATGTCATTCCCGCCTCCGAGCGGGAATCTCCAACGGACAATTTTATGAAACTGAATAGAATTTTTTTGACGATTGCGGCAGCACTTTTGTTCTTGGCAACAGCAAGTGTTGCAGCCGAAAAATGCGAAGGCATCGATGCCGGAACAAAGGCGTACAACGAAAACGATTTTGAACGCGCTATTGACGAATGGCGCACGTGCGTTGACGAAGGCATTGTCAATGCGGATCTCTATTACAATTTAGGCAACGCCTACTACCGCAGCGGCAAACTCGGCTTTGCGATTTTCTACTACAAGTCCGCGCTCCGCTTGCGTCCAGGTGACGACGATATCCAGCACAACTTGAATTACGCCCAAACTAAGACCAAGGACAAGGAAGGCGACGAAGAAGAGAATCCGATTCTCCAAGGGCTCATGGATTTGCACCATGCGATTTCTTTGAAAGGCCAGATGAACATCGCGCTAGTCCTCTTCTGGGCAATCGCTATCGTGATTATCGCACGCCGCTTCGTGAACGGCAGCCGTGGCAAGAATATTTGCACAGGCGTTGTATTCGGCTTGAGCGTCATCCTTTGCACGATTGGCGCAAGCGCTATCTATAAGATGATCGTCCTCGAAACAGACATCACGGGTGTCGTGACCGCAGCAAACGCAGACGTAACAAGCGCCCCGAGCGACAAGTCACAAACGCTCAATACGCTCAGCGAAGGCACGAGCTTTGAAGTCATCGGTGAACAAGGCAACTTTGCAGAAATCCGCCTTGGCGAAAAAATCCGTGGCTTCGTGAAACTCAGTGAAGTCGGGATTGTGAAGTAATCGGCTTATCCCAAGGGTAGTTCTTCGCCTGTAGAGAATCTTTAAGACCGACAGGAATTACTACTTCAAGAGGAAAATAGCCCCGGCAATCGCCAGCCGTAGCCGCCCAAGAAGCAAACGATACCGTACCCAAAACAGAAACAGTTAAAAAATCGTTTGTCGGTGAAATTGACGACGGTCCAGAAGCACCGTCATAAGAGCGGCATTCCCTATAAACGGCCATGCCACTATAAACAACATTGTTTCGGCGGGCTTCTAGATACACGGCATCACCTGATGGGAAAACCTCGCAACTATCACTTCGTGAACAGGCTAAAGAACCGTTCTTATAAATAGAATAATCTCCCCTGCCATCAGAAACACGGACTTTCATGCCCATGCATCCCACAAGCAACAAAGACAGTACAAACAAAACAAGAACTCGATTCATACGCCCAAACTTTCTCTTATAGAAATCATCAAAATTATCACTTTATTTCATGCGAGACATGGCTCACAATAGGAATAAAATCGTTAGGCGTATAGGCGATATGTCCGTATGACCATACAACTTTATCGTTCTTTTTTCGCTTTTCAAAAATAACGGCAACACCAAATTCTTCACGAAGCAATTTTATTTGCAACAGGTAATCGCAATCTTCTTTTTTGGAGACAATGGCAAAGCCATCTATAGCGGCATACTCCCTGACCAACGAAGTTATTTTTTCGGCATAATCTTCGTGAACGCCCTGCAATTGAACAGGCAGAATAAAGTATTCTTTTTTCGCCCACAAGGACGAGGCAAGCAAAAGGATTATGGCAATGTAGCGAATCATATTACAGCTAAAATATACAATTTCAAGGGAGATTTTTTCGCAAATAAGAAAGGGAGATTCCCCACCATACGGGGGCCATGCGCACTAAGGCAACAAGTTGCCAAGTGCTGTCCGCCCGGTCATCCCCGTCAAGCGAGGACAGGCGCCGGGAATGACAAGTTCAGCCAACGACCAACAAATCTCTAATAACGGCTACACAATTTGGCCGCCGCCGAGGACCATGTCACCATCGTAAAAAACGGCGCACTGTCCGGGTGTCACGGCAAAGAGCGGTTCGTCAAAGACGGCGACCGCCTTATTTGTATCGACGACAGTAATTTCGCATGCGACTGGACGCTGGCGGTAACGCACCATGCCTTCGGCGCGGAACGTCGTCCCGACCTCCCGCGCACCTCCGTGCCATTCGCAGTTCACCATTTCCACGCGGTCAAAGCAGACTGACGACTTGTCACCCGTCACCAAAATATCGCCCGTTTCCGGGTCCACATGCTTCACGAACGCAGGCACGCCAATCGCCACGCCCAGACCTTTGCGCTGCCCGACCGTGTACTTATGGAACCCATCGTGCGTATTCCACACCTTGCCCTTCTCATCCACGAAGCGGCCCGGGCGCGTCATCTCGCCAAAGCGGTCCCTCAAAAATTCAGTGTACTGCGAACCGTAAATATCAAAGCAAATGTCCTGGCTGTCGCCCGTCTTGGCATTCACAAAGCCGTTCTGTTCGGCAATTTCACGAACTTCGCTTTTCACGTATGTTCCAAGCGGCGTAAGCACGTGATTGCGGCGTTCATCGGGAACCCAGAACAAAAAGTAGCTCTGGTCCTTGCCGGGGTCACGGCCCCGCAAAAGCCTGCGCGTTCCATTAACTTCTTCGATGCGCACATAATGCCCTGTCGCCAAGAATTCGGCGCCGAGCGATTTTGCGTAATCCATCATCCAGCCGAACTTGATAAAGCGATTGCAATAGCAGCAAGGGTTCGGCGTCCGCGCATGCGAAAAATCCGCATGGCAGCGCTTCAAGACTTCGTTCGTAAATGTATCGGAGCAATTCGCCACATGGTGTTCGATGCCGAGCTTTTCGGCAATTACCTTTGCACGCACCACGCTCGGGGCGTTTTCTGCATCAAAGGCAGATTCTGGGGCGCCGACGTCGGGCAACACGCGCAGCGTCACGCCCACGACTTCGTACCCCTGCTGTTGCAAAAGCAAAGCCGCGACGGACGAATCCACGCCACCGCTCATACCGACTACGACTTTGGTTTTAGACATGGTTCAAGCCTAAGCGCCCACGGCGTTAATCAAATCTCAGCATCAGCGCGAGTTCGAACTGGAGAATCTGGCGAATGTGAGCCGTTTCGTCATCCAGTTTTTCGTGAATTTGCCTATACTCGATGTACGAACTCAGCGAAGCCATCTTGTTGAACTGATACGAAGCACTCGGACGAATGAACCATTCATGTGTTCTTGACGGAACCGTGCGGTAAGTCAATTCCAGTTTCGGTTTGTATATGGTCCTCTCGCCTTCAGGAATTCCCGAATCGTACGCCCATTGCTTAAATACGCCATCCGTACCGGATTCCGCATTCCTCATGTCATAGCCTTCAACCGGAGTGTATTCCTTGCGAATCGTCTTCTTGTAATCGTAACCGGCAGTCAGCTTCAAGTCGATATCGTTCTTGAGCTTAAAGAACCATTTCCAAAGCTGGAATCCCTTGTCGATCTTGAGCGGATACGTAATCGTAAAGTCATCGCCAATGTTGATGGCAAAGTCATTGTAAAGCGACGTCGGAATCCACGGTGTTTCGAGGAAGTAGCTTGTCGTATCGGTGCAGTTCGAAGAAGTATCCTTAGGCCAGCAAGGGTTGGAAATCACTTCATCTTTCGGGCGACGGTCCGTAGATTCAATCTTCATGCGGACGTTATTTTCGATACGCAAGTTGTTCTGCGTCAGGAACGTTATACGAATCAACGGATTGAAGTTCCACACGCTCGCCCAGGAATCTTCAGCACTCTGGAACGGGCGCCTTGTCACCGTGCGGCTATAGTCAAAGCGATGGTTCAAGCTTACGCTACGGAAGCTATTCAAGAACGAAACCTTCTGGGCGATATTCGGGATAGAAATTCCGATACCGAACTTCGGGAATACCGTTGTCGTGTCGATATACAGCGGGTATTCGCGGGACTGCGAGAAGTCTTCTTTCCACTGGAAGTCTGCGGCAACAGAAATGTCCCAGAACGGCAAAGTGAGTCCCGTAGACATTTGCAGCGAGCGAGACACCGTATTGCGGAATGTTCCCTGATACACAAGCGTATCCACATGCTTATTGCGGTACTGCGCAAACCCGGTAAAATCATCGCGATCGGTCAGTCCCATATTACCGGTCATGATGTTCCAAAGTCCACGTCCACCGTGGCCGTCGCCAAGGCCCAAGCCATAGAGGTAATACTGGAACGGTGTCACTTTCTGTTCTTCGTACAACTGTGCAAGAGTAAAGTTTTCACCGACAGTGTTCGTACTTGCATTCCAGTTGAACTTCACTTCGCGCCACTTTAACTTGTTCAAGAATCCGGAAACGGCGTTATCCTTTCCGAACAAGTCGGCAAGTTCAATAATCTTGAACGTCGGAGTGAACTCGAAACGGTTCGTCTGCGATATCGTCCAGTAGTTCTTATCGATGCTGGACTTGTCATAGAAATCGAAATCATCCGGTATACTCTTCTGCTGATTGAAATCAGACGAGAACTGCATATTGAACGGAATGAACGGAATCAGCTTGGGATTGAAGTTTATCCTGAATTGCTGGTTTCTGGAACGTTCGTTGCGGAGAATGCCGTATGCACGTCCGTATTCGCGATGGCCAACGCTATCAATCTTGTAGAACGAAGTCGTATCGTAACGGATTTCATAAGAATCCGGATTCTGCAAATCGATTGCCATCGGCTTACCCGAAGCAGAAGTCTTTGCAATGGTATCCGTCGGGATAATCACGAGACTGTCACGCGACATATAGACCTTGCGGTCGGAATGGTCGTGGTCAAAAATAATGCCGCTCGCGAAAAGTCCGCCTTCGGAGGTACTAAAGAAGTTTTCCTTCGTGAACGATTCACGGTCGCCGCCACCAAACATGTCACGCTTGATATTCACGGAATAGTTCACCGAGAGGAACGACAGGATGTTCCAACGCATGTTCAACTTGTGGTTGAGTTCTGCGGTATAAGTCACCACCTTATCGACCTGCGGTTCCACAAAGTCCGGATCGCGAGTCTGGTTCACATAGCGCACGTAATTGAAGTCGAACAAAGTCAAGTCGAACGTCTGCGGCCACGGTTCAAATTCCGTCTTCGAAAGATCCTTAAGCCAGGAGTACTTCGAAAGTCCTTCGAACGGTTTGAACTTGAACATGCTGAACGTACCCAACTTATATTCGAGTAAGGCATGGTACGAATAAGTGGAATCCGCCGATGTCGTAGAACGGCCTTCGGACTGGTGGTAAGAATAGCTCAACGCCGGACGTTCCAAGAACGCTTGCGACAGGATTTCGCCCCACTTGGTTTCGCTAGCCTTGTAATCCTTATGGTAACTGATGCTGAAGCTCAAGTCCTGCACATAGGACTGATAGCCCTTCGATTCAGCATTGTCCCTCAACTCGTTTTCTTCTTCGTCCGATTCCACGGCGAGATCGCCCTGGAACATGTCTCCCGTCAAATCGACAAAGCTGCTCTTTCTAAGCATCATGTCGTCGGTAGGCTTCATGTACGGGCGCTTCGTCGAGCTGTGGTAACCGAACGACATCGGGATATGGAATCCAAGCGAATCGTTCAAGAACTTGTTGAGCGCAATGGAAATGTCCGCCGACACATCGAGTTGGGAGGCTGCCTGAGCCGGGTCCGGCTTCGGCGAACGACCGGAATTGGAGAGCGTCGCAAAGTCGCCGTCCTGATAACGCACGGCACCCGAAAGCGAAATGAAATCGGCAAAGTTCACTTGTCCGTTCACACGGGCGGCATAGCCCCATTCCGTATCCATATCAGAAAGGCGCAAGTCATTCAGCCAGAAAGTACCCTTGAGGTCTTCGGGCGAAGCAGACGAATCCGCAATAATCACAAAGCGAATCCAATCGACCTTCGTGATAGAGGGGTTACCGACCAAGCGGAGCTGTTCTTCACGATCGCCGGGCAACTTTTTCACGACCGGTTCGAGATACGGCGGATGGCGGCCACGCTTAAGGTCAGAGAAATCCACCAAGTCCATAGCAAATGCGTTGTCAAGCCAGTTCTGTTCGTGGCAGTCCACATCGCGGGAACAGTTGTAGTGCAAGACCTTCGGGCGGAAGCTCCATTCGTAATAATCGTTGGAACCTTCTATAGAACCTTCACCGAACTGGAGAGCAAAGCGCACAGGCGCCGTTTCAATTTTCTTGTCCGTCTGGTAATGGATTTCCATCTTCAAGGACTTGTAAGACGAGAAGTTCTTCGTATCCGTTTCGAACAAGCGAGTCACACCCACTTCCTGGCCCGGCTGCATGTTGTGGTAATCCAAGACAAGCGCCGTTTCCTTGAGCGGGGCGTTCGAATCCGCATCGCGTTCCGTCACCGTATTCGGGGACTTGACATATTCCTTCGCGTTTTCGCGGTTGTTAATCGTGGAAACCTTGATGTAAGTCGTATCGCGTGTGGCGACGTATTCAGAAATCTTATTTTCGACACCGTTCACTTCGACAATCTGGGAATTCTCGTTCGTGCTCGTGCGATAGTAATCCGCAACGGTCGTCTCTTCCCATGCATTGCCAAGAACCGCAAGGCTGACAACCTGAACCTTCGCTTCAGATACACCCGGATTGAGGCGGCCCACCCACATACGGGTAAACTGGGATTCCGCAAGAATTTCCTTATAGTTGCCACCGGTCGGAGAAACAATCGTATCGTACTGGTTCAGCGGAATACGCCACCTGCGCCAACCGTTCTTGAGCTTTTCGAAGTTCGCCTCGTCAGTGTCCGAAAGATTGATTCGATAACGGACAAAGCTGATGTCCATATCAAGAGCACCGTTCCTATTGATATCTTCAGTATCGTAGGCGCGTTCGCCCAAGTTGTTTTCCGTTCCGTTAATGCTTGCAGGTGGATCGCTTTCTTCATCCAAGTCCTTGAAGTCATCACCCGCAATATCCTTCGTCGAAATGTCCACATTCGCAGAGGTATACCGAATCGAATCACAGCCTGCTATGCGGCAGTCCCAAACGACCTTGTATTCTTCGGTACCAATCTTGCCGTCAAGGCCGCGGTCATGCTGAGCCGTCGTCATGCCAATCAGGTTTTCACCATCGTATATGCCATTGGGCTTTTCACCATTTATCGAAATATCTTCGCTAATAAGACCAAGGTCAATAAAGATGGAACCGGAATTACCGCGAGCGACGACTTCGATATACTTCATCTCGCTCATATCCTGATAATACGAGCTGTTCGGACGCATGATACCGCCCCACGAATTGCCCATCAAGTCATCGTTCGGACGGAGCGTCATCTTGAGCACGGTCAGGTGCTGGTTATCGACATCGGAATTGCCTACACTATTGTAAATGTACTTGTAAAGTTCCGTATTGTTGCTGTGCCAGATAAATTCACCTTTATGGCGGAAATCCAAATTCTCGATATAAGTCGATGGGAGCGAATCTACGCCACCCGGAGGAGACGCCGGATACCAGGAAAGTCTCGACAACGGATACACAAGGCCTGTCGCCGTCGATTCGAAATCTTCAACAAGCGCGGTCTGGTCCTTACTGGTATTCGCATTGTGGCGGCTACCGGCGAATTCCGCTTCGACGCGCCAGTTCGAAGAAGCCGTCGTGCTGATACCCGGAATCGCGTTCACCAAATCCGTAAGCGCCTGCACGGAATCCTGCAAGCGGACGTTGAAGCCCCAGAGGAAACTCGAATAAGGTTCGTTGCCAAGCGTCGGAACTTCGGCGGTGGTGCTCTGGCTCCTGTAAAGGGCAGTAACGCCAAACACAGAACCAGCGCCAAAGCCATAGAGGTCGAGCGGCAGTTCCGCACGTGCACCGAGAAGGAGCTTGTTATCGACTTCAAACAAAGGTTCGCATTCAAACTTGACCTTGATTTCCTTGTTCGGGTCCAAGGCACGGTCGCTCAAAAGTTCAATCTGTCCGAGTTCATAGTTGACTTCGTAGTCCGTACCGCGGATAAGCGTCGTAGAACCGGCCGTCACCTTTTCGGAACCTGGAGAAATATCCATGCAACTTCCGCTATTGACGGAATAGCTCGAATTCGGGTCACGCACGCTGAGCATGGAGTTACGGCGCTTGCCCACGGATTCAAAGTAAAAGCGATTTGTATAGCGTCCCAAGTTATAGACCGGAAGCGAATAAAGTTGCTGCATGGCGGCTGTCGTATCCAAATTGCGCAACGGTTCCAAGCAGTTCGCCTTCGCAACTTTGTACCGGTCCTGAACGCTCATCGAGGTATCGTAATCTTCGACCTTTCTACAAGGCAACCACATTTCACCAGTGTAACTACCAGAAGCATCCTTCTTGAATATGGTTGCATCGTTCACCAGAGGAGTACCGGTATTTTCATCGGCAAGTCCAAGTTTCTTGAGGTAATCGCCAGAAATACCAGACTTGTTTTTCATGCGAAGGACAAAGCTATTCGCGCTCGCATCCGAGATGCCGATGGAATACACATTGCGCAACATCAACTTGTCGATATCCGTAAGTTCGCTAAGTGTAGCGTCCCACTGAACAAGCACGGCCTCGCCACCATCGTGCAAAGTCTTTCCCTTGCGGTTTTCTTTTTCACTACTGTAGTTTGCCGCAATAAGTGTATTGCGGTTGACGCCGTTAATCCTCAAGATACCCGTATTGCGGTCGTAATCATATTCGGTATCCGGGATTTCTTCCATGCGGTCAACAGTCTTTGTAATCAGCCTCCCTTGCGGCGTCTTATACACGACGGTCACATTCTTTATGACCTCGTTCGTATTGTTCAACACGCTTCTCTTGTACAATCTCAATCCGGTGACATCGGATTTCGACGTCGGGTTACCGTTAACAGCATTTTCGATATAGGCGTTCCTCGCCTCGTGGTTCAAGAAGTAATAGCGGTACGCCATGAACTGCTTGTCCGTCACCTGGAATTCAGTCGTCGATTCGTTCGCCTTGATGGAATACTCTTCCTGCTCACCGCCGTCCTGCGATGCAATCGTCGTGAGTTTCCAGTCGCCCAGTTTCCATTCCGCCTTGATACCGAAAAGGCCCTGGTGGTTTTCGGAATAACCGGTAAACTCAGTACCGGCAAGCGACAAGTTCGTAGTACCCGCTTCTACGCGCTGCAAGATGTAGTCTTCGAATTCGCCCTTGTACGATTCCTCATAGACAACGCGAACCTCGTTCTGCGCCCCAAGACCTTCATCGACATTCTTGATTTCGACCGTGATGTACGGACCAATCTTACCTTCGACCATGAAGCTCGGGTTGTAGTCCAGCGACGGAGACGGCCACAGGCTCGTCTTAGTGCTACCCTCGGCATCGTCCTTTTCGCCGTAGCCCTTGAAGCGGATGTCCATCGAGCCCTTAAGCATCAGCTTTGGCTTGTTGAACCCGAAGTCCTTCATCCACGCAGGCATGTTCACCGGAATCGTGATATCAAAGACAGAGCCCGTTTCGGGAGCCTCGTAACCGCCATCGTGCTGCCCAACAAGGCCATTAAGCCACAAGCGTTTGCGGCCTACATCGTACATGTCCGAAACGTAATCCGCGAGTTCTGGATAATGCGATGTCCAGAGTACCGTCGTATCCGTGCGGTTAACCGTATTCACGCGCTTTTCCGTCACGTCGATTTCACGGGTCGCCACATCGATATCGTGGGTGAACAATTGTCCCTTAGACGTATTCATGAGCCCAGGTCGCATGCCGATACCGCCCATCGGGAGGAGACCATCGAGCGGGGATGTCGATTTAGGCACCGGGATGTACTTGATGGCAGGCGTCCATTCGTCCGACTGGATTTCGGAGGCTGCCTCAGCAGGCGTTTCCGAAGCGGCTACAGCGGTCGATGCACTCGCCGAAGACAAGCGCACAGAAGAAGACGAAACAGGCGCCACTGACGACGAAATCGCCGCAGAAGACTGAGCCACCGATGACGCAAGCTCGTTGCTAGGCGCCACAGGCTGTACGGCAGACGAAGCAGGCGCAACCACCGAAGAAGACGCGGGAATCGTCGCAGACGACACCGCCACAGACGGTTGAGACGACAAAACCGGAACCGCAACCGACGAAGCCGGAGCTACCGCGGAAGATACCGGCGCAGGAGCCGTCGATGACGAAGCGGGAACTATCGCAGAAGACACAGGGACCGCGGAAGACTCTGCCGAAGCAGGTGATGCCGCAACCGAAGACTCCGCTACGGAAGCCGACGATACCGGAGGTACATCCTGGAAAAGTTCATCGTCAAAAAGTGATTCATACGAGCTAAGCGTCCCGTCTTGAGACCAGACGGAACCGACAGCGACAAAGCTGCACGCAGCAAAACCCCAAAGGGCGGATTTGAAAATCTTTCTAAAACGCAACGGTGACAAAATACAAAAACACGACGTTCAAAATTAGCACCGATAACATAGAAAAAAAGAAACACCCCCGTTTTCACGGGAGCGTTTCAAAATCGGATTCTAGCCCCTAATCCAAGAATAAATTAGAGGAACATTTCGATGCCGCCGCGGCATTTTTCCCAAGCCGGGTTCTTCTTGCACAGAAGATCCATCATCTTGTCGTAAGTAGCCGTGGTCGAGAAACCCTTCCACAAGCGACGTTCCACAGATTCACCGGAATCCTTGTCGATTGTAGTAATGGTATCGTAGTAGTTCGTGTTGTCCTTGAATTCAGTAATCAAGATGTTCTTCAAGTCGTCCGTATAGATGCGGGAAGCGTACTTGAGGATGGAATCGTTGAAGTTGAGTTCGTTTTCGACAAGCCATTCGAAATCCTGGATCGGATTACCGTAAACGAGCCAGTGCTTAAGAGCGAGAGCCACCACGAGATCCCTCACGGCGCTACGGAAAATGAACTTGTCTTCGAGACGTCCATTCCACGTGATGCGGGTCAGCGGGTTATCGTCGTTTGCTTCAATGGACACGCCCTTGCCCGGAGTCACCTTGCGGATCTTGATTGGCAAGCGGCTGAGGAGCTGCCATGCCTTCGTGAAGGCGATAGTCTTACGGACGAAGTCCTTTTCTTTTTCGGGGGCGACGCGCACAAACGCACCGAAGCAGCGCTGGTAGAGCGTTTCCTTGTCGAAGATGCAGTCGCTGGAGCGGCATTCGCTGAGCTTTCCGTCCATGAGGAACAAGGTCTTTGCCAGTTCCGGACGCATACGGACTTCGAGCTTACGGGTACGGGCCTTGAGACGCACACCGTCCTTATAGACGTAAGTAAAGCCTTCTTCCTGGTAACGCTGCCAAATGAAGAACTGCAAGTCGTCTGCGGCACGCAGATGGTAGCTGAACACCGGGTTCTGGCGGTTGTTCGCCATCGTCACCTGGTTCAAGAAGTTGTCGGCGCCCTGGTACGGCACAACGACCTTCACGAGCACCTGCGGATTCACAGGCTTCTTGCTCTTCTTGGCGTATTGCTCGTACGTAAAGAGGGACTGGGCACCGTTGATAATCTTCGGACGTTCAATGAAGAGCACCTTCTTGCCGTCGCGTTCCTTGAGGCGCAGGTCGTCACCCGTGAGGGTCATACCGTTGTGCAGGAACGGGAAGTCATCGACGTTCACGTTCTTGTCGTCGTTACGTTCCATCGTCTGGAAGGCGTCGATAAGAGCGGCGTTCGTGTGCGTGAGGTTACCGAGGTAAGTACGGATGTTGCTGGAGACGATAGCCATGTTGTGCTTCGTCTTGAGACGCTTGCCCAAAGCAACGTGGTAGTCAAAAATCGTGCGAATCGGGCAGAAGCCGAGGAAAAGCTCGCCGTGGTCGCTTGTGAGGTGGAGCGGTTCGGAATCCATCACAATTTCAAGTTTGTCGTCTGCGCTGCGGAAGTCACGTGTGAGGTCGTCGTGTTCGGCGATGATTTCAAGTTTTGCCTTCACGTCGGTCTTCCAGAGCATGAGCTTACGGCGCATGTCCTTGAGGGTGCGTTCGAGTTCCGAGTCAGTGATGTCGCGAGTAGCACGCGTACGGAGAACCGTAATCTCCAACGTTTCCATGTACGGACGGCTTGCAGGTGCGTCATCGTCTTCTTCGGCATCATCTTCGGAAATCTTGTTGACCGCCCACGGGTCGGCTTCTTCGCGAAGCGAGAGGAAGAACGGATTAGTCGGGTCGCTGGTGCGGAACACGGCAATCTGCAGTTGCTTCAAATCTGAATTCAGATGGGCAACAACCTTTTCGAGCGGAGTGTCTTCGTCCAAGAAAATGAAGAACTCCATAAAGCCCTGTGAATACTGGAAGCCATGAAAGCATCCATTTTCATCTAGGTTCAGATGCCGGAGTGCCTTGATTCTATCGTTCGGGTCGTTAGGGTTCAAGCTCAAGAGGCTAGCGACAAATGCTAAGCGGCGTTCCTGCGATTTTGTTAGTTCCATTTTTTCCTCAATAATTACACTGCAATACCAATATACAATACTATTATATATTGGATTATTCCGTAATTCGCACCTAAAAAATAGTTTCAAATCATAATATTTGCGTGCAAAAAAGATAAAACATTCACTTTTTTTGTAAAAAATACAAAAATTCAGTGCTCAAATGTATAAATTTATCATTTTTTGTGTTTTTTTTATGCGTTTCTCCGTTTTCGCAGACAAAAAAGCTATGATTTAAATATTAGGAGTCTTTTTATGAATTTACTAGATATCATAGCCAAAGCTAAAGAAGAAAAAGCGAAGTCGTTGGACTTGTCCCAGAAAGGGTTGCGCCTTTTGCCGCCCGAACTTTTCGAAATTGAATCCCTTGAGGAACTCAACCTGGACCGCAACATGCTCGTCGAAATTCCCGACGATATCGGTCTTTTGAAAAACTTGAAGAGCCTCTCCGTGAGCGAAAACGACCTCATGGAACTTCCGGATTCCATCGGCGACCTTGCAAACCTGGAACACTTGTACCTGGGCTACAACAGCCTGTCCGAACTTCCCGATACCATCGGCAAGCTCTCCAAGCTCGATACGGTGAACATCGCCAAGAACCAGCTTTTGGACCTCACCAGCGAAATCGGCAAGTGCCAGAACGTGACCAAGCTGTCGCTCCACGACAATATGCTCTCCGAAGTCCCGGCGACACTCGGCAATCTTAAAAAGCTCCGCAAGCTCTACCTGGACAACAACGAACTGACCAGCATCCCGGCATCGCTTTCGCACCTGGAATCCCTCGAAGTCCTGATGGTCTCGGGCAACAATCTGGGCGCCATTCCGTCCGAATTCGGCAACCTGAAAAAGCTCAAGGAACTCGTCCTCGACGCAAACCAGCTTGCGACCCTCCCCGAAAGCCTCGCCGAATGCGACAGCCTCGAAACCATTTCCGTTGTCGAGAACCCGCTCGAAGGCGGAATCCCGCGCGTTCTCCTCGACAAGAAGGGACTCAGCATCGATCAGTAATTCGGAATTAAGATTTCGGAATATTGAATTGTCATTCCCGGTATAAGCCGGGAATCTCCTTTTTAAGGCAACACAAAAACCAAACGATCAAAGGATAAAGTCATGAAAACTCGAATAATGTTCGCAGTCTTGCTCCTGAGCTTGCTCGGATGTTCCGACTTTATCCATCCAGTCAAGAGCACTCCTGAGCCGACAGAGTATTCCTTTAACTACTGGCTCCTGCAAAGGCTATACCTGTACGAAGACGAGCTCCCGAACCTTCCCGAAGAGGGAGACTCCGTCCAGACTCTCTACAGAATTCTCAAAGACCCCTACACGAACTACACCATTCCCTCCAAAAGCGAAGACAGGGCAACCCAAACCAACACAAGCAAAATCATCGGCGGCGATGTCGGTATGCGTTACTACAACATCGTCGATGTGGAATATCCCATTTTCATCAGCCGCGTTTATCCCAAAAGCCCCGCAGGGAGGGCTGGCGTTCCAAGATACGGGAACATCCTCAAAGTAAACGGGATCAAACTCAAAGGCGAACACGCCAAAGCCACTTACGATTCCACCCTAGCTTTCAACAAGAACATCGACCTTCTTATTTCCTATAAAGGCGACACGACTCTGTACAAGCTCCAAAAAGAAGAAGTCTTTGCCCCGACCGTCTTCGTCGATACGCTTTTCAACGAGTCAGGCGCCCCGGGCATCATATTCGTAAGAATCGAAGGATTCAAGCCCGCAACCGCAGACCTGGATTCCGGAACTTACGGGGAACTCAAATCCTATTTGATTTCGTCAAAAAAGGACAAGCGCGTTCGCGTTCTCGACCTGCGCAACAATCCCGGTGGGCACGTGAACCAGTGCCTCAGCATGGCGGACCTCTTTGTAAGCAAGGGTACACTATCGTCGAGGAAATGGCGCATGCTAACCGCAGATGGCGGTTCCGCTACATTAACTTCGACCACAATAGCAAAGGCCGGCGACGTCGGAGAATCCGGGAAATACATCATCCTAGCAAACCGCGGTTCCGCAAGCGCTTCCGAGATTTTCATTTCTGCAGTCACCGAATTGACAGACATTCCGCTGGTCGGTAAGACAACATACGGGAAAGGAATCGGACAAACCCAATTCTGGACTTACGCGCACGGAATAGCCACAGTTACAGACATTGAATTCAAGACGCCCAAGGGAATATCTTACCACGGCAAAGGAATCGCCCCCAAATACGAATGCGAAGGCGCCGTCAACGATACCTGCGCCGCCCTGGTTGCAAACAAACTTTACGGAGTGAAAATTCCGAAACTCGAAAAGAGCGCACTTGCAAAGAATTATACCGAAACGACTGACGATATCAAGGAATTTGAAGGAGGAGCTATAGAATGGGCAGATTCCAGTTTTTACATGCAGGTTTTTCTAAAGTCAAATCATTGATTTTAATTTTTACAGGCGGAATTCTTTGTTGCTTAGGTGCTGCGGGTTGTTCCTCGGATAACTCGACTTCGTCACAATCTAGCATTGCGGGCGCGTCCAAGGAATTCCTGTACAATTACGAGCTTCTCTATTTCTATTACAACAACGCGAAGGAATACCTGAGAGAACCGCAAGCCTATATCGGGAAAGTCAGGGACGGAGCCCTTGCCGATTACGAAATTCCCTGGGATTACTACGACCTCTACTACATGTACGAAAGCATGTTCGATCCGTTTACCCAATACGTGGATCCTTCACGCGCAGCGGTGGTCCTCGCCTCCCTCATGGAATCCGAACAAAAGCTGGATCCTGGGTTTGAACGGGATTCAAAATACGTTGTCACAAAAGTCATCGAGAATTCCCCGGCAGAAAAAGCAGGACTCAAAGTAGGCGACCAAATCACGGCTATCGAAAATGTCGCCCCGACAAGCGACGCTGTATTCAACAGACTTTCCATCGGTGACGAAAACGAAGTTATCACGTACACTGTAAAGCGCGATTCCATGGAAATCATCATTCCGGTGATACTCAAGCCTTACTACACTCCGACCGTAGAACTTTCATTCAGGGATTCCATCCCCATTATCAAGATTGAGGAATTCACGGCGCAAACATCAAACGATTCCGGCACCTACGGGGAATTTGTCAAATACCTCCGCCAGACTGCAAACTACAAGGCAACCATCATCGACTTGCGCAACAACGGCGGCGGCGACGGAGACCAATGTTTTGCCATGTCCCAGGAATTTCTCTCCAAAGGAGACTCGGCCGCCGGCGTGATTTCAACCGTAGCTGACACCATAAGATACAGACAGACCTACGACACGACATTCGCCGTCAACGAGGTCGATGGTATCGCCAAGGACCGCTATTTCGTGTTCCTCGCCAACGAAGGTTCGGCAAGCTGTTCCGAAGTCTTGCTCCTTTCCGTCACCATGAACAGGAAACTTCCTATCGTGGGAGCAACCACCTACGGCAAGGGTATCGGACAAGCTTCATTCATGACGCCGTCTTTCTCATTGGCCATCATCACCGGCTTGAAAATCATCGACAAGAACTTCGGCACGTACCACAAGTTCGGAATCGCGCCAGACTTTCCCATCAGCGACAGCGAAATGGCGATGAGGAAAGCTATAGAACTTGCCAAGGAAGCAACTTATCTGCGAACCGCCGGGTACGGAACCGTAAACACCGGACACTTCGCAAAAATGGGCGTCGAGCAGGACACCATGCCCGGCATATTCATGCCCCCGAAAGAATTCAAGAAAAGTTATTAGTCAATAGCAACTGCGACGTTCGCCGCGGTCACTTCAGCACGCGCATGCGGACGAGCACGTCAGTGGAATCGTTCGCCTTGACCGCCGGAGAAGCAAGCGTAAGTTCGATTTCCTTGCGGATGGCGGCCACACGTTGTTTGAGGCGGGCAAGACGGTTGCCTTCAAGCTTAGGCGTTGCAATCATCGTCTTCTTGGCGGGGTTCATCCAGTTGCCACGGGCATCCTTGAATCCCAGATGCAAATGCGGCCCTGTGCTGCGACCCGTAGAACCCACTTTGCCGATAACCTGGCGCGGAGCGACCTTCGTGCCGACTTTCACGCCGCGAACGGACAAGTGCATGTACCAGCTTTCGGAATTGTCCCTGTGGCGGATGGCAATCTTGTTGCCGCTCAAGTCATCGTAACCCGAAACCGTCACGACACCGGCAGCGACCGCATAAACCGGCGAACCCTTGGGGCTACCGTAGTCGATACCGTGATGCACGGTGCGGCGACCCGTAATGGGATGGATTCGGGAACCATAAGGACTCGTGATGTGCAAGCGGTCCAGCGGATAGCGGAGACCTTCAAAAATCAAAGCCTCGCCTTTTTCGGTGTAGTGGGCGTTAAAGGTACTCTTCGGATCCGGGTCCTCGTAACGGAACGCCTCGTGATGCCCGACCGTATGGCCGTTGAATTCGGCATAAAGCACCTTGCCGCTAATCCAGATAGAATCCTGATAGAACTTTTCTTCGAGCAGAATGCGGAACTTGTCGCCCGGACGCGCCAGCTGGAACGAGACCTTGCACTGCAAAACAGCGCTCACGACACCCACCATGCGTCTCGGAATACCGACCTTGTGCAAAATGCCGCTCAACGTGCTTCCATTTTCAAGAGAGCCTTCGAAAACAGACTGGCGAATCGTCACCGGCTTGTCGATACGGCTATAGGCAAAACCGGAATCCGTCTTGCTCAGCATGTGGACCGTTGCCGGATTCGGCGCAAAGCGGAAACGCTGGACATCGCCCGCGGAATCGAGCGCCGCATAGAACACCTGGCCCACGCGGAGCGCAGCAAGTTCAACAGAGTCCTGCAACGCGATCACAATTTTTCCGCGTTCCTTTTCGTTGATGTTCATGCGGTACAGCACCTGGAAAAGTCCGTCGCCCGCACGGACCGTATCGTTTTTCACGAGCCACTTCGAAGTTTCGCCCTGAGCTTTTGCAATCAAGGCCTTGAGCGAATCCGCAGCCGCTTCGAGCCTTGCGTTTTCTTGCTTCAACGCATCGATTTTTTTCTGTTCATTACATCCGGTAAGCGCAACAACAACGATGCACAGTAAAAAGAAAATTCTGGACATAGACACCCGCTCGAATAACATGCAAAAGCAAAGATATAATTTTTCTGCAGAACATAAGAAGGCGAGCGTAAAAGCCGACCCCGCAACAAGTGCGGGGTGACATGGTCAAGTGTAGAACGGCACAGCCGGGGTGGTATGGTCAAGCATAGGGAGGCATGAAGAAGTACGGAATAGGACTCCGCCGGGGTGACATTTAATGCAAAAAAACACCCCACGCTGAAAGTGCGCAGGGTGCAAATTTTCGAAGTCGAAAAGCTTCAGCTTACTTGGCAGCAGGAGCAGCGGGCTTCTTAGCCGGCTTGGCAGCCTTCTTTGCGTCAGCCTTCGGTTCTTCCGGCTTTGCAGGCGGAATCACTTCGAGAAGTTCCATTTCGAACTTGAGCACGGAGTTGCCCGGGATAGCGCGGTTGCCACGCGGACCGTAAGCGAGTTCGCTCGGAATCCATGCGGTGACCTTTTCGCCAACCTTCATGAGCTTGAGCATTTCCGTCCAGCCAGCGATAACAGCCGTCACCGGGAATTCAAGCGGCTGACCACGGTCGATGGAGCTGTCGAACTTTTCGCCATTGAGAAGCGTACCGGTATAGTGGACCTTGACTTTGTCTTCGTCCGTCGGGGTTGCACCAGTACCTTCGGTTTCAACCTTGTACTGAAGACCGGAAGCCGTGGTCACGACACCTTCGGCAGTCTTGTTCTTAGCGAGGAAAGCTTCACCTTCAGCCTTGTTCTTTTCGGCTGCGATGCTGTCCTTCTTCATCTTTTCGGCCTGACGGTCTGCAGAAAGCTTGTTGAGCGTTTCCATGATGATGGAATCGTTCATCAAGAACTTGGCGGAATCTTCATTGTAGCGTTCCTTGAAAGCCTGAATGAAGAGATCCAAGTCGAGGTCGATGGAATCGCGAGTAACGAGCTGGAAACGAGCCTGGTTACCGAAATGGGCACCGAGAGCGTAGCTGTACTTGTCCTTTTCGGTCACAAGCGAGGTCTTTTCGGTCGATGCGGTTTTGCACGGTTCGCAACCTGTCATAAGCATGGCGAGAGCGCCAGCGGCAAGAATCAATTTAGTCTTCATTTTTATCCTCTATGAAAAATAGACGACTTTAAAATAGCAAAACAAAGTAGATAAAGCTTACATTTTTTTTCTTTTTACCTTTACAATTAGTATATTTTCACCTAAAAATTTAGATACAGGTAGTTTTATGTGCGGAATTGTCGGATACATCGGTAAAGAGGAAGCTCTTCCGGTTCTCGTCGAAGGTCTCAAAAAAATGGAATATCGTGGCTACGATAGTTCAGGTGTCGCCGTCATCGACCAAGGGCAAATCAAGGTCGTCCGCGCATCCGGAAAAATCAAGGCCCTCGAAGACAAATTGAAAAACTACCCCATCAAAGGTTCTATCGGCATCGCCCACACGCGCTGGGCCACCCACGGCGCCCCCACCGAAGAAAACGCACACCCGCACACGAGCTTTGACGGAAAAATCTCGATTGTCCACAACGGCATCATCGAAAACTACGCAAGCCTCAAGGCAAAACTAATCTCCGAAGGTGTTGAATTCAAGTCCGAAACCGATACCGAAGTCGTCGCGCATCTCATCGCCCGCTACTACAATGGCGATTTGAAGTCCGCCGTGCTCAAGGCCCTCAAGCAAATCGAAGGAACGTTCGGCCTCGGAGTCATCTGCAACGAAGAACCCAATGTTTTGATTGGTGCCCGCCGCGGAAGTCCGCTTATCCTCGGCATCGGAAACGACAGCGACTTCTACCTCGCCAGCGATGTTTCCGCCATCATCAACCACACGCAGAAAGTAGTCTATCTGGACGACAACGACATCGTGCAAATCAAGGACGGCGGCTACTCCATCGTGAACATGAGCAGCCACGAAGTGCAGCGCGAAGTCCAGGACGTGGAATTCGACGCCGACGCCGTTGCCAAGGGCGGATTCCCCCACTTCATGCTCAAGGAAATTTTCGAACAGCCCGAAGTGCTGCGCAACACCATGCGCGGTCGCCTGCTCGCCGCCGAGGGAAACGCGAAACTCGCCGGCCTCGACACGAACATCAAGGAACTCAGGAACATCAACCGCATCATCATCACCGCCTGCGGTACCAGCTACTACGCAGGCATGGTCGGTGAATACATGATCGAAGACCTCGCCGGCGTCCCGGTCGAAGTCGAATACGCATCCGAGTTCCGCTACAGAAACCCCATCATCAAGCCGGGCACGCTCGTAATTGCCATCAGCCAGTCCGGCGAAACCGCAGACACGCTCGCCGCCCTCAAGGAAGCGCAACAGAAAGGCGCAACCGCACTTGCCATCTGTAACGGAGTCGGCTCAACCATCGCACGCACAAGCGACGGCGGAGTCTATCTGCACGCAGGCCCGGAAATCGGCGTCGCGAGCACCAAGGCATTCACAAGCCAGGTCACCGTACTCGCCATGATCGCGCTCCTGCTCGGTCGCCAGCGCCGCCTCAGCTTTGAAACCGGCGCCGACATCGTCAAGGATCTCACGGAACTTCCGGACCTCGTTGCCGAAACGCTCAAGCTCTCCGACAGCATCGCCGAAATTGCAAAGACGCTCTGCAAGGCGAACAACTTCTTGTACCTCGGCCGTCATTTCTGCTACCCGGTCGCCATGGAAGGCGCCTTGAAGCTCAAGGAAATCAGCTACATCCACGCCGAAGGCTACCCCGCCGCCGAAATGAAGCACGGCCCCATCGCCCTTATCGACGAAAACATGCCGGTCGTGGTCATCGCCCCGAAGGATTCACTCTTCGACAAGATTATCAGCAACATCCGCGAAATCAAGGCCCGCGGCGGTAAAGTCATCGCCGTCACCACGGAAGACTGCCACCCGCTCGACGAAATCGCAGACAACCTCATTATAGTGCCGAAGACCCGCCCGATGCTCATGCCCATTGTCACCTGCATCCCGCTGCAGTTGCTCGCCTACCACATCGCCGTACTGCGCGGCAACGATGTCGATCAGCCGAGAAACCTCGCCAAGAGCGTGACGGTGGAATAATAGGTCTTAGGGTTTTGCCACAGTTGGCGGAACTTAAAGTTTAAAGCAAGCCCCTCCCGATGGGAGGGGCTTTTGATACATACAAATTATCAAAAATATCGTCTATAAAAGGTCTATCCTTTAGGCGTTTGAGCCTGGATACACCTACGATAAAAAGCAAGGTTTTCGAAGTAGATTTGGCAACGCTTGACGAAGAAAACTTTATATCGTATTTTCCCTAAACAAATCTTCCATCGTGATTTCTTGTTGTGCAACGCTGTTATTAGCACCTTCGGCCACGCCATATGTAGTTATCATCGTAGGAACGATGGTGTACTTGGTTTTCGTTTTGGCACGGAATAGTTCGGCCCTGTCACGAATGTAATCCGCATATTCCGCCGTCATTTGATACTTGCCTATAGCGAACTTAATTTCGCACAAGTTTATTGTTCTGTCAGCCCTTGAAATAACCAAGTCAATTTGCGCTCCTTTTTCAGAATCGCTTTTCGGCACATATCTCCACGCAGACACTTCCGTCGCAACACCAGCAATACCCAATTTCTGCTTTATGGCATCGACATGCGTCATGCAGACAAGTTCAAAAGTCTGTCCAAGCCAAGTTTCTACACTATGCGAGTTGAAATGTTTACTCCACCATTGTTCATCAAGAGAGTTGTTCGCCTGCACATACTTGAAATAAAAGAGAGTATAAAAATCAGACAACCGATAGATGGCGTCCTTGACCTTGTTACCAAGCTGGCTATATCGCAAAACAAAATCGCATCGTTCAAGATTCTTCAGCACGGCAGTCAGTGTTTTGCCATCAAAATCGACCTTTTTGTCTATTTGGGAACGCGTCAAGCCTTCCTTATGGTTTGCCAATAGTTGTGCCACCTGTATATAGAAATCAGCATGGGCGAATAAAGCATTGTACAGTTCGTCAAATTCAATTTTCAGTAGTGCGTTTTTACGGAAGAAAAGACGGTCGATATTTTGGACAAGACTCAAGCGGGGGTCTAGCAAGCTCCAGTAAAACGGGACTCCACCCAAAATCATGTACGCTTGGAGAATCTGATATCTGTCCCATGCGCATTTCCTGGCACGGAGGTATAGTTCCGATTCATAAAGCGTAAAAGGGTTCAGGTAGATGCTGTTCGTAATGCGGCAATGCAACCCACCTTGGTTCTCGACGAGCTTGTCAATCATCCAGCTGGTTGCGCTACCCGTTGCAATAAACAATATATCTTTACGGCGTGCAGCCCAGCCATTCCAAAAATTCTCAAACTCCTCAACGAAATCCGATTTTGGGGTGTCGATCCAGGGCATTTCATCAAAAAAGATGATCTTTTTATGGTCACCGGATTGCGACTCAATCCATCCAGTTAACGAATCGAACGCTTCGGACCAATCGGCGAACTCAGGCAATTTTGGCAGATGCGCGTAATGTTTGATAGCCTTTGCGAAATTACGCAACTGCTTTTTCACGGGTAGATTGTGACCACCAACAAAAGAAAAGTCGTATTGACGGTTGAAGAATTCTTCCACAAGGAAGGTCTTGCCAACTCGGCGACGGCCATAAACGACAACAAACTCCGACTGGTCACTTTTTAGGCACCGGTCAAGTTCCTCTATTTCGCGATTTCGTCCAATCAGGTTCATCGGAATCCCCCATGTTGTTTATCTAAATATATAAAAATCAATCATATATTTCCCCAAAAGTACATTTTTTTACAAGATTTTAGGAAATTATCTATCAAAAATAGTAGATATTTCCCCAAATCTCAAAAATTAAGCAGCATTTTGGGAAATTATGCGACTTTTAGGAAAATTCTTCGAAGCGATGGGCTGCGTTGAATCCCAAACAAAAGGGCTATATTTCTATATTATCGTTCAATGGTTGATTCCGAAGTTCTTGAGCAAGAAGACTACGAGGTAAAAATCGGTTCGTTTAACGGGCCGATGGACTTGCTCGTCTATCTCGTCCAGAAAAAGGAAATGACGCTGGACCAGATTCCGATTGCGGAAATCGCGGACGACTTTCTCAAGTGGGTGAACGAGTATTCCGAAACGGACCTTTCCAAGGCGGGCGACTTCTTGTTCATGGCGAGCCGTTTGATGGCCCTCAAGGTGCAGGAGCTGCTCCCGGCCGAAGAACGCGACCCGGAGACAATCGAGGAATACAACGAAGACCGCGAAAAGCTCATGCAGGAAATGTTGGAATACCAGCGTTTCAAGCAAGTTGCGGGCGGGCTCCAGGAGATGGAGGCGAAGAACTTCGGGACGTATTCACGTGGGCGCCTCGAAAAGACGCAAAACGACGACGATACGCTCGCGGATGCGAATATCTGGCAGCTTTTCCGCGCTTACCAGAAGAGTTTAAAGACAAAGATTTCCGAGACGATCCACCATATCGAATTGGACTATGTGACGATTCAGGACCGTCAGCAGGCGATTAACAACTTCTTGAACGCACATGGTCGTGCGCTTTTCGAAGACTTGCTCGACAACGATTCGCACCCGATTGTCGCGGCGGTGACGTTCATGGCCATGCTCGAGATGATCAAGACGGACGAGGTCGTGTTCCGTCAGAGCGAACTTTTCGGACCGATTTGGATTTACCGCAAGAAGAACAATCCCGAATACGCCGACGAAATGGCGCACGAGACGGTGTTCTTCAGCAAGGATCCCGAGGTCAAGGCTGGGCTTGTGGAGACAATCCGCAGCCAGGCGATTGCGCGTTCCAAGGAAAAGAGCGTGGGCGACCTTGCCGCGACGATGCGCGAGGCCGTACTTTGGACGGAACGCGGCAGGAATGTCACGGAAGAAGACCTCAACGCGATGTTGGAAGGGCGCGAGGATATTTCCGAAGTGCAGGAGAATCCGTTTGCCGACATGATTGCGGAAGCGGACGCTGCCGAAGGTGCTCTGCAGGCAGCAAGCGCACCCGCCGGAGATGCAAGCGCTCCGGGACAAGAAGCCGCACAGCCCACAACACCAGAAACTGCGCCGAATCAAGATGCAGCGTTTATTCAAGATGCCACGCAGCCCACAACGCCAGAAGATACCGCAATCCCGACAATCGAATCAGGCGCATCCAGTCATGAAACGGACTTGGGCGCAAGTGTTCTCGAAGACATTGTCGAGACATCGCATGTCATTGAACCGGCACACGCGTTTGAACCGGCCGATGAATCTGACGAAAGTGCGGACGATTTTAACGATGCACCCACAATCGTTGCAGGCAACATAAATAGCGTTCAAGGTTTGAACGAAGATGCGGTCAAGCAGATGAGCGACGAGGAGTTTGCGGCCTTTATGCAAAAGGCGCAGGCGTTCTACGACAACGCAAGTTCCGCGCAGTCTCCAACAAACGAAACGCAGTCTTCAACGGCCACCGTGCAGCCCTCCAACGAAATTTCCGAAAGCGACGACATTCCGTCAATCACCAAGTCATATACTTCTGCGGAATCCAGCTACGCACAAGACGAACCCGAAGAAGACAAGTATTCCTCTTACAGTTTCGGAAACGAAATGACGGACGAAGAATACATCGCCTACTTGAACCGCAGCGCCCGCGCAAGCCGCAAGGAAGAATCGAAGTCCGCGGCATCACCCGAAAAGCCTAAGAAAAAATCCTTTATGCCCGAAGATGACGAAGGCGGAATGACCGACGAGGAATACCAGGCTTATCTCGCTGAACACGGCGATGACGACGAAGACGAAGAAGGCCCCGTTGTTTACGGAGCCGGTAAAGATTAACTACATCTATCAAAAAAGCCCCGCCGAAGCGAGGCAAATTTGGTTTACGATAAAAACCTAATCGTCGTTGCGGCCACCAAGTAGCCCTGCGCGGTACGCCCAGTAGAGCAACTGCAAGATAGAAGTAATCGCAGCGGCAACATACGTAAGGCCAGCGGCGAAAAGCACTCCAGAAACGGTATTGTATTCACGACCCGGCGAAACGACTTCCATGCGGGCAAGAGCCTTTTTGGCTCGGGCAGAGGCGTCAAATTCCACGGGCACTGTCACAAGAGTAAACAACGTCGCAAGCCCAAAGAGGATAACGCCCACGACCGCAAGGGAGTGACCAAGCGCCTTGCCCATGCCCATGAGCATGATGCCGATAATCACAAGCCAAGGCCCTAGATTAGAGCCGATATTTGCTGCCGGGACAATCGCCGAACGGAGCCACATCGGGAAATAGCCTTGCGCATGCTGGATAGCGTGTCCGACTTCGTGAGCGGCGACACCAGCGGCACTTGCATTGCGGCCAGAATAAACTTCGGGCGACAAATTGAGAGTCTTGTTCAGCGGATTGTAATGGTCCGAAAGGAATCCTTGGTGCTTGAGGATTTTCACGTCGGTAATACCAGCATCCATAAGGATGGCTTTTGCAACATCGGCACCGGTAAGGCCGCTAGAGATATACACTTTTTGGCCTGCGGTAAAGCGCTTTTTGACCAACAGGGAAACAATGCCCGAGAGGGCAAGCGCGACAACAGTAATTATTATGTATAAAGGATCGAGCATCATAGAACTAGTAAACAGTGGTTAGTGGTTAGTGGGTCCTTCACATTCGTTCAGGATGACGGTTTGCGTCATTTTACATGTTTCAATTTACAAAAAGAATGGCGAAAGCGGCTATGACTTCGTCACTCTTTTTTGCATTTTAGCGCGTTTTTTTACATGTCTCCGGTTTTGAAGTGCGTCTTGTCGCGCAAATGCGTGAGGAATAGACCCAACACAAGATAGATGACCGACTGTATCGCAAGCAGGTAAAGTTTAGGCGCCACGTCGTAAATGTCCCCGCCCATCTGCTCTATCGAGAGCCATGCGGGCACGGCAAACGTACTCGGCAGAACATACGAAAGCCCCACCATCCAGCTCGGCATCAAGTAACTGGGCCAGCTAAAGTTCGCAAGGAAAAGAATCGGAATGGAGAGATTGAGGAACAACTGCATGCTCGATTCACGATGCAAGAATACCTGCGAAAGGCACATGCCGAAATTGATGACCGAAGTCAGGAACACAACCGCAAACACCATCATCGGCAGGAGTTCCCCACGGCGCGGGAAATCGAAGAGGTTGTAAATAAAGCAGTGGTAGAACAAGATAAAGCAGCAATAGTGGAGAAAATAAGCTAGCGCTCGACCAAAATAACGATAAAACATATTTTCGTTTTCTACTTCGGAATAGCGCTGGTTTCTGCGGAAGCGCCTGTGTCCGCGGGCGCCGCCCATAATGCAGATGCCAATAATCAGCGACTGTTGCAAAATTAGCACGAGCACGCTAGGAACAACATAATTAGAATAGCTTCCCGTGTTGTTGAACATCGTTTGTATCGATAACGGCATCGGGTCGCGCATTGCCATCGCCTTTGCCGAAGGCACCTTCTTGCCAAGCGCAATAGCCTTCACCTTGCTCACTGCACCGACCGTCAATGCACATGTCGAAAACGCAGTCCCGATTGTACCATGGAGCATCACGTAGGCGCCATGCGTAAAGATGTTGACCTTGACCTGTTTCTTGTTCAGGAGATCTTTTTCCATGTTCTCCGGAATAACCATGAAGCCATAAATTTCTTCACTCGCCATCGCCGTCTCAGCTTCAAGCAAGTCATTATAGACAGCTTTGACTTCGACCTGTTGGGTTGCAGAAGCCATCCGCGTAAGTTCGCGGGACTTCGCCGAATGATCCAAATCGACAACAGCTACAGGAACTTTCGTTACAGTCTGGTTCATGTATGCCGTCGGATAGTAGAACGCATAAAGAACCCCGGCAACGACGAGCAGCAAGACTGCCGCAGGATCTGTGAAAAACAGTTTCCATTCTGTCAATGTCACTTTCAAAAGACGACTAATCATGTTTCGCCTCCTGATGACGTTTTACAGCTTCCTGAACCGCTTTCTCGATTTCGATTGGATTTTCGTCGTCAACGACTACAGGCAACTTGGAATCACGCGACAAGCGGTATTTCCAGCGCAGATGCATCGTAAAGCTTCCGAGCAGAACCCAGAAAAGAGCCATGCCCGCCATAAGCTTGATGACTTCCCAAGATGCAGCCATGCCGACATCCCCTAAAAGCATCATGGACTGCACGCGGAGCACATGCGTGAGCGGGAGTACAAACGCAAAGCAGCGCACGGCAAACGGCATCGCCATCACGGGGTATGTCTGGCCGGCAAACGCAAACGCAGGGCCGCCAATCACGCCCGAGACGCCAGTCGCAATGCGCATCACGCCGGTCACGCCCACAAAAGCCATGCCGGCACCCACGCAGCAAACAACCATCAACAGCTGCGCCACAGAGACCATCACGAATTCATCAAAGCCCATCGGCATGAGCATGCGGTGCGTATAAGCGTAACAGCCCATATATTCAAGCCAAAGGATTATAGTCATCGGAACAAACGAAGCAATCCCGAGCGTCAACCAGGAATGTTCGGCGTATTGGTAAAATTCACGTACACGGCGGTCGCGAAGCGGAAACGAGGCGACATATACGGCTACAAGCATCGCCGCCAAATGGAACATTGCAGAGACAAGCCCAAGAGCCAAGAAGCCCTGGTAATTGCCTTCGATATTGCCGACAGAATGAATTTCCGTTTTTACAGGATCTTCAAACGATGCCGTAAAGAGGTCCGAGCCGACACTTGTAATGACCGCACGAATTTCCTTTGTCGCAAACATGTTCGTGAGATAATTCTGTCCGCTGGAATAAACCGGAATCACGGGCGCTTCAAGGCGCAAGGCTCGGCGTTCCAAATCATACGGCAGCACAACGAACGTCTGCAAATCGCCACGAATTACCGCATGTTCGCATTCGCTCATGTCATGGCAATTCACCTTCACATCGAGCACGGGGCTAGACTGGAGCGCCCTTTCCAAGCGGTCGGCCAGTTGGCTTTTATCTTGTTTGACAATTCCAATCGGGACATGCTGCACGATTTCGGACGAAAACATTTCCAGCATGAACACGGAAACGCCCACGGGAAGCACCGAAAGAATCATCCACAAAACGATTTTGTGGCCAAAGTAAATCTTCCCGATTGTCTTTAAAAGGCCTTTCAGCACGATAACCTTCTATTCCTACTGCTGGATATCGTCAGCGGGGAGCAACACACTCATGCCCGGGCGGAGGTTTTCCACCTTGTGGGTCGGGCGCAAGCGGACTTCGAATGTCTTGAGGTCAAAGCCGGAGCTTTCCTTGCTGCTGCGCCATGTGGCGTAATCACCGACGGAAGCGATGTAGCTCACGACCATTTCGACTGTCTTGTCGAGAGCCGGAACTTGGAGATAGAACTTTTTACCCTTGGACACGTTCTTGAGGTAATCTTCGCGGAGGTGGAACACCGCCCAAGAATCGTTCAAGTCGGTAACAGCGATAATCGGCATGCCGGAGCCCACCACTTCACCTTCTTCGGCAAGCTTGAGGGAGACTTCGCCCGTAATCGGCGTACGAATCTTGGTTTCTTCGAGGTAGGCATCGACTTCGGCATTGGCGCCCTTGGCCTGCAACACGAGAGCGTTTGCGGCGGCCTTGTCTTCGCTACGGGCACCGGCCACGGCCTGGTTGTACTGGGCGCGTGCGGCATCGGCAGCGGACTGGCTAGCCTTCATCTGGGTTTCGGCTTCGTCGCGTTTTTGCAGCGGCAAGACGCCTTCGTTATAAAGTTTCTGCACACGGTTGTAGGTATTCTTTGCAAGCGTCGCAGCTTCCTGGGCGCGGTCTGCCATGGCCTTGAGCGCGGTAATGTCTTCGCTGCGGGCACCATTGCGGGCCTTGCTCGCCTGCGCCTTTGCGGCACCGAGAGCGCCCTGCGCCTGAATCTTCTTGGCTTCGATTTCCGGGCTGCTGATGACCGCAATCAGGGAATCCTTTTGGACGACATCGCCTTCGTGAACGAGCAAACGTTCGATGCGGCCAGGGACCTTCCCCGCCACAAGCACACGACGAGCTTCCATTTGCCCCTGCAAGAACTGTTCACGTGGCTGTGTTGCAAATTGTTGGAGCTGGGAGATGCCCATAATGACAAGCACAATTAGGGCAAGCACTACAATAACTTTTCCAATCATCTTCAATGCGTTCATTATTTTTCTCCATTTTCTAAAAATTATTCAGCAGGCTGCGTTTCTGTCAAGACTTTACTGGATCCTTCGCTTTGCTCAGGATGACGAACTGCAGCGGGTACTTCACTGGATTTCTCGCTTTGCTCAGGATGACGAACTGCAGCGGGTACTTCACTGGATTCCTCGCTTTGCTCAGGATGACGAACTGCAGCGGGTACTTCACTGGATTGACGAGCGTCGTCGGTTGCTGAGCTTGTCGAAGCATCGACAGGATTTTCGACAACAAGTTGCTTGGAAACAAGAACTGTTCCTGCCGTCGAGACTTCACCCGCTGCTTCAAGAAGCCCAAGCCATGCAATTACGGCGTCATAATGAGCCTTGAGGTCGGCAACCTGCAAACGGGAAAGCGCGAGTTCCGCATCGACAACGTCAAGGCCTGTGGCAAGACCCGCTTCGTAAGCCTTGTTTTGGCTGCGCAACGCCTCGTCGGCCAGTTCACGCGTTTTGGCAAGGCTCATGAGCCTACCCTTTGCATGTTCCAGTTCGCGCCAACGTTTTTCGACAAGGAGTTTCAAGTTGTCAATCGTCTCTTCTTCGAGGCTGCCCAAGGAGCGGTCCATCGCCTTTGCAGAGCTCACCTTGGCGCGCGTATCACCACCCTTGAAAATATCCCACTGCAGCTTGGCACCAATCGCCCATTCCGGTTCCAGGAGCGTCAAATCCCTTGTATAGAGTTCCTTGTAGCCGAACAACGCCACCGTCGGATAGTAATCGGCCTGAGCCGCCTTTACCGCATTCTGGTTGCGTTTGCGTTCGATACGCAGTTGACGAAGCCCCGGATGCTTTTCAACAGCGAGAGCCTTGAATTCTTCCATCGAACGGATGCCTTCCGGAGATTCCACGGGAGTCGTTGCAGTAAGGCTCGTGTCCGTATGCAGCAAGCTTGCAAGCGCCATACGGGCCAGCGACTGGTCACGGAGCGCATCTTCGTAAGCGTTTTCAGCTTCGGCAAGGGCCACTTCGGCACGGAGGCGTTCCGTCTTGCTAATCTGACCGCCTTCTTCCAGTTTCTTGGAGCGTTTCAGATGTTCTTCGAGGTCCTTCTTGGTTGTCTCGCGCATTACGACAAGTTCTTCGCACAAGCGAAGCGTGAAATACTTTGTCGCCACATCCATGAGCACCGTATTTTGCGCCATCTCGAATTCGGCCTTGCGGGCGTTCACGTTTTCCTTGGCGGCATCGTACGCGGAATAAATCTTGAAACCCGTAAAGATGGGCCACACGACGGTCAGGCGGGCGTTAAAGAACCAGTCGTCCTGCACCTTCATGTTGAAATCGGAATTTTTAATTTGCTGGGCGGATTCCTGGCCCTTGCTTTCTGCCATTTTCACGGCGGCATCGTTTGCGTCCTTGCTGCTCACGACCCCGCTCCAAATATCGGCGGATTTGGAATCCACATAGGCTTTGGCCGATTTTTCGTCCATGCCCGCTTTCATCGCCTGGCCTACAGCCTCCTGATAAGCTTTAGCGTAAGCCCCATTGTACGTTGCGAGATAAGCCTTGGAATAGGCTGCAGCCCCGGCAATATCGCTCAAAGGTTGCTGAATTCGCTCAAGGTCAATCGAAATAGGGTCATTAATCTTGGTAATGCCTGCCGACAGGCTCACCGTCGGGAGGAATCGGGCAAAAGCTTCGTTTTCACCACTTTCGGCTATATCCACTTTCGCCTTTTCGGCCTTGATCTTCGAATTGTTGGCCATAGCCATGTCCAACGCATCTTGTAAAGAAAGCGAGGTCGCGTTCGCAGCCATGCTGCCACAAAGAATGAATGCAAAGTACCTTTTCATAGCTAAGTTAATAATACTAAAAGATATCAAAAACCGCAATTCCAAAACGACGTATATTTTACATTCTATGAAAAAAGTTCCGACAAAATGTCGGAACTTTTGGTTTATTATTCAAATTTGGCTTTTTTTACTTGCCTGGAGTCGGCGCAGTGGCTTCCCATGCAGTGTAACTGTAACCCATCGTCGTGAAGTCCTTACGGTTGAGGCTCTTGCCCTTACCATCCGTATCAGCCATTGCGGGCCAGCGGTCACTATAAAGTGTCGCATCGGACAACTGATAGTACCATCTAGAGCCATCCGCGTTCTTAGAATAAGGTTTCTTGACAGCAACAGTTTCACCGCGGTTCGAGAGTTTACCTGCATAGAAGCGGATAGGAACCGATTCGGCAATGCTGAAGCGAGCGCGAAGCAAAGCTTCTTTACTGCTAAGGGAATCGCCGAACAAGACCATCTTTCCACCAGCAGGGATTACATCACCCGCCTTGAATTCCATATTCACACCTTCGATTTTCCAGCCCTGCGGAGTGTTATTGACACTCTCGACCAAAGTCACATTTTCCGTTCCTTTGTTCACAAGTTCAAGGAATTCCACATCATTCGGGTCTTCTTCGTTTTCATGATAATGGATTTCGCTAATGAAAATCGGGCCCGCCTTCAAAGCCGAGTTCGCCACACCCTTCGTTTCCGAGGCCATAGCGCCCTGAGCCGTGGTTCCGCCAGGCAAATCGACTACACCGCTCGACTGCTTACCCGCAGCAAGCAGCAAGCTTGTTTCCTTACCCGTACGGGCACCACCGACAACTTCGTACAGATAGACTTCGTCGCCATTGTCGCTCAAGTAAAGGCCTTCACCGAATACGGCATCGGACGATTCAAGAACGAGGAAGCCCTTGGCCGGAACAACCGTATTGGCTCCGCCCACAGTCCACTTCTTGTCCTTACGCTTGGATTCGAGTTCCCAGCCCTTGACATCGACAGGAGCGTCGCCATAGTTGTAGATTTCGACCCAGCCGTCAGAAACACCAATGTCGTAGGGTTTGATTTCGTTCAGGCGAATTGTAGAAGCATCGAGAACCTTGTCGCCACCCACGCACGGATTGCCGTTTTCAATAGCGCTCGGTCCCCAAGAGTTTGCACTGGCTTCACTGCCCGAGCCCTTATACACAAGAGTACGACCCTTGCCATCTGCAAGGCTTGGCCAAGGCGGTTCGTTACTGAAAGCGGCACTCACGTCACCGGAGCCTTTGATTTTCACATCGACGACATCACCTTCGTTGACGAGTTTTGCAACAGTTCCCGTCTTGGGATCATTATCCCACGGACCATAGACTTTGCAACCGGCAGGCAAATTCGGATAGGTTTGCTTAAACAAGGCGACGTCATTTGTAACAACGACGTATTCACCCTTGTTCAAGCCACCCGCCGGGAACATGTATTCAACGGCACCGTCCAAACGAACACCACTCAACTGCATGTCGCCAATAGCAGGACCAGCCTTGATATAAACTTCAATCCATTCCAACGCAGAACCGTTCGCGGCGTTGTACATAATTTCAGAAACGCCCATCTGAGCCGTACTGGAATCCGTAGGAGCATCCATGTCACTAGAAGACACCGGTGCGGGGCCAGCCGCAGATGAAGTCGGAGCTACAACTGAAGACGGAGTCGGATTAGCAGCACTGCTACCCGGTGGCGGAACAGCATCAGAAGAACCAGGAGCAACAACCGCAGAGCTAGTGGGCCCCGGAGTCGGAGGAGTGATAGGACTACTATCGTCGTCAGAGCAGGCAGAGAACATGCTCAACAGAGAGACACAAGTGCCAACTGCAAGCCATTTTTTGCTATTCATAAGCGCCTTCCTTTTTGATAATCTTTTTAACATCCACTAATTGTAAATCTATATTAAAAATTCCCCGCAAGACGAGTCCAATATGGACTTTTGAAACGTCGCGGATTTTCATAAACACGCTTCCATTCCGCAGCCGCATTTCCGAATTTGGAAAAGGCGGAATGCTTCAAATTCAAAGCACGTATCAAGTCGAACATCCAGTATGGCATCTGGGCTGCGGGGCATTTGAGCTCGAGCACAGCATCGGCACCTGGCTGGAAAAAACGAGGGAGTCCAGTGGAATGCATGTAGTGCGGATCCACTGTATAATCAAATCCGTTCTCTTCTCGAAAACGCATACCTGTGTCGATCGTCACACGAGAATACTCTTCGCGGAGCCCGAACCAGGCACGGCGTTTGTACTGCGTCAAGAGTCGCGGATGCGCATGATGGACTTCGGTCTTGTACAAGAAATCCTTGAGGTACATGCGGTCTTTTTCACCCTTGCACGGCCATTCGTCGGGTTTCATGTTCCATACTTCGCCCGGATTGATTCCCTTGATGGTCGCACGGCTCTTGTAGCAGATATTGCGAATCTTGCGTTTGCATTCGAAGTGGAACGTACCGTCCTGAGCCGGGTGTTCACCGTAAGTGCGGATACGCATGTTGAAGCGGTCCAAAAGCTGTTTCTTTTTCCAGCCAAGGAACGTCCACGTCGGAGAATCCAGGTAAAGGTTCGTTATCCAGTAGAATCCACCCGGAGTAATCTTGGAATAATAGTCTTCTTCGCAGTACGGCGCGAGGAAAGCACCAATCCGGTCCGCCCATTCGACGGGGATATGGTACTTGAGCTCGAATCGTTCGAGAAGGCTAAATCCGCGGGCCTCGGCCATAAACTACCTGATTCCTTCACGAAGATGGTTCGTCACATCCTGACGGGCTAAGCCCCCAGCGTAATCGAGCAGGGACAGGTAGCGGGTGAAAATGTCGTATTCGAGTTTTGCGGCCTTCAAGTCGCTTTCAAGAGAGCTTTCGCGGGCGCGGAGGAGCAAAAGCGGGTCGGAACCGGCATTGCGTGCGAACTGTTCCATGAAGCCGCTTGCATTCACTTGCTCGGCATAGTCCTTCAAGACCTTCCACTGGCCTATGAGGGCAAGCACTTCTTCAGTGAGGCGGGCAACCTTCTGGTTCACTTCGCGCACATCGTCCAAGTACTTGCTTTCGGCATCAAGCACAGCAATCTGTTCACGGAGTGTGGCGTCCTTGTTGCTGTCGAAGAACGGCAGACGGATGGCGAGGTTCACAAAGAACTTGTCCGAAGTCTTGCGGTCATCCGTTTCGGCAACAAGTTTGCGGAGTGTCGCAGATTCGTCATAGCGGGCACACTGGATACTGCCATCGGCTTCGGTATAAGTCTGAGCACAAGAATTAGCCATCCATTCGTCGGCATACTTATTGTACTTGGCCTTGCTTACATCGCTATAACCCAAGTCCTTGTACTTTTCCATCAGGGATTCAATCTGGAGCGAGTAGCCGATACCGAGATGAGAAATGTAGTTGCGGTCCTTGCTGGCATCTTGCTTCGCCTTGGAAACGTCAGAGTCACGTTTGCCCTTCGCGAGAGCCACCAGCGGGAAGTTTTCATCGACGTTCACGCCGTCCTTCAGGAACTCGGCAAGTTCGTCCATCGTCGGGATAAAGTTGGAATCAAGGTCAACACCTTTGAAGTCCGGCACCCAAATTCTAAGCTTGAGCTCGGCATCGCGGAGCGCCGTGCTGTCCGAAAGGATGCTCGACTTGAGCGATGCGTTCTTTTCGAGCGAGGTCATCAAGTCTTCGGCATTGAACGAAGCGGAGCCCGACTTGAGGTGGAGCACCTCGATACGGTCGCTGTTCACCTGCAGAAGCTGCTTGTTAATCTCGTTTATCTTCTTGCGCAACACATAGCGCACACCGCGTTCGTAACGGTCGTAAAGAAGTATGGAACGTTCAACGGCGAAAGATGCCTGCTGGTAGTTCTTGACGGCTTCGAAATGTTCCTTGTCTGCAGCACGTTCGCCAAAGGCCTGCGGCGTCACGCGGAGTTCAAAATCATGCTTGGCAAAACTGAAACCGTCCAACTGGTAACGGAGCTCAATCTTGTCCCAAAGCTTGAGGTTACGGTCGGTGGCGGTCGCCTCGGCACGTTTTTCAGCAGCCTGATATCTCGGATCATCCTTGGCGGATTCGACAAGGCGTTCCCAAGTAAGCGGACTAGCAATGGCGGCTGCAGTGAGCGCAAGCGATATTAACGATACAGTTTTCATTTACTTCTTAGCCTTCTCTTGCTGCTTCTTCAAGTTACGAATGCTTGTTTCAGTGATGGTCACCATTTCGCCCAGCAAGAACTCGTTGTCTTCCGGAATCTTGATAGTCACTTCGCGACCAAAGACCGGCAGTTCGGGCATCTTCCACATGCGTGCGGGGAACGGCACGATGCGGCTGGAAAGGCCAACGACCTCGCCCACCACAGCCTTGCCAGTACCAGCCAATGTCGTCACCTTCACGGCTTCGCCAATATTCGTGTTCTTGTAAATCTGTTCGTTGATGTAACCGCGAACGAGAGTCGGAGACTTGTGGGCAAGCGTTACAATCGGAGCAAAACTCGAAACCTTTTCGCCATCGCGAACGTTCACGTCACCGACGACCCAGTTTTCCTTTGCAATCTGGGTGAGTTCTTCTTGCTGCTTGCGCATTTCGGCAAGTTCCTTACGGATGTTGGCGGCTTCGCTCTTGCCGCTAGACTTCTGGAGACGGCCACTGCCACGGAGAAGAGCAATCTGTTCGTTCGCGCTCCTGGTAGCAAGTGCAAGTTCGTTCTTGAGACTCTTGATACGCATGGCCATGGCGTCGTTGCCGTCGCTCTTGGACTTCGAGTTGGAGAGGCTCTTGAGCTTTGCAGAAATAGCCTTGTTGCTTTCGTATTCCGTTTCGAGGTTGCGGATTTCGGCAGAAAGCGTGAGGCGACGCGTTTCGAGGTTCGCCTTGACATCGGCCACCTTCTGGTCGATTTCGGCAGAACTCAAGTTGCTGCGGCCTTCGATATTGTCCAGTTCGCGGGAGAGTTCCGCGATGCGGAGTGTGAGGTCAGGACGGTTGATGACCACGATGGTATCGCCCGCCTTGATTTCCTGACCGGGCACCACATAGACCTTGACAATTTCGGTCGGGGACGGGAGGCTGATAATCGTTTCGCTGGATTCCGCAATGCCACGGAACATGGCGGCCTTGCCTTGGTACATAAAACCAAGCATAACGGCGATAATCACGCAGAGAATCCAAGCAATAGAAAGCTTATGGGTATAGACGTAGGCGACACCCGGATTGTTCTTGTGGGTGTTCCAGAAAGTGTCGAGAAAATCTTCAAGTTTATTCATTTTCAATCCTCCCTACATTTCCGTCGTGGCGTCTTGCATCATGAACTGGACATCCGAAATGCCTTCGATTTTCGCAAGCATCGTGAGAATTTCGGCAGCGGGCTTGGTCGCACGGAGGCGAATCTGGTAGGCAACGTCCAAACGGGCGCCGCCATCGACTTCGCGCATGGTTATCAAAATGAACGTCTTCAGGTTCCCCTTCATGATATCTTCTACCTGACCACGGACCTTCGGTTCGTTCGGGAGAGCAAAGCGGAGCATGCCATCAAAGAAATGCTTGGTACCAAGACCTGTACGGGAGAGAAGGAACGCCACACAGCAGAACGCTATCGTTCCGCCCACGGCGGCACCCCAGGCATAGACACCGCAACCGATACCTGCACCTAGCGCCGCGAATATGAACATGATATCTCGCGGATCCTTGAAACTCGTACGGAAGCGGACCACCGAGAGGGCACCCATCATGCCGAGACCGCGACCGACGTTATCGCCGATGGCCTGCATAATCATCGAAGCAGCAACAGCGCTCAAGACAATGCCCTGGACGAAGTTGCGGGAATAGGAAAGCCCGAGGAAGGTCTTTTCGTATGTCCAACCGATGGCGGAAGACAGGATGAAGGCAAGGATCAAGGTGTAGGCAAGCGTAATGATCGTTGCGTTTGTTGTGCTGGACTGGACAGCAAGAAGGTCAAGCATAATAACTCCGTTAATTAATTCTTTTAACCCGTGGTTCTCAAAATTTACTTAAAAACGGGAATTTTTTATCCATTTTTATGTAAATAATGGACTAACAAAAAACTTACAACCCTTTCTTACAAAAGGATTTGGGCGAGTTTCACCCATTTTTGCATCCACAGGCCTTAAAAACCCACGCTAAAAATAATAAAAGTACATTTTTCATTCGTGAAAAAAATAATTACACGTTGGTTAGCATAACAACGCATTGTAGAAATCGCAACGTATGTTTATTTTCGGAAACATTAGATAGTATTTTTACGCAAAAACAAGTCGAATTGGAGGCAGAAAAGTCCTCGCGGAGCGAGGACTTGTTGGAGAGGAGTGTACTATATTTGAAATTCTAAAGTCCGTTTTTATTGAACAACGTGTAGCCGCGCACGAGGCCGTCTTGGAAGAGTCGCACGATGTAGTTGCCGTTCTTGAGGCCCGCAATATCGATGTCAAAACTGTTCGTGCCAGCAGAGAACATTTGCGAGAGTTTCAGGCGCCCATCCATTGAATAAATTTTTACGTTCATCGTTCGGGCAAGTGCAGCGTCCGATTCGATTTGGAGCATCTGCGAATTGGCACGGACGCGGAATCCCTGGTTCACTTTGGCGACCGGCGCAATGTCCGTCGGCGGGTCAACAACGACCGGCTTCGGCTTGTTGCGGAGGAGGCGTATGCTGTAGATGCCGCCCACCATTCCAGAAGTTGCCGAGAACGCGATACGCACCACCTTCTTGCCCTTGACCATCTTGTCCGGGATGGGGTACGTCACGTTCACAAATTCGTCCTTTTTCCATTTGCCCGAGATATTTTCGGTCGCGAGTTTTTCGCCGTCAATCGTGATGTCGAATTCACGCGTGCAGCCTTCGTTGCCCCAATAGCGCACCATGAGACTCAAGGAATCTTCGCTGTTCGTCTCGAATTCGTAGCTGATGAGGCCGCCATCGCCACCCGAGCACTTGCCTGCGTCGCGGTAGAATTCGCCGTTCGCCGTTCCCTTGGTGGAATTTTTCTCTTCCATCTTGTGATCGACTTCTGGCTGTTGCTCACCCGGAGAGACTTTATCGACAGTCTTTTCGTCAAGTGCCAAAGCCTCCTTCTGTTCCTTTTCGAGGCGGTCGAGAATCGACGGGTCCGTGAGCACCATCCAATACATCATGTAACGCGCATCGTGGACTTCGTAGAACGGCTCCAGAAGCAGGCTCGCGTCCTTTTGCTTCGCAAAGAGGTAAGGCGCCTTGAAGTGCAGCGGTTCGCCCTTCACCGGTTCCACTTTCGAAGGAATATCTTCTTTTTTGCTCGCAAGCATCGGCGCCTGATCGAGCGATTCGAGCGCACCGGACGCGATATGGCTCCAGCGACCGTCATCGGCGACAAGGCCGTTCAAGTTCGCCGTGCCCGTCTTTGCAGAAAGCACAATCGGGCCATGCAAAAGCGCCACGTAATCGGTCACGCCCGGCAAATCTTCGACATGCGTGTACATCGGGTAAAGTACCTCGACGACATCGCCCGACTTCCAGGACTTTCCGGCAGAAACGTAGCTCGACGGTGTTGACTTTTTCACGACGGTATCGCCATTGACGATGACCTTGAACTCGCCTTCCTTGACCCAGTACGGGTGGCGAATCTGCATGTCGAATTCACCGCTACCCGTAATTGTGAACTTGGAGGATTCCCCCTTCGGGAAGGCCGTTTCCTGCTTGATTTTCACGCTTTTGTCTTTCCAGTTCAGCATAGAGGCAACAAAGAGGTTCACGTAGAGAGCGTCCTTGTCTTTGGTATAAATAAACTGATTGTACTTCGCCGGGTTTTCCATGCCCGAACCGACGCAGCACCACATGCCCGCATTGACCTTGGAATATACGCGGTAATGGCGCGGACGAGCCGGAGTGAAATACACGTAACCACCGTGTTTCGGATGGATTGTCGAAAGGATATGGTTGAATAGCGCACGTTCATAGAAGTCGGTGTAATGAGCATCGTGCTTGATATTGAACAGACGTTCCGTCAACTTGAGCATGTTATAAGTATTGCAGGATTCCGGTCCTTCGCGTTCTTCGACAAACTTTTTATGGTTGTTGAGCGCCGGGAAATGTTCCGAAATGCTGTTACCGCCAATAGCGATACTGCGCTTGTTCACAACCGTCTGCCAGAAGAAATCGGAGCCTTTCTTGTACTTTTCATCGCCAGAGAGTTCCGCAATTCGCGCAAAACCGACGACTTTCGGCACCTGTGTATTCGCATGCACGTTCGTCAAGTTGTCATTGCCTTGCGACATCGGATTCAAAAGCCACTGGTGCGACCACTTCTTTGCTGCATTCAAATACTTTTCGTCTTTCGTGAGCTTGTAAGCGTCGGCATAGACTTCGGGCATGCCGCCGTGTTCCGTACCGAGCATCTGCTGCATTTTGGAATCATTCAGGCCATTCGTAATGGTAATACCCCAGTCGCAAAGCGCCAAGAACATCGTCTTTGCCTGTTCATAGCCCGCATAAACATAAGCGTCACGCAGACCCGCATAAAGTTTGTGGATATTGTACCACGGCACCCAATAGCCGTTCTGCGCGCCAGCATTGCCGCTCTTCATGCTGAGCCACATCTTTTTGCCGTTGGGAACGCCACTGATATAGCCCTTGAAGTTATTGTCCTTGGAATTCTGGTCCTGAATCGTCTTAAGTTCCTTCAAGATGTATTCAATGCGTTCCTTGACCTGAACGTCGTCGTTATCGGCATAATGCATCGCCAAGGCACTCAAGTAATGCCCAAGCACGTGACCGTCGAGCCCAGCCCAGTTCGGGAACTTAGAAGCCTTGGGCCTCATTCCCGCTTCTTCGTAAAACGGCGCAAGCAAGCGGTCCACATCGTACGACATAAGCGTCTCAATGTTCAAATCCTGCCGCTCCTTCAAGACGCCGTCCAAAAGCTGAACATCTGACAACGCGAACATGTCGGGGTAAAGCAAATCCTGCGAGAAACCAAAGCCGCAAGCAAGCCCCGTCAAGGCGAGAGCCGCGCGAACACGCTTACCAAACCATCCTAACTTCATTGTTTCCACCTTTTTCTAGAGTGTATTCAACCCCACTCTAGAAAATAGATTGGAAAACAGGCGTCAGGAGGGCTGCTAAATCAATTAGTTTTGTTAATTTGACAAAGACCCATTACAAAATTCTTTGGATTCCTTAATAAAATCGCTTAAAAAAGAGTCAAAATTAGCCGATTCATCCGAATAGACACAATTTGCCGTAAGTTTTCCCTCTTCATTACAGGAACCGCTAAGCCAATCATTTTCGATTTTGAGCCTGCACGAGCTTTTAAAAATTTCGAACACGCTGTCGCAAGCAGTTCCATATTTTCTCAATGCCATGCTTTTTTCTATACGATTATTGTCAATTCTAAATTTGTTAGAATAGCCCTTTCCCTCATTTTCACAAGATAATGCGGCGCCATTTTCATCAGCATAGACTTCAATTACACCAATAACAGATTCATCATCATTTACAATTCTAATCGTCTGCGTTATTCCGGTGTTAAAAACGATTAATTCAGAACCACCGCCCTTTATTCCAGGCTTATTATTCGAAGAGCTACTATTGTTTGCGTAAATAGCAGGATTTGCATTCGGGTCAATCGAAGACCCACCACCTAAAGAATCATCAGAACAAGCCAACGTAACCAAAATTAAAGAAAATGCAATTGAAAAGAAGATTTTATTACGCATGCGTTTTCTCCTCTATTCTATTTGTTACCGGGAAAAACTGGAAATTAACTCGGCAAACCTGGTTCGTCTTTTTATTGGCGCTCACAACAGCAACAATCCTTTTGCAACTATCCTTAATGATATCGACAATCTTGTCGTAGGCAACTTCGTCAACGCCAACGGTTATTCCTGTAAAAAAGCGTTCATCCGCCGAATACCTATCTACAGCCCGCAAAGCCATGCCCGCCATTTCTTTATGCATGGCACGAATTGCTGTCGAAAGAGCCTCCTTGGAACCGACGACCGTCTGATCGGTCTGTGAATATGCGTTATTTCCATCTTTTTTCAAGAAACCCGTATCGACAAGAAAACCCAAAATATCGTGCACTTCTTCGGCAGACACGTATTCCTTGCATTCTTCGGCAATATCGCGAGGCTCGGCCCCCGGCATTAGCGGAGCCAGTTCCCTGATGACGGGATATTTCCACGATTCATAATATTGAAGTGCATCCCTGTCAATAACACGCTCCTTGTGCGCCAAAGCAATTCGTTGCATTTCAGCAAGAGCTGTCCTTTTCACATCGTCATCTTTGGCATTACCTAAAATGACCAACTGCTTGAAATATTCTTCTTCGTATTCGACAAGTCCCATAGCCCTAGCCACTTGCCCCGATTTCACCTTGCTAAGGTTCCAAGCACCATCACGAACTTGTTTTAAAAAATTAGGCGACGAAAAACCCGCTTCACAGCAAAACATACGCCACGAAAACTTTCCATACCGTTTCCGTTCATCCAAGTAGTCTTGCAAATAGAGGCGATAATCTTTGTATTCAAAAATTGATTTCATACTCCGAACCCTTAAAATAGAGTAAAATCCTCGAAGGGACATCCGAGGATTAAGCCATAAAATAAGCTAAATAAACAAAGAAAAACTACCGACGGTGAGGGATAATGCGAACAGTCCCATTTTGGCTATACTCACTCCATGATTTTCTTGAATACGGAACATCTATAATACCACCAATAGATTCCTTATTGGGCAAAACCAATTTTGATGCATAAGATAAGCAAGGGAAAAGTTTTCTTTCTGAGCCGACTTCCACTTCACAATATGAATGTGCGACACTACCTACTTCAATTTTGTCCAAACGCACTTTCTTCAATTGTCTATTTTCACCAAAAACATCGATAAATTCATAATCAACATTTATTAACGAATCAAGTGTTGCCATTTTTTCATTATAATCAACACCAATTGCAATTCGTTCAGATGAAACAGCCAAATCTTGCAGAGCAATTTCGGCATTTTTCATTAAACCATTTTTATCCGTTCGAACAACTAAATAATTTTTATTGTTGCGTACGACTCGATTATTGAATACTCGTTTAAAATTAAACGTATAGCCTTCAATTTGAACGCCTTGAGATAAAGCAAACGAACGCTGTATATCTACAGAAACCAACTTAAACTGGTTCACGTAGCCTTGGGGCACCAACTGTTCCAGCATCTGGTGAGCCATATTAGCCCTATTCGTTTCTAGATTAGACAAGTCAAAAACAGTATTTTCTTTTCTTATTCTAAAGGACTTGTTTCTAGATGCATAAACTGTGTAGGAACCCGATAAAAGATTTTTCAGTTCTGTAAGCGAGCTATCAGACGATTCATCAATAGTTGCAACGAAAGATTCAGCTAAGGAATCAATCGGATTACCGCTCTGCAGAAAATTTCTTGCGGAATCACTAACAACAAGCACTGGTTTAGCGTTGGCGATAACCAAGCCAAACAACACAATCGACAATATAAATGCATTCATCGTTTTCATATTATATTCTCCAACTAATAAAACGCAGGCGTTCCATATTCATCATACATCACAAACAACTCTAACGTTCCTGTAATATGAATCGGCTGATTAAATGTATAATTAAACCTTTCTATACTCGTGTCATGATAATAACCATTTTCATCATAACCTCGCAAAAAAGCTATTGCAGGTTTTAAGCCCTTTTTATGTTCGTTATAAGTCTCCCAATGATATTCGTCAAATATATTATATAAATCTGCATTTGCCATATTAAACGAATCCCAAATCGTTTCATTATCTTCTATAAAATTTGTAGCAAAAAAACTATATAAATTTTCAGATCCAAATACCCCATCACCAGACGGAATTGAACTTTCCCAACTTAACGAATAATAGCCAAGCATTGCGTGAACGCCATAAAATGCAGTTCTCAATGTGTCAACTTTAGCAAAATCCACTGTTGTAGCACTTAGAGGTAAATGTAACATACCTCCCTTATTTACATTCAAAACCTCGCAAGCATCAAAAATAACCCAACGAGTATCACCACCATAGACTTTTCCATAATGATAAATGTAGCAGGTATCACCAACACATCCCTTCGATACAGTCATCGAATGGTCATACAAACATATCTCTTGTTGATCTCCATGCCCCGAAAAGAAAAGAAATTCCGAATGATACGTAAAAGCGCCCTTGTAATTCGAAAAAGTTGCCGAAGAATCTTCATAGTTATAAGCAACATATTTGGTTTTCCCTGGATAATTCTCAGTCAGTTCTGCAAAAAGCGAATCGATAAAAGTATTCTTATGAAAAATAGTTCTATGAAGAGTTCTAAGCGTATCAGGAAGATGATTAGAATAATCATTTACAGCAAAAGCAGACACTCCAACTTTATTTGGAGCAGTCCATGTTGGACCCGTTGCAAACGAACAAGCGACAATGAAAGTACAAGCAAACAGAAATGTTTTGAAATTCATAAATTTTCCCTTCTTTAATAATCTTTGCAATATGAGTTACTCTTTCACATAAGAAACGAAGTAAAGAAGTGTCTTTTTCATATTATAAGGGATAGGTCCATCAACGACAATTGAATTTCCCTCACCATCATAAGAAATTTCTTCCCCAGTAGATGAAGACGTCAACGCTATATATTTCACACCAACAAATTCAGCAGGAACATCAATTTCAAAATTCGAATAGCAAAAACCACATTTTCTCGTCGGTCCAGGCTTTTCATACACTGTCATGAAAACTTGCAATGTGTCATCAATTTTTTCAAGTGAAATTTTCGTAATTTCACCCCGTTCTGGGCAAATCGAAAGCATTTTTTCTTTCAACATAGCAGAACCGTCTTTATTTATGTACAAATGAGCGGAATCCCTCCCCACTTGCACACTTTTCCTTAAGGCACCTTCAGAGCCGCATCCCACGTTGCCAGCAACATAAGAAATAGAATCAATTTTCGCCACAGAGGCAACATTTGGGGCGCTTACCTGCGAGTTAGCAGAATCGGAATCATTGGAGCAGGCGGCAAAAAGGCCAAAACCCACCACAATAGCCACAAACGGAACAAGCACTTTTTTCATCATAACAGACCTCCTTATCGTTTCTAAGAATAAAACTAATTGAAAGGAATTCTATTGCAAAGAGCCAAAGGCCTGTATTTTTCCACTTTTTTTCAATTTTTTCGTCAATTCCATTCGCTTTTTTCCAAAAGTGAATAGAATACGACAAAAGGGGCCGCTAAAGCAGTCCCTTTTTAAATAGTGTAGCCACACAAAAAGCGAATTGCAAGCTACTTACTGTTGTAGGTCGCCCGAGAGTCCCGAAGTTCAAGGACTCTGCTTTCGGGAAGGTGCGAGTACTTGACAATTTTTTCAATCGGTTCGTTGTCGGCAAGCATGTCAAGTGCCACTGCAGTACGTTCATCGTTGCGGCCTTCAACGCGGCCTTCAACGCGACCCTCAACGCGGCCTTCCGCGCGACCTTCAGCAAGGCCCTCAACGCGGCCTTCTGCGCGACCTTCAGCAAGGCCCTCGGCTCGGGCGTTTTTCTTTTCGACATAAAGTTCATAATTGTGGTCGCTCATTTTCATAGCCTCACTTACAAGGAAGTCCTCTGTAAAGATACTCAATTTGGCTTTCTCTTGCAATAGGGCGTATTGTGAGCCCTTTGGAACACTAACAGGGCATTCATTGTTCAGCCCATCGAACATGCGGAGCCACAACGCAAGCCTGCTAGAATCCATTTCGTATTTACGTTTGAGAAATTTGGGTATTTCAACAAGCGTTATCGTTTCCTTGTCGTAGAACAACTCATTATCCTGATTCTTAAGCTGAATGCAGTGTCTGTAATTGCGCGATTCGGGGAATCCGTCAAACATCTGAAGGCTGATGACATTCAAGTTACGAAGCTTGTAGTCATCGCCTTTGATACAACTTGCAATTGTATGCTTTGCAGCATAAAGAACCAAACGACTATTGAAGGAATCATGCTCGACATGCTGAACTTCAAGCACGATACGATCCTGACGCTGATCAAGAGCCACGACATCCGAGGTGATACTCTTGCCAAAAGCTTCCGGGAGAGCGGGATTCACAAATGTGACTTTTTCGATGCAATCCCCTCCATCGAGTTTAAGCACAGCATTGAGAAAATCAACGGTAATCGACTCGTTTTCAGGATTTCCGAAAAGCAGTTTGAAGATATTGTCGTTATAGATATAGACATAGTTGTAAATTTTTCTGTACTTTGCAATGCACGCGGAAACATCGCCTCCATTCTTGTGCGTCTCGCTGATATCCTTGAGCATTTCAGCATATTGCTTTTTATTCATAAAAGGTCCTTTGCCGCTAAAATACGGCCAAAAATGCGTATGAGGGGGATGCAACCGTGCAAAAGGCAACAACCCTAAACCCCGCCACACAGCGGTTAAAATTTGAGAGATTTGTTTAAAGCCATCCGCTGCCGCAGACGGGATATGTATCGCAGCGCATTCCGCATGGGTATTCCAAGGCAGGGATGATCAAGCCATCGCTTCCGTCAAAACCGGACCTGCGACTGTGAGAGTGGATGAACCCGCCCGTGGATGCGTACGCCTCTGTCAGCGGGATGATCTAGTCCACGAAATAATATACACTATTCAAATCACGCAGTAAAGGGGTCCTCTTGTCAGGCGGAAAAAAGACGTAATTAGTTTTGTTGATTCAACAAAAGACGATATTATTTTATGGTAATGACGCGGATGTCCTGGCCAATCTTTAGAATATACCGGCCAGCACGAGCCATACGATACTGACGGTTCGTGCCCCAGGAACTCTGATAAAGTATTTTGCCCCGGGAATCGAAAACCGACACCACATCATTAAAATCAGGGGTCGTAACTTGAAGGTCCCGCCCAACAACCTGGACATTGTGCAGTCCTGTGTTTTTAACGCCCGACAAAACTGTTGTACCTTTACCCGTTGAATCAAGAGGCACGGCATTACTCAACAAATCTTCTGAACACATATATTGCGTGAGCGAAGCAATAACGGGCAAGCCTTTTTCGGCACACCTGGACCAGATTTTGTCCGAAGAATCTTTTTGATTCAGCAAATCCACAAAGCTGGAGTTTCCGGCATCGGCCTTCGTAATATCCTTGGTTTCGCTTATTGTTGCAAGCGAATCAATAGATGCCACGGTCTTCATTTTATCGCCATCAACCGCATATATTCCACTTAAAGACGACGTATCTTTAGCCATTCCCACCAAGGATCCGGCCATATTATTAGACTGCACGGTAGCCATCGAATAACCGTTTGTAATGCCGGAATTATTCAACATGCCAACAATCCCGCCGGCAGTGGCATTATTTTCAACATTAGGGCACGTAGCCTCTACAGTGCCGTAATTCACGACATTTTCGACAAGCCCATCTAAAGAAACTCCAACAATTCCACCGGCTTCCGGGTAGTTGATGATTAGAGTTCCGGTATCGTAATCCTTACTTAATTCCGAGCTTGCCTGGGCTTTCATCGAGCCATAATTGGCACATTTTGAAACAGAGCCCTGGTAATTAAACCCTACAATTCCGCCAACGCGAGCTTCGGCATTCCGAGTTGACATTTCTGTTTTCATATCCACATGGATGTTACCGACATTAACACATTCTAGGACAGTTCCGCCAACATTATACCCGACAATACCGCCAATTGTTCCAATAACTCCAATTGATTTTACGCCGCTACCAGACATAGCAGCATAATTGATGCAATTCGAAACGGTCCCGCCATTTTTTCCAACGATACCACCGACATAATAGCCCGTGTATTCGCCTGTATGCGTTATAACTACTTTATTCGTTGAATTAGAAACAGTTCCCCGCGCATTCTGCCCCACAAGACCGCCAGCAAAACTCGTACGTTTTGCATTCATGCGGCCCGAAACAAAGCTGCTATCTACTGTTCCATTTAGCAAATACGCGACAATACCTCCCCCACAAGGATAAACTTCATTGGAATAACCGCTATTCATATCGACATTCTTGAGGTCTAGATTCTTTATAACGCCCTGACCGCCTACAATTCCAAAAAGTCCAAACATGCCGTGATTCGAAACGGAGCCCTCGCTTTTAAGACCATATATGGTATGGCGATTACCATCAAACACGCCCTTAAACACGATGCTGTCTGAGGCTCCAATTGCAGTCCAAACAGCAGAGCCAACGCTTGCAGAATCCTTGCCCATGATGATATCGTTTTCGAGGATAGCATTTATGGAGTCATTGCCAGCCTCAATTTGAGCCTTGAACCAGGCTAACTCTTCGGGACTTGTAATAGACCAAAAAGTTTTTCCATCAACTTGGCGCGAAGAAGACGGTTGAGAAGCGTCACCAGACCATTCTGCAAAACAAAATGTCGAAAGGATAAACAGGATACCAATATTTTTTTTCACTTTATTCATTCCAACGGCTCACTGCACATATTTTTTTTACAAAATATAAAATTTCAAAACAATAACCAAATATAGAATAAAGGGGCGGCAAAACCGTCCCTTTTTTAAAGCGATATAGAACAATGCTACTTACTAGTGTAGGTTGCCTGAGAGTCCCGAAGTTCAAGAACCTTACTTTCGGGCAGGCGCGAGTACTTGACGATTTTTTCAATCGGTTCATTGTCGGCGAGCATGTCAAGAGCCACCGCAGTACGTTCATCGTCACGACCTTCAACGCGGCCTTCTACACGCCCCTCAGCACGACCTTCCGCGCGACCTTCAGCAAGGCCCTCGGCTCGGGCGTTTTTCTTTTCGACATAAAGTTCATAATTGTGGTCGCTCATTTTCATAGTCTCACTTACAATCCACAAATTAATATACACTATTCGCAAAGCGCAGTAAAGGGGACCTCTTGTCAGGCGGGAAAAAGCCATAAAGAGGCTCAACAAAAAAGGGGCGGTTTACGCCGTCCCTTAATTATACCGAAATAAAATTTAAACAACTATTCTTCGTCAGGATTGAAATGGTTTTCGAAGCTCTTGAACAACGGGCCCCAATAGTAATTGTAAATATCATCAACCTTCACATTAGTTGCTTCATTTTCATTATTCCATGCCTTGTACTTGGTCACCTTTATGGTACATGTTTTTTCATCGCCCTTAACGTCAATGTAATAGCGGTGCGTAATTTTACCCATGCCGCCACTATAGTTGGTCACAGCCCCTGCAGTATATCCTGTATATGTGGCATAAACTAAGGCATCATGACGTTCTGTCACAATTCGCCCGTTTTCGGCATCTTCCTTAGTCAGCGCAACCTTTTTCTCGGCAAAAGCGCTTTTTACCGCATTGAAGCATGTTCCAACGGGCTGGTTGTAGCTCTTGGTGAGATACTGGTCATAGAGATTAGGATCGTCCAGTTGCATGGTCTTGGCACACCCGACGATGAGAGTAAACACGACCGCAAAAACGGGAAAAAGTTTTTTCATAGGGAATCCCTCTTTAAATTTGTATGTCCTACAAGATAATATAAACAAATCTCCGCAAAAGCGGAGACTGTTATTCAACGATTCTGCAACACTTAAGGTGAAACAGCCGCAAAACTAGCGGATTTGCACTTGCAGAACCTTGGCTCCGCACTTGGCGATGTAGTTGCCTTGGCGGAGGCCACGCAGTTGCATTTGGGATTGTCCGGCGGAGACGCTATTCGTGGAACGCACGAGGTTTCCGTTCATATCGAACAGCATAATCTTGCCAGAACCGTAAAGCATGTTGCCATCGCGGTGGAATTCGAAGCCAGCGACACGAGCGACCGAGTGGAGCGCGGCGGTAGAAGACGAGGATTCCGGCTGTACTGCAGAGCTGCTGGACACTTTGGCAGGCTCAGTGCCCTTACTAGAGCTAGACGCAGCGACAGAGCCGTTGCTGGAGCTGGACGGCGTTTCCGTTCCACCACCTATAAAGTCTTCCACGTGCGTGACGCCCTTGTTCTCGTAATTGCCGAGGCCATAAACACCGCGCATGGCATTGATAACGTCCACTTCGAGAACCTTGCCCACCGGCGATGATTGACGGCGGATGTAGGCCATATTGTCATAGTTGCTGTTGCTTTCGTTGCCCATATCCCAAAGAATCGGGGTGAGGCCATACTGCTTTGCGGCAGAAACAACATCCTTGTGCCATTGCACGCGGCCTTGCTTGTGGAGGTTCAGGTCGGAGCCGTTCAATTCCGGAGAGCGGACGTTCGCACCAAATTCGCCAACAATCACCGGATAGCCCTTATCGACGTAATTTGTCTTCATCTTGGCAAACTGTTCCTGCGGATGCACGATGCTCCCGAGCTTGGAATCTACAGAGCCCGCCCAAGCGTTGTAACCCGCATTGCGCTTGGGTTCGCCAGCCTTCTGGTAATCGCCATAATAGTATTGTGGTTGAATCGGTTCGCTTGCGCCCCAGTCCTGTTGACTCGTCATGAGCGTGTACTGATACGGGTCGTAGTAATGCACTTCAAACATCAGGCGGCCTTCGACCTTGTCTTTCGGGAAGGTGCTTACCGGAGCGTTCGCGACGGACTTGTCGATGTCGGTATTGAGGCCCTGGATAATCAAGGTTCGCGTGGCGTTGTTACCACCCGTAGCGCGGACAGCATCAATAAAAGTCTGGTAGTAGTGCATGAGCGTCTGCACATGCTGAGACGTCCAAGTATTTATATTCGGGCCGGGTTCATTTGCGCCCGCAAAGAGCAACCGTTCGTTGTAATCCTTAAACTTGTTCGCAATCTGCGTCCAGTAAGTTTTCATTTTGTTGTCGATGTTGCTATTGACGCTCGAGCCGATATTGCTCTGAAACCAACCGCCTTCACCTTCGTGGTGGATGTTCAAAATCGTGTAGAGACCCGCGCGCATGGCGTAATCGACAACCGTCTTCACGGAATCGAGCCATGTTTCAGTGACCTTGCCACCGCTGGTGTGACTGTCCCAAGCGCAAGGGATACGCACCGTGTTGAAGCCTGCCGCCTTCACGGAATCAAGCAAAGCCTGAGTCGGGAATGGATTGCCCCAAGCCGTGGGATTGTTCGGCACTTCCATCGAGTTGCCGATGTTGAAGCCCATGCCCATCTTGGCTTGAACTTCTTTTGCTGTTGGAAGCGTAGCTGCAGAAACTGCGCCTGCAAGCATCGCTACACCACAGGCAATTCCAAAAAATTTTGATTGAACCATAACATCTCCTTAAATATCCCCACTATGAATATAATCAAAAGATTTTCAAAAAGGCGATGTCACAAAAAAGGATGAATTGACAAAAAGGAACGAAAGCAAAAAAGGATGGCCAAAGCCATCCTCTTTAAAAATTCCGTGCTTGGAAAAAGAAGCGAGCAGGACCAGGAGCCGAGCCCCCGTAGCGTATTGTAATACGTGAGGGGGCGAGCGACGCCGTAATGCGAAGCTTATTTTTTCAAGAACTCATTGATGCCTGCAGCGGCGCGGCGTCCTTCACCCATGGCGAGGATCACGGTTGCAGCGCCGAGCACGATGTCACCACCGGCATAAACCTTCTCCATGAAAGTCTTGTTGGCGGTTGCATCTTCGAGAAGGATGTGACCCTTCTTATCGACGGAGAGTTCCGGCGTGGTGTTGCTGATAAGCGGGTTGGAACCGTTACCGATAGCAACGAGCACGGTGTCGCATTCGATTTCGAAGCTTGCACCTTCGACCTTGACCGGACGCGGACGGCCCTTTTCGTCGGGTTCGCCGAGTTCGTACTTGTCGACGAGCATGCCGCGCACGTGGCCGGCTTCGTCGCCAAGAATCTTGGCCGGGTTCTGCAAGATGCAGAATTCGACACCTTCTTCCTGAGCGTGGAGAACTTCTTCCTTACGGGCCGGGAGTTCGTTCATGCTACGACGGTAGATGATGCGGACCTTTTCTGCACCGAGGCGGAGAGCCATACGGGCAGCGTCCATAGCGACGTTACCACCACCGAGAACGACCACGTTCTTGCCAGGCCACATCGGGGTATCGGCATGTTCCTTGTCGTAGGCGCGCATGAGGTTGGCGCGGGTCAGGTATTCGTTAGCAGCGAACACGCCGACGAGGTTTTCGCCTTCGATGTTCATGAACAACGGAAGACCGGCACCGGTACCGACGAACACAGCGTCAAAGCCATCCTTTTCGATGAGGTCCTTGAGCTTGCGGGTACGGCCAATCACAAAGTTCGTTTCGAACTTCACGCCCATGGCAGCGAGAGATTCGATTTCGTTGTCAACAATCTTCTTCGGAAGACGGAATTCAGGAATACCGTAGCGGACCACGCCACCGAGCTTGTGGAAAGCTTCGAAAATGGTCACGTCGTGGCCTTCGCGGCGGACGTCAGCAGCGACAACCAAGCCGGCAGGACCAGAACCGATCACAGCCACCTTCTTGCCCGTTGCAGGCTTAACAGCCGGAACGGAAGCGCCACCGTTGTTGCGTTCATAGTCAGCAGCAAAGCGTTCCAAGCGACCGATTGCGACAGCCTGGTTCACGTCCTTGTGCATCTTGCCCATCGTGCAGTTCATCTGGCACTGGCGTTCCTGCGGGCAAACACGACCGCAGATAGCCGGGAGCAAGCTCGTTTCCTTAATCTTTGCAATAGCAGCCTTGAAGTCGCCTTCGGCAATCTTTGCGATGAAGGCCGGAATGTCGATGTGCACCGGGCAGCTTTCGACGCAGAACGGCTTCTTGCAGTTAAGGCAGCGGTTAGCTTCGACGATAGCCTGTGCTTCGGTATAACCCTGAGCCACTTCTTCCATCACGCGTGCGCGATAGGACGGTTCGAGCTGCGGCATCGGCTGAGCCGGGATAGCAGTCTTGTCCTTCGGCTTCAAGGGCTTCGGAAGGGCATTAATCTTTTCAAGTTCCACCTTGGCGGCGGCGTCCAACTGTTCACGAGTCAAATGTTCAGACATTACTTGCTCTCCTTGGCCTTTGCGTCAGCCATCTTGTCAATGT
>Ga0129307_1000482_pt1 | contig 61505 bp, 65 predicted proteins | sample P1105metagenome_FD_94437 | JGI IMG/M metagenome (GOLD analysis project Ga0129307, IMG submission 94437) | Capybara group fecal microbial communities from Wisconsin, USA - P1105 metagenome | ecosystem: Host-associated > Mammals > Digestive system > Large intestine > Fecal | place: USA: Wisconsin... | reverse complement strand
CGTCGGCGCGTTCATCACCTGTTCGATGCGTCCGAGCGCCGTGTGCGCGAGCATCGTGCCGCTGGCGGCGAACATAATACGGGCGAGCGCCGTGGAGATGATTGCCGAAAACACCGCGTAGAACGCGAAGTTCGTCACGAACGCCGCGAAATTGCCGCTTTGCAGCGCGGCGGGCGTAAGCAGCAGCGCCGCGGGGACGAGGAAGATGAACGCGCCCTCGGTGGCGGTCAGGTTCACCGCCTGCGGCACGCGGCAGACGCCGACGGTGTAGTGCTCCGCCTTGGCGCTGTAGTCCTCGATCGCCTCGCGGAACGCCTTGAACGAGTACACCGTCTGCTGGAACACCTTCACGACGGGGATGCCGCGCACATACTCGGTGCCCGCCTTGCTCATCACGTCCTGCGCCGCCTGATACTCCGCCATGAGCGTCGCGTTTTTGCCGCCCATCATCGAGAACATCGCCGCGACCGAGACCACCGCCGCAAGCAGGCACGCCGCGCCCATGCGCCAGTCGAACACAAGCATCAGCCCGAGCGTCGAGAGGAACATCGCCGCCGTGCCCACAATGTCCGCGAGGTTGTGCGCAAGCAGCGTCTCTGTCTCTCCCGCCGCGCCGTCCAGCCGGTTGCGGAGCAGACCGGAGGCGTTGGCGTCAAACCAGCCCAGCGGCGTTTTCATCAGGTGCGCCATACCCTGCTTGCGGATGTTTGACGCCGTGCGGAACGCCGCGAGGTGCGTGCACATCAGCGCGCAGAAATAGACGACGATGCCGCCCACCGCCGCCGCGAACGCCAGCCAGCCGTAACGCGCGACGCCAACCGAGCGCGTCCAGTCCGGCGCGACGGCAATCAAATCGCGCGCCGCGAGCCAGATGCAGATGTACGGAAGCATCCCCAAGACCATGGCGACGGCGGAAAGCCCCAGCCCCAAAAACGTCAGCGCTTTATAGCTGCCCGCGTAGTTCAGCAGGACAGCAAGGTCGCTTTGCTTCTTCTCGTTCACGGTTTATCCCTCCTATGAAACAGGCGGCGGGCTTTACTCCCCGCCGCCCTTGTTTTTTACGCCAGCGCCGCGCCCAATGCGGCGCACTTCGCAACGCCGTCGTCGTCCGGCGCGTCGTTGCAGATGACGCTCTCCGCCGCGAGGGAAATGCCCTTGTCGGAGCATTTGCCCTCCCACGCGCGCATCCACGCGCCGTCACCCCAGCCGTAGGAGCCGAACAGCGCCACCTTCTTGCCGCTCATGGCGGAAGCGCACTCGTCGAACTTCGGCTCAAACTCGTACTCCTCCAACACCTCGTCGCCCTGCGCCGAGCAGCCCCACGCCAGCGCGTCATAGCCGCTGACTTTGTCCGCGGAAAAATCGCCCACGCTGAACACGTCCGCCGTTGCGCCCGCCTTGCGCGCGCCGTCCGCCACCGCGTTCGCCATCGCCTCCGTGTTGCCCGTGCCGCTCCAATACACAACCGCTACCTTGCTCATGATAAAACTCCTTCTTTTTTATTCAGCCAACCACCGCAAGCCGCTCCAGCGACGCGCCCGCCGCCTTCCGCCTGCAATAGCAGTCCGTACATTTTTTATAGGCGCAAAAGGTTTTGCGCGCCCGTTCCGCGTCGCCGTAGACCTTCCAGCAGCCGTCGCACTTGCTGTTGTGCCCCTTGTGCTCAATGAAGCCGCGCACGTCCTCCGGCGGATAGCTCAGAAACAGTCCGATCTCGTGCGGGAACGCCTCGAACCTCTGCAAGCGCCGCATCAGCTCATGGAGACAATGCGTGTCCCGACAGTCGCCGTAGCCCTCGCGCCGCAGGATCGCCGCCGCCTCGGGCGCGGACAGGTCGGCGCGCAGCCGCTCCGGGCGATAGAGGTACAGCAGCGCCTGCGTTTCGTTCCGCCGCAGCGGGATGAGTCGCAGACCCTTGCTGTTCAGCGCGCGGTTGACGGCGCGGATGTCGCGTTTCAAGTCCTCGTAAGAATCGTACTTGCAGGGGAACAGGTTCCCCGTTTTCAGCCCTGCCAGCGTAGGCGCCGCCTGCCAGACCAGATATTCCTCCGACATCTTAGGCCACCACCGCCGTGTGCTGCTCCAAAATGCCGCGCAGCGCCGCCATCGAGCTGGAATGCGAGCGCGCGATGACCGTTTCCTTGCCGCGGATCGCGCGCAGCGTGCCTTGCAGCATCTTGTGCGACATCGTGCCGGTGAACAGCACGAGAAGGTCCGGCGAACCGACTTTTCCGCTCATGCCGGACTCCTTCGTATAGACCTTCGCCTCACAGCGGTACGCTTCGCACAGCTCGCGGTACTGCCGCTCCATGCGCTCGTTTCCGCCGACGATCACAACGCTCATAAGCATCTCCTTCTTTGTTACCTTACGCTAACATTCGGCTGAAAGAAAAAGCCTCACGGCTTCTTCTTAATTTGTCTGATGTTAGTTTAAGGTAACAGCAGCGATTTGTCAATAGCTTTTTTGTAGAAACCGCGTGACCTCCCGATAAAACCGCTCTGGCGGCATCAGCACCAGCTCCGCGTGCGCGAGCCCCATGAACTCGCGCGGCACCGTCTGCGGATACGCCTTACGGGTATAGGCAAGGTCGCGTCGCCGCGCCCGTTTTTCCTCTTCGCCGTACCAGTATTCGATCTCGGTGTCCACGCGCGGAACGGGGTCCGGCATGGAATAGTTGTTCGTCGGCCAAAACGTGCGGTAGATCGTTTTCGCGGAGAAGTGATGCTTCTCGAATTCGAAGATGCGTCGGTAGTGCTCCTCCGGGTTCTGCCCCTTCGGCGTCCAGCGCTCTGGCGGCATTGCCAGCTTCATGATGCAATAAGACTTCGTCCCCAGCTCGTCATGCCCGTCTGCAATGAACAGGAATACATGATAATCCCTCGCCACAGCCTCCGCAGAGTCCTTAAACGCCCACCACGGCTCCGCCGCGCACTGGAACATGGCAACGTGATCAGACGTCTCATCTGGTTTTCTCAACCCCTTTCTCAAAACTTCTGTTTGCCTCAAAACAGCATACACATTCCCGCGAGGACGGCGGCGACGACGGGGCTCGCGAGGATCATTTGCAGGTGCTCCCTCCGATTATAGCCGAACTGGTGCGGCCCGACGACGCCCTTGACCTCGGGATAGAAATGCGGAAAGAAGTTGGAGTGGCAGAGCAGGACCCAGTCGAAAAACAGAATGTCAAATGCCTTGAGCAGCCAGAGCATGGCGAGGAAGCGCCCGAACAGCCGCCAAAAGCCAAATCCATTGCGAACGCCGTCCCATCCGCCAAGCACGAGCGCGCCAAGCATCAGCAGGAACGATATCCCCATCAGGCACCAACCGAGCGCATGTGCGCCGGGAAAGCGTTCGTTTCTCGGTTTCACCGCCGCCTGCACGTCCTTCGGCGCGGAGGTAAAGAACTTTTTGTTCTGGATCAATCCAATGGCGGCGTACAGCATCAAAAGCAGCCCAGCCATCATCACCGCCGACAACAGCAAGGTAACGGTCACGCTTCTGTCCTCCTCTCCCACAGCAGCATACAGCCGAACCAAAGGATCATGCTCTCGCTCATCAAACCGTTGGTAAAGCCGAGCCGGAACGCGCTTACCGGCAGAAGCGTTTTCACGCCGCTGAGCAGCGCATAGAACACCAGCACGCTCGTCCATGCAAACCATTTGGGAAACACCGTCCTGCCGCTGATTTGCAAATAGAACCAGTAGAGGAAAACAGGGAGCATCATCGCCTCGGACGCGAACACGAACCAGTTCAGTCGGTCGCGCAGTTCCGTCGCAAGCGCCAGGTCGCCGCTGAACGACCATAAGCACAGCACCATCACCACGAACAGGTGCAGCGCCAGCCACGGCGTCAGGCCGAAAGCGTTGAGGTAGTGATAGATCGTTCGCTCCCGTTCGCTTTTGATATAGTCCTGCACGGCAAACAGCGCGATCCCGTAGAGCACGATTCCCGGCAGTGCCAGCGCCATCGAGATGTCAAATCGCCACTGCGGGATATGGCGCACGCCCTCGGTCAGCCAGTAGACCTTTCCCGTGTACGCCGGGTCGCCGTAAAGCATCAGCCAGTCTCCCGCACCGAAGCACAGGCAGCCGAGCAGCCCGCACACCAGTGCGGCGATACGTTTATTCCGCTTCGTCATGGGCTTTCACTTCGGCTCCCTGAGCTTGTCGCCGTAGAACCAGTAGTCGCAGACAGGGCCGCCCGACGCCAGCGTGTGCTCGCGGCGGAGCTTCGCGTGCATCAGTTTTGCGGTGATATGGTCGACGTCGCACATGACGGGCAGGATATCCAGCAGATCGTGTTTGCGCGCGTAGTCGTTGAGCGGGCAGTGCGTGAAGTGATAATAGAATCCGTCCCGGTGCAGCGTCTCGTCAAAATTGAAGTCCCACGACGCCGCCTTGTACTGCGGGTGCGCTTCCAGCCAGTCCTGATTGGCGCGCATCCTCGCGCCGAACTTCTCGACGCTTTTCGGCGAATTGGCGTTCATCACAACGCCCATCAGGCGCAGCGCCGGCGTGGACAGCACCTCCCTTGTGATCTTGCGAAGCCCCTCTTTCGTGATCTTCCCCTCCGCCGCCTTCCAGACGGCGAGGAACACGAAGCACTCGTAGACGTTCGACGCCATCGGATTGTCCGCGCCCACGTCGTCGACCTCGCGCAGCATCTCCCGATAGATCCGCTTCGCCTTCGCTGCCGTCTCGTTGACGAAGTCCGAGCCGTAATCATGCCGCATGGACTTCTTGATCAGCGGCAGGATGACCGCCCAATACTTTCCCGTGTATTTCAGCATTTTGATCCGCTCCCTTCCCGTGCGTCTTCTTTCAAACGCCATTTCTTATTGCAGCGCTGCGAAATACTCTTCACGTACCGCTCTGGCCTCCGGCACAAATTCCATGGCGCCCCAGCAATGCATCATTCCTTCGCCGATATGCTCTGTCAGCGATACGCCGCACTTGCGGCACACTTCTTGTAGATCCGGCAGATAAGCGATCATGACCTCCTTTGTGCCGTAAAAAACGTCGATTGGCGGAAAGCCGGACAGATCACACAGGATTGGGCTGAGCAGATATGCGTCATCTCCCTCCGCCAACACCGGAGCAATGCTGTCAAAGAAACGCGGCGGGATCATCACGTCGTCCTTTGCCCGTTTCTCCATCTCTGCTTTCTGCTGATCGCTCGGCGGCACCTGCAAGCCCGGCGATTGCAAAACAAGTTTCCCCGGAAGCGGCACGTCTGTTTGCTCGCGTCGGATATATACGCACAGCGACATAGCCTGTCCGCCGCCGGAGGAGGTTCCAAAAAAGCGGATATCCCTCGCATCGAAGCGTTCCAGCATGGATTGGTAGACCCGCAGCGTACTTTGCAGCGTTTCTCTGAGCTGATGCTCCGGCGCCATGGGATAGAGAGGGAACCACACCTCCGCGCCAATGCGCTCTGCGATCTGACCGCAAAGAATAAGATCACCGGAGTCGGGCGGCAGAATATATCCGCCGCCGAACAGGTACAGCACCGCCTTTTGAGGCTTATCTCCGCTCTTTCGCACAACGTAGCAGGTCGTTTCTCCAACGATCTTCATTCCTATATCAAATCCCGCAAGCTTTTTATAGGGAACTTTCAGCGGTTTCTTCTGTTTTTTGCGATAGCTCTCCAGCAGCTTTTCAAATTCTTCCCCCTGTTTATCAAGCATCTTGTTGACGCCGATCAGCTTGAAAAGCCCGCTGACCATTCTGCATTGTATGCTCGGCATGCCCCGCTCCTCCTTATTTCGGCTCCTTCGCCTTATCTCCGACGATCCAGTAGTCGCAGACGCCGTCGCCGTTTGCGATGGTATGCTCACGGCAGAGCTTTCCGTGCTGGAGGCGGAACATGACCTCATCGGTGGCGCACAGCGCCGGCATCAGCTCCGCGATGCCCTCCCGCGCGCAGAACTCGCAGATCGGGCAGCGCGTGAAATAATAATAGCTGCCGTCGCGGTGCAGGGCTTCGTCAAAGTTGACTTTCCAGTTGACGGGGTATCGTTCGCCGTGCTTTTCGTACCACGCCTCGTATCTCTTCATGTCGCGGTACCACTTTTTCGGCGTGCGGTTGAGGTCGGTCATGCCGAAAAGCGTCCGCAAAAGCGGCGCGGTCAGCACGTCGGTCATCACCTCCGCCATTTCGTCCGGCGTCAGCGTCTTCCCGCCGCCGAGCCACGCCGCCGCGAATGCGTAGGCAAAGTAGGCGTTCGATGCCATCGGATTGCCGGGGCCGAGCTCGTCGGCACGCGCGAGCAGCCGCCGATACTCCGCCTTACCCCAACGGATCGACCGCTCCGCCAACTCCGCGCCGTATCGCGCGGCGATGCTCTTTTTCATCATCGGCGCAAATAGTGCCCAATAGATTCCGACGTACTTCATACGATCTCTCCATACGCGCCGTGCGCCGCCGCGCTCTTGTCGCCGACGTACCAGTAATCGCAGCTCTCCGCGCCGAGGGCAACGGTGTGTGTGCGAATGAGTCTCGCGTGCATCAGCTTCGCAAGTCCGTGATCCGACGCGCAGAGGTGCGGCATCAACGCCTCATAGCCGTGCGCCTTCGCAAACGCCGCAATCGGGCAGCCGATCAGGTGGAAGCAGAAGCCCTCCGCACGGCGGTCGGGGTTTATTTCCATGCCCCAGGCATTGTCCCATTCGCCCGCCGCCTTCTTTCGGTCCAGCTTCTTCTTGTAGCGCCGATACCATGCGTAGCCAAGGTTCATCTGCCATTGTTTGTTTGCGTCAATCAGCTTTCCGAGCGGGGCGAGCATCTCACAGCGCCACTCCATGAGCTCGTCGATCGCCGCCGCGCCCGTGCGGTGCCCGGAGGCCTCATACGCCGCGAAGATCAGAAGCCCCATATCGAGGTTGTCCGCAAACATGTTGTCCCTGCCGCCGATGTCTGGGACTTCCGCGAGAAACCGATGATAATACCGGTCGGTCTCCCGCAGCAGTTCTTCCGACTCGGCGGGGAAATACTTCTCCACATAGCGCCGAATCAGTTTTTTTGTGTTCCGCACCATCTTTGACTCTCTGCCGTTCACGCTTTCTCTCGCCTTCCGTACAGAGCACGCAGCGTCTCCCGATCCGGCACCTGCGCGCGCAGCGCGTTCCAGCTCGGCATCGGATACTCCGGCGCGCGGGCGATCACCGCGGCAAAGGCGTCGTCCAGCGCCTCCATCTCCGCATAGGCGTTGCGGCAGTGCGCGCAGGCGATCAGATCGCCGACGGTCTCGTTTTTCGCCATTACGTCATAGACCGCGCGCATCACCGCGCCGCGAAGTCCCGGGGCGTAGTATTTCTCGTCCTCCGCCGGCAAAATTGGATAGCCCAGCGAGCGGATCAGCCCGTATGCCTCGCGCGAGGCGGACATGGCGAGCTTCCGCTGTGCCGCCGTGCTTGTTTTCATCGTGCCGCCGTTCGCGTAGGCCATATACCCGATGGGCAGGACCGACGCCAGATGGCAGATGAGATACGCCTCCATATCCGGCTGCCGGCACACGCGATAGCCGGAGCTTCCGAATATGAACTCAACGCGGTTTTGCGCCGCGACGCTCGGCTCCCCGTGCAGCGCGCCGACGTCCATGCGTCCCTCGCCCAGCCGCTCGCAGGTGAGGATGCCGCTTTCCACGTCGCGCCGCCCCGCCGTCGCCTGAAACGCGAACAGCACCTCCTTGCGGCAGGCGGTGTGCGCCAAAATGCGCGCCTGCATCTCCGCAGGGCTCATGTTGTTGCCGACCAGCACGACAAGCGGCGACTCCACGGCGGCAAGCGGCTCCAGGATCGCGCCCATCTTGTCGTAGGGCATGACGGCGAAAACGGCGTCGAACGCGCCGTCCTCCGCAATGCTCCCGATCACACGCGGACGATCCACGGTGTTCTTCCGCTGGAGATGGTGGCGGATGCGCAGCCCGTTCGCCTTGAGCTGTTCGCCCCAGCGCCCGCGCGCGAGCACGGTCACGTCGTTCCCCGCCGCGCACAGCACATGCGCGAGATAGCTCCCGATCACGCCCGCGCCGTAAACCAGCACCTTCATGTCGATACGCCTCTCACTTCCTGCACTGGAACACCGCGATGCTCTGCACGTGATAGACCTTTGCCTCGCTGTACAGCCCTTCGAGTCGTGTCCGCAGGCTTTCGAGCGTTTCAAACGGTTCCGTGAAAAAGCCGCTTTTGATGTAGAACTGGCGGATGCGCCTGTCCGTGTGCGCGTTGCAGCCCTTGACGTAAAAGCACCCGCAGAAGACGCCGCCCGGTTTCAACACGCGGTACGTCTCCCGATACGCCGCCTCCTTGTCCGGGAAGGCGTGGAAGCCGTTGAGCGAGACCACCGCGTCAAAGCTCCCGTCCGCGAACGGCAGCGCGCCGACGTCGCCCTGCCGGAACGTGACGTTGGCGATACCCATCTCGACCGCCCGCGTCTGTGCGGTCGCCATCATCTTTTTGGAGTAGTCGAGGCAGGTAATGTCCGCCTCCGGCAGCGTTTTCCACACGGGCATCGACAGCACGCCCGTCCCCACCGGCACCTCCAAAAGCTTGCCCTTGAAATCCGCCGGGATCACCTCAAACGCACCCGCCTGATATTCCAGCGCGTCATGCTTGGTCATGCGCCACACACCCTTGAGAATGACCCTTCCCGGCAGCGTCGTGCCGGTCATCATGCCGTCGTAGAAGCCGTGCGCGTTCCCGAGGCTCTTATACGCCGATTTGATCTCGTCCTTGCGTGACATGAAAACCGCCTCCCAGTTTATCTCATTGCCGCCATGTGGTTTTTGACCGCTGCAAAGGTCTCGTCGCTGATAACGTGCTCGATGCGGCAGGCGTCGTTCGACGCCGTCTCCGCGTCCACGCCGAGAGAGACGAAATACTGCGTCATCACAAGATGGCGCTCGTAGATCTTCGCGGCAAGCTCCTGACCCAGCTCGGTCAGCCGGATGATACCGGAGCTTTCCTCGATGTTCAGAAAGCCGCCGTCTTCCAGCAAATGGATCGCGCGGCTGACGCTCGGGCGCGTGACGCCCATCTGCTCGCCGACGTCCTTTGCGCGAATAAAGCTCTTTTTGTGCGAGAGAACGTAGGTGGTCTCCAAATACATCTCGCCCGATTCCTGCAATACCATGTTTTCCTCCTTACCCCAGCGCCGTGTCCAGCGCCATCATCAGGGTAAAGCCCAGCGCGAAGAGCACCGTGCCGACGTTGGAGTGCTCGCCCTCCGACATCTCGGGGATCAGCTCCTCCACCACGACGTAGACCATCGCGCCCGCCGCGAAGCTCAGAAGATACGGCAGCGCCGGCACGACCAGCCGCGCAAACAGGATCGTCAGCAGCGCGCCCAGCGGCTCCACCGCGCCGGAAAGCGTGCCGTACCAAAACGCCCGACGGCGGCTTACGCCCTCCGACGTCAGCGGCATGGAGATGATCGCGCCCTCGGGAAAGTTCTGAATGGCGATGCCCAGCGCGAGCGAGAGCGCGCCGAGCGCCGTGATGCCCGCGTTCCCCGCAAGGAAACCCGCGTACACGACGCCGACCGCCATACCCTCCGGGATGTTGTGGAGCGTGACCGCCAGCACCAGCATCGTCGTCTTCTGCCACTCCTTCTTCGGCCCCTCCGCCTGCTCGCTGCCGAGATGCAGATGCGGGATAGCGCGGTCGAGAAACAGCAGGAACAGGATGCCCGCCCAGAACCCGATCACCGCGGGGAGAAAAGCGAGCTTTCCCATCTCCGCTGCCTGCTCCATCGCCGGAAGCAGCAGGCTCCACACCGAGGCTGCGACCATGACCCCCGCCGCAAAGCCCTGCAAGGCGCGCTGGAGCATCCGATCCATCTCGCGCTTCATAAAGAACACGCACGCGGAGCCCAGCGCCGTCCCCGCGAACGGGATCAGCAGCCCGCACACAAGCTCACGATACGGCATGATTGCTCACTTCTTCCCGACCAGCAGCGTCGAGCCGGTGAGAAACATCGTCGCCGCCTCAGCGCGGCTCATGAACTTCCCGTTCGCCGTGTCGATCAGCTCCGCGCGCTCGTAGCCCATCGCGCGCAGCTCGTCGCAAAACGCCTGCATATCACCGTAGCGCACGGGGCTCATGATGTCGTGGATGGCGAAGGCGCCGCCCTTTTTGAGCACGCGCAGGGTTTCCAGCAGCAGTTTCTGTCTGTCCGCGCCCATAACGTTGTGATAGACATAGTTGCTCGTCACCGCGTCGAAGCTCTCGTCCGCAAAGGGCAGCTTCTTTGCGTTGCCGACGCGGAACTCTGTGTTTTCCACGCCCTCCGCGGCGGCGTTTTGCTCGCACAGCTCGCGCGAGAACGAGGCGTACTCCGGCCCCCACGCGTCGCAGCCTACCATCCGCGCCCTGGGGTTGCGCTTCGCGCAGGCGATGGTCAGCGCGCCGCTGCCGCAGCCCACGTCCAGCCCCACGCCGCCGTCGGGGAGCGCGACATACTCCGCCGTGCCCTCGACGATCTGTTTTGAGAGCTTCCGCTTTCCGTCGTAGGAAAACTGCCCGCGCGCATAGGCGCACCACGCCGCAAACGCGCCGCAGCCTGCCGCGCCAACGCCCGCAAGCGCGGCGAGCGCCTTTGCCCCCTTGCTTTTGCCGAACACACCAAGTCCCGCCGCACCGAGCGCCAGCGCGCTCGCGCCCACGGCAAATCCGGTCAGCATCCCCTTCGGCACCCAGTTTTTGTGATCAGCCTTCATTGTGTCGTCAGCCCTCCCTGAAAGATATTTTGACGATCCGCATACAAACCGAATTGTCGCAGAATTTGAGCATCAGGCGGTGGGCAAGCCCCAGCTCGCCCGATATGTCGCGGTAGCCGCGCATATAGCTCTTCGACGTCACGGCAGCGAAATCTGTGCTCCACGCCCGAAGGCTCGCGGGGTCTTCCAGAGAGAACAGCGCGTCCACGTCGCGGATGCCAGCCTCCTTGAGCCATGTTTTCGTCATCAGCTTTGCGCCGCGCCGGTTGCAGATGTCGAACACCAGCACGCCGCCCGGAAAGCGCCGCGCCAGCTCCGCGATAATTCGCCGCACGTCCTCGGTTTTGAAGTAATAGAACACACCCGCCGCGAAGAACACCGCGCCCTTCGCACCGTCAATCCGATCCATCCACGAAAAGTCATTGAGATCGCAGCCGACGTTCTCCTCGCGCTCTCCGGCGTTTAGCAGCTCGTTTCTGACTGCAATCACATCCGGCAGATCGACGTTGTACCCGCGGCACGTTCCGTTGTCCACCTTATGAAAGGTATCGTCCAGCCCACAGCCGAGATTGACCACGCCGGCTTCGGGATGCGCGCTCAGGTAGTTCCTGACCTCCCACGCAAGGTCGTACTGCCGCTGGGCGACCTCCAGCGCGCCGAACAGCCCCATGGTCGAGCGCATTTTCTTTTCGCGGCTTGCGAAATCGTAGTCGAGCAGCGAGCAGATGCGCTCCGCCTCGGGGTCGGAAAAGAGCGCCGGATAGCACTCCGAGCAGACCTTGCGCGCAAAGAGCGGGATGATGAGCGTTTCCTGCACGGTGTTCTTTTCGATGTGATATTTCATCTGCCGAACAGCCTCTTCTTCTCATACGGCACCGTCGTGACAAGCGTACAGGCATAGCCCGTTGCGGCGATGGCGGCGCGGAGGCCGTTTTCGTCCACGGCATTTTCGGTCAAAAAAGATGCCTCGCCCTTTTTGTGCGACGCCGCGACCTTTTTCGCGTCCGGCACGGTTTTACGGATGATGTCGCAGACGTGCGCTTCGCACATGCCGCACATCATCCCGTCGATGGTAAGCGTGGTTTTCAGTGTTGACATATTTCGATCCTCCTTTCGATCTCGTTCAGGTGTCCAACAGCTTCGTCATACTGCGAAGCCCAATGGCTACGGTCGAGCCGTTGTGCAGCAGCGCGCCTGTCGCGGGCGGCAGTACGCCGAGCACGCCGAGCAGGATGAGCGCGAGGTTGAAGGACATGATCGCGCGGTAGTTGCCCCGGATGCGCCACATCAGCGCCTCGCTGAGACGGCGCAGCGTCACGAAGGCGTAAAGGTCGTCCTCCGACACCGTGACGTCCGCGATCTCCCGCGCGATTGCCGCGCCCGTGCTGATGGCGACGCCGACGTCCGCCTCCGAGAGCGCGGGCGAATCGTTGATGCCGTCGCCGACCATGATGACCGTATGCCCCGCCTCGCGTGCCTCACGGACGAAGCGCGCCTTGTCCTCCGGCAGCACCTCGGCGCGGTATTCGTCAATGCCGAGCTTTTTCGCCACCGCCGCCGCGGTGCGCTCGCTGTCGCCCGTCATCATCACGATATGGGAAAGCCCCAGCTCCCGCAGGCGCGCGATGGCGTCCGCCGCTTCCGCGCGAACGGGGTCTTCGATCAGAATGACCGCCGCAAGCTCGCCGTCCAGCGCCAGATACAGGTGGGAATACTCGTCGGGCAGCGCCTCGAAGCGTTCTGCCTCGCCCGCCGGAATACGGCAGCCCTCATCCTCAAAGACGAAATGGCGGCTGCCGATAACGGCGTGGACGCCCTCGATCTCGCTGGCGATGCCGTGCGCCACGACGTAATCCACCTTGGAGTGGCGTTCCTCGTGATCGAGACCGCGCTCCTTCGCCGCGCGCACCACCGCGCCGGCGATCGTGTGCGGAAAGTGCTCTTCCAAACAGGCGGCGAGGCGCAGCAGCTCCGGCTCTTCCCGCCCGCCAAAGGGCACGACCGCCACGACGCGCGGCTCCGCGTGCGTCAGCGTGCCGGTCTTGTCGAACACGACCGTATCCGCCTCCGCGATTGCCTCCATGAAGCGTCCGCCCTTGACGGACAGCCCGTGGGACAGCGCCTCGCGCATGGCGGAAAGCACGGACAGAGGCATCGACAGCTTGAGCGCGCAGGAGAAGTCCACCATCAGAATGGCAATCGCCTTGGTCACGCTGCGCGTCAGGAGATACGTCAGTCCCGTCGCGGCGAAGCTCCACGGCACGAGCCGGTCCGCCAGATGCTCGCTGCGGCTCTCGACCGCGGATTTGAGCCGTTCGGATTCCTCGATGCTCCGCACGATGCGGTCGTAGCGTCCCTCGCCGGATGCCTTGTCCACGGCGACGACGCACTCGCCCGCCTCCACGGCGGTTCCGGCGTAGACGTAGCTGCCGGACGCCTTATGCACTGCCAGCGCCTCGCCGGTCATCGACGCCTGATTGACCTCCGCCTCGCCCAAAACGACCTTGCCGTCCAGCGGGATCATGCCGCCCGCGCGCACGACGATCCGGTCGCCGGGCTGTACGGCAGACACGGATTCCAAAACCTCCGTGCCGTCGGGGAGCTTCACCCAAACGCGCTCCACGCCGAGCGACATGGCGCTTGCGAGGTCGTCCACACCGCGCTTGTGCGTCCACTCCTCCAGCAGCTCGCCGACGCCCAGCAGGAACATCACTGACGACGCGGTCTTGTGGTCGCCGCGCAGGAGCGACGCCGTGACGGCGGTCGCATCCAGCACCGGCACCTCCAGTCTCCCGCGCAGGAGCAAGGCAGCCCCCTTGCAGATGAATCGCGCCGCGTGCAGCCACGCGAGCGCGACGCGCACGATCTTGGGCAGGAACAGCTTTTTCAGCCCATGTACGACCACGCGCATCACGAGCTTTTCCTCGTATTCCCGGTTCATCTCCCGCGCCGTGTGCTCCGGCACGGTGACAAGGCGCTCCGCCTTCTCATACGAAAACGAGGCGAACGCCGCGATCACGCCATCGCGCGTCCCGACGTAGCACACAGCGGCGTCGCCGGTGCGGTCGTAAACCTTGACCGAAATCACGCCGTCGGTTGCGACGAGCCATGCTTCCAGAATATCCGCCTGACGGCAGCTCATGCGCTTACCGCAAAGGTGAACGCGCAGCCGTCCCTCGGATTCATGCAATATCTGACACTTCATGTTTGCTCTCCAAACCGCAAAAAGGGAAGCTGTCGCTTCCCCCTCGCACAATTACGCCTGATCTTCGATGACGGCGGCGTCCTCCGCCGCGGCGCGCTCGGCATTGATGCGTTTCGCGTCCTCGTAGACGTCCTCCGCACCCTCGCGCACCTTCGTCGTGGCATCCATGACACAGTTCTTCGCGCGTAGTGCCGCCGCCGTGACCTGCGTGTACGCCTTCTTCGCGTCACGGCTGCCAAGCGCCTTGATCCCCGCCGTACCGAACAGCACGCCGCCCGCAAAAACCGCCAACTTGCTCCAAGACATAGAAAACGCTCCCTTCTCTGTGGCGCCTCGGCGCCTCTTCGAAGCCATATTAGCATATTCTAACAGAGTAAGCAATACCTAACACATAATTTTTTCAACCTTATACCGGCACACGCCTCTTCCTTTGTCCCGACCGCGCACGATGACGCTCTCCGGCAGGGCGCTCAGCCATTTGCGGCTGAAATTCCGCCCAAAACAGGCGTCGAAGCTGATGACCGGCAGCACCACCCAGTCCGTATCCTCCTGCCGGTTGACGAGGTAATAGCCGATCAGCGTCCGCAAAACCTCGGTCGGTATGCCCTTGGGCGTTCCCTCTTGGATTCTCTGCTCCAATTCAGGAGAAAAGGATATTTCCGGGCTGCGGAGCGGCCCCAGCTCCAGCGCGTCGGCGAGGACGTCGTCGAAGCGCAGCCCCCACGCCGCCTCGGTGTTCGGCGCGAAGATCGGCACCTGCATCTGCACCACCTTCTTGCGCCACTCCTTCTCCCAGCCCTTTGAGAGCTTCCCGCACGCCTCCGCGTCCGGTACCGACACAACCTCGGGGTGCTTCTTTGCGAACGCGCACATTCTCCGCACATGGCGCGCAAGCCAGCCGACGCCGTTTGCGTCCACCAGTTCGGGGAACTCCTCGTGCAAAACGGAAAACTCCGTTTCAAACTGCCAGTCCTTCTTGGATGTGGCAGTTTTTTTATCATTTGGCACGCTGCACCACGCGCACAACGCGCGGCGGGCGCGCTCGACGTCCGGCTCTCCGCCGTCAAAGAGATACCCCCGCGCGAGAATGGTCAGGATGCGGGCGAAGCCCTGAAAGTCCAGTAGCATATCCATGGTAAAGCGTCCCTTCCACGTCCTGTCGCGCTTCCCGTCCGCCTTGTATTGCACTGGTTCGGTGTATGCCTTGAATTCTGCCCGCTCGTCAATCATGCTTTGTACCTCACGGCATTTTCCTCCACCGCGTCCGGCAGCAGCTCCCACAGCAGCTTGCGCTTGCCGAGCGCCACCACATAGGATACGGCGAAGCGCGGCTTGACGATCTTGTCCAGCCGCTTGCGGCACGCCTTTGCCACCGCGTCCTTGTAGCTCTGCGACAGTGGCTTGTCCAGATACGCCTGTATCATATCCCGAAACGCATCAGAATCCTTTTCGCGGAACAACTGTCTGCGCTCCTCCGCCCTGTTCTCGTCGTCAACGTCGCAGATCAAATCGCCGAGAACGCGATAACCGCCGAAGCGGAAGTCGGACAGCAGAGGAAAGAAATCCTCGTAGTCCGGGAGCCGCTCGCGCAGGAACGCCAGCCGGGCGCCATGATCCATCAGATGCCACGCCTGCTCGCGTATCGCCCGCCGCAGCTCGCCCACCCGTTCCAGCTCCAGCCCGGAGAACGCGGCGTAGAGCGTATCGGTGTCATAAAGCTCCTCCTGTCCGCGCCCGTAGAGGATGCGCTCAATATCGCTCTGCCGCCGTCTTCCGCGGATCGGCGCGCGGCAGCCGCGGATGCGCGTCAGGCATTTCTCGTAGTCGCCGAGCAGCGCGGCGACGGCGTACAGCGTCGGCTTGTCCAACCGCTCCTTCCAATCCGAACGCTTGGCGAAGGTAAACAGCTCCGCATCCGTTGCTGGTTTTGGTTTGAGCTTCAGTGTGTGCTTTTCCAGCATATACGCGAGGTAAGGCAGCCGCTCCACGTTGGAGCTGACGAAATCCCAATCGGTCGTTTCGATGAATTCCCGTTTCCTCTGCCTTGCGGTCGGCTCGTACCACACGCTGTCTCCGTCGTCGTCCAGCAGCACTTTGTATTGCAGAAATGCGCTGCGCTGTACCGTCCGATGCTTGATGTACTCGTCGATATCCGGCTTGACGCCGCTCTTCGCCGAGTCGATCTCCAAGCCGGTGAGGATGGCGAGCGTCTCCGTCTCCTCCCGATACCGCTGCCGCTCCGTTTCGGGTCGGCTTTCGTCGTAGGCGATGACGCTGCGGTCGAACGCCGCGTTGCAGATCTGCCCCACGCGCGAGGAAAACGTGTCGCGCACGGTGATGAAACGGTCGTACCAGTCGTTCGCGTTGCGGATCACCGGCTCCTCGGACGGGATATAGAGCAGCGGCAGATTTTTGTCGCGATCCAGATTGCCGTGCTCGTAGTTGCGCCTGACACATTCGTTCAGCAGCGGGTCGGCGATGGTCTTGACCATGTCGCCGTCATAGTCCGCGCCACCCAAACGTTCCGCCGCCAACATCTTGGCGTCCACCATCACCACGTCGGCGAGGTGCCCCAAATAGAATTCCCTCATATTATCCTTGCGCCGATACGCCTCCAATTGCAACTCCTCATTGCGCGCGATATGCGGATTGCGGAGCAGTGTGCAGACGCCGTCCGTCTTGCTGTAAGCGGGCTTCGGCGCGTAGAAGGATACCTCAAAAAAGTGCTCCTGCATCGCCACGTCATAATGCACCTTGGGGCGGTGCTTCTTTGGCTCGGGGTTTTCGATCAGCAGGCTCAGCAGCTCCAGCAGATCGCCGGAGAGGAAACGGTTATCTCCGGCGACGAGCAGACGGCCGCGCGTGTACTGCTCCAGCGTGTGCTTCGCCTGCGCGTCCAGCTCGTCCGCGCAGACCGGCTCGTTCACAAACAGCGGATTCTTTTTCAGCACCCGCGCCAACGCATCCCTGCGCTTCGTGAAATACAAAAGGCGATAATTCTCGTTTGCGCACAGGTCATAATACCGCTGCTCCGTCGCCTTGGTGATCCAGTTCCGTTCATCCTCTGACGGGCTGTGCTCCCAACCGGGCGGCAGGTCGCGCGGGCGGAACTCGTCCGCCGTCATGGATAGCGTCGTGAGGAACTGATAGTTCAGCTCCGTGTACTCCTACGGTTCCGGCTTGCTCGTGTTCGTGATATAGAGTGCATGGTCGTACCGCTTCACCGCAGCGAGGTAGTCCTCCCAGCTCATACCGTTTTCCGTCAGCCAGCCAAAGCCCTTGAACATACTCTTCGTGAGGATGATGTCCACATCGCGCACAGGATGCCTTACGCCCCAGATGTCCCGGATGGTCTTGCAGCCCATGCTGCTCAGAAAATCCTTAAAATCCACCTGATGGAGCATCCCCTTGACGAAGGGCAGGCGCACTTGAAACGAGGTGTGAATATGCTCACCGCAATACGCGCGGTCAACGGTTCTGGCATACTGCTTTGAAATCAGCCCCTCGCCGTCGAAATGCGAGGGTTCAAGACTCAAATCGCACTCTATGCGCCTGTACTTTCTTGTGCCGTTCAGCAGTTCTCCGCCCTCCACCGAAATGCATTTCACAAATCCGGCTTTGGCAACAATATCTTCCACAACGATGATCCGATGCGGATCGGTCAGCCCGATACCGTCGATGCGCGTACCGCCCGAAAGCATCAGTCCAAGGTAGGCGTAGAGCTTGCTAAGCTGGCAGCGACCGACCATCATGCCAAGCATGATGCGCTGCTTCGCCGCACGATAGACGTCCTCACGGATGAAGGACAGCCGCGCCTGCCGGCTCATGCTGCCCGAGCGTTCGAACGCAAGGTAGCGATGCTCGCCCGTGCCGAAGTCCATGCACACGCCCTCCGGACGGAACAGCGACTCCGCCTTCCGCTGCCGTTCCAAATACCGCGCCGATCTGCTGTGGTCAAAGATGCCGGAAAAATCCGCGTAGAAAATGACATCCTCCAGATCGGGGATGACCGTCTCCTCCTCGTCAAGCGTTGGAAAGCTCCCGTCGTGCAGGTCGCACATGATCTGGTGGAACAAAGCGCAGTCGTCCTGCTCGTCCGAGCGGTAGAGAAAGCACTTGCGTGTGGCGCTTTTGCTCAAATGGAAGCTGTACCGCTCACCATCCACAGCCTCCGCATAACCGATCAGGCTCCTCACCGAAATAGTGTGGAGCCTGTACTTTTTCCTCATACCCATCACCGGAAAGCAGTATATCACGGTGCCTTTCAGAGTGCAACTCGTTATATAGAAACTGCACCCATTTTTGTGTGCAAAAACCTGAAAGGAGGGTTTCCGATACATGGAAATCAACAACAAGTCCCCCAGCTATCCCCATCCATTCAAGGCGATCGACGGCTGTCTGTTCAAGGAGGTGCGCACCAGAAACGGCAGCTGCGATCAGAAGCTCTGCAACTTCCTCCCGCGCATCGTCAGCGAGGTCACGGTGGACGACGGCGCGGAGGAAACCAAACGGCTCCTGCTCGGCGGTGTCCGGCAGAACGGAACGCCGCTGCCGGAGATTGAGGTCGCCGGCAGCGAGCTCGGAACCTTCAACTGGCTCATCGACAGGTGGGGTGCAGACTGCGTTCTGGAAATCGGTCCCAACATCCGAGACAGCGTCCGCTACGCGATCCAGATGACCGCGCCGGACGCGGAGCGCCAGACCATCTATGAGGTCACCGGCTGGAAAAAGATCAACGGCGAGTGGCGCTTCCTCATGCCGGGCGGAGCGGACTTGACCGTGCGGCTCCCCGGCAAGCTCGGCCGCTATTCTTTTCCCGAAGCAGGTACGCCGGAGGATCTATATCCTCTCGTCGAGCTGCTGGAGCATCCACCCGCTCGGCGCGAGGTGCTTTGGCCGCTGCTCGCCTACACGTTCCTCTCGCCGCTCAACTGTTTTCTGCGCATGGCAGACTGCGAACCGAAGTTTCTCATTCTCTTCCTCGGCAGAACCGGCTCCGGCAAAAGCACGCTCTCCGCGCTGCTCCTGTCCTTCTTCGGACACTTCACGCCGTCCGACCTTCCCATCTCGTTCCGCGACACGAAGAACAGCATCGGCGAGTGCTGCGCCATGCTCAGCGACGTGCTCACCTGCGTGGATGACTTTCATCCTTCCAGCCGCCGAGAGGAACAGGAGCTTGTGGAAAAGGCGCAGATGCTCGCCCGCGCCTACGGCGACCGCGTCGGTCGTGGGCGTCTGCGCGCGGACGCGACGCTGATGCCGGCGCGCCCGCCCAGAGGCAACGCGATCCTGACGGCGGAGCAGACGCCGGAGATTGGCGAAAGCGGTCTTGCCAGATGCCTCACGGTGGAGCTGCGTCCCGGCGACCTCGATCTGGAAGCGCAGCAGTCCTTCGCGGCGCATGGTCGGGACGGCGTCTACCGTCGGTGCATGGTTCTTTTCACGAAGTGGATCAAGCGGAAGTTCCTTTCCTGCGAGGAGAACGAGCAGGCGTTCGTCAAGCTCCTGCGGGATGTCTTTGAGAACTACCGCGAGACGTTTCGCCGCAGCGGTATCCGCTGTCACGGACGCCTGCCGGAGATCGTCGCGTGGCTGCGGATCGGCATGGAGCTGATGCTCGGATTCCTGAATGAAGCGAATGCGCTCACGGCAGAAAAGACGCAAGCCTATCGGTCGGAGTTTGCCTCCCTGCTGCACGAAGCTGCGCGGACACAGGCGCAGTGCATCGAGCAGGACAAGCCCGCGCACATCTTCGTGCGGAAGCTCTGCGCGCTCATTGAGAGCGGTCAGGTTTCCGTGCAGCAGAAGAACAGCCCGCTCCTCTATTCCGACAAAGGCCTCGTCGCATATGAGGACGACGAATGCTACTACCTGCTCAACGACGCCGCGCACCGCGCGGTCAAGAAGTTCTGCGAGGAGCAGGGCGAGCTCTTCGTCATCGGCTCGCGCGCTCTTCCGAAAGCGCTCGCCGAGGAAAATCTCATCGACCGCAGCGACGGCGGCAACACCAGATCCATCCGCGTCGGCAATCGTACCGTGCGGGTGGTTGCGCTCAACAAGGAGCGCGCCAAAGCAGTTGTGGAGGAGGGTATGACGTGAAAGAGTGTAACAAGTGTGACACGGCTCCGCAAACCCTTTTCCCGTCTGCGTTTTTCGGTGCAGCGGCAAGCGTCACAACCGTGCGACGGCTCCGTCACAGGTTACACTTCTCCCCACCGCCGTTGCACTCCGTTACGCTTCCCGTTACGCTTCCCGTCACACTTTCCGAACCGCGCAAGCCCTTTCAAACACTGGCTTCGCGCCGCGCTGTTACACTGTCACGCAAAAAACACAACATACCCCTGCGCAATCGTTCCTCTGCGCTGACAACAGTTCGCCGCGTGAGCGATTCTTTGCCGCCGCGTCGCGTCGCAGAGTGCGAGGATGGAAGCGTGTCCCCTGCGGAGCAAGCCCGCGAAATTGCGCCGAGGTTGGGCGAACGCACGGAGGGGCGTGCGGGAAGCGCGAAAACTCTCTCTTTAGAGAGGCAAGCAGAGCGCCTGTCCGCCATTGGCGGTCTGGCACATCCGCCGAAATCGGCGGTTTTGCGGGCAGAAGCCCGCACCCACTTTTCAGAAACGGAGGTACCTCACCATGAAAGATAACAAAACCAAGCGCGTGTCGGTTCGGTTCACGCCGGAGCAGTACGACAGCGTATGCATCCGCGCGCAGACGGCGGGCTTGGAAACCGCTACCTACATCCGCGCGGCGGCAATGCGTCACAAGGTCACGGTCGTGCCGGGGCTAAACGAGATGACGCATGAGCTGAAGATGATCGGCAGAAACATCAACCAGCTCGCCGTCCTCGCCCACGCGGGCAAAGTGCGGATCGCGTCGTTCGACGAGACCGTCGAAAAGCTCGGACTGCTCTACGCCGCCGTGCGCAGCCTCGCCGAGCAGGAGAGTTCGTGATGGCGACGGTCAATTTCATCCGCAACAGCAATCAGTCCGGCAGCGCGATGGGCGCGACGATCCGCTACGTCGAGCGAGATGACAAGACGCGAGACAAGCAGTTCGTCAGCGGGCAGAACTGTACGCCACAGCTCGCGGAACAGGAATTCCTCACCACACGCGCAGTCAACCACAAGAACGGCGGGCGCTGGTTCTACCACTACACGCAGTCGTTCTCGCCGTGCGAAAATGTGACGCCGGAGCTGGCGCATGAGATTGCGAAGGAGTTCGCGGCGCGGGCATGGCCGGACAACGAGGTGGTCATCGCCACGCACGTTGATGCCCAGCACGTCCACTCGCATTTTGTGATCAACGCCGTCTGCTTCGAGACGGGCAGGATGCTCCGCCAGCATCCCGACACGCTCCAAAAGCTCCGCGCGATCTCGGACGAGCTGTGCATGGCGCACGGGTTGTCCGTCCTGCCGAGCCAAAAGCGGGAGCAGAAATCCGACGGCGTCTCCGCGCGCGAGTACCGTTCTGCGATCAAGGGCGAGAGCTGGAAGTTCCAACTCATGGCGACGGTGGACGACTGCATGAGGCGGGCACGGACGCGGGAGGAGTTCATCGAGCGGATGGAACGCGCAGGCTACGGCGTTCGCTGGGAGGACGCCCGCGCCAACATCACCTACACCACACCGAGCGGAATGAAGTGCCGTGACAAACGGCTGCACGAGAAAAAATATCTCAAGGAGAATATGGAAAATGAATTCAACATCAGAACAGAAATACTCGCTGGACGAATTGAAGCGGATGAACAGCCGCGACCTGACGGCGGCGGGCGAGGGCGAGCGGCATATCACGCTGACCGACCGGAACTGGACGGCGGTGCTGCGGCTGCTGGGCAGGATGTGTTCGACGCAGGACGCGATATTGGCGACACTCGACGTGCTGCTGACGAGGAAGGATGCGAAGGAACTGCTCGGCAGCATCGAACAGGCGATGGATCAATTCGCAGAGCAGGCGGAGGATATGAACACGCGGTTCCGCGCGAACGCAACCGCTCTGGTTCGGAGCACCGAGAAGTCGCTTCAGTCGATGGAGGGCTCGACGGAGAGCACCCTGCGGGAGATGGCGCGCAAGACGGACGCACAGCTCCAAGAGCTTATGGACTCGGCGCGACGGTGGATGACGCGGCTCGGGATCGTTGCATTCCTGCTGCTGATGGCGTTGGGGGCGCTCTTCGGGATCGTCATGCTGCGAAAGCTGGAATAAGCGTGACCGGCTGGGAAGCCGAACGCGCCGCGTTCCTCGAATACCTCACCACCGATACGCACGACTATGCTCACGCAAATAAACTCGACCGCATCCTTGGGCAGACCGCAAAGACGCTGATGTACGCTGAACACATCTTCGATGGCGGTGCCAAGGACGCTGAGGAACGGCAAAGGGAGCTTGAGGAGAGGCAAAGCGGCGAGATCATCGGCGCGCTGATTGCAACAGTTTTTTCATCTTCCGCGCCTTGCTTTTGCACTGGACGCAGCGGAACAGGTTCACCAGCAGACTGTTGAAGTCGTTGTAGACCTCAAAGTCGTTGCGCGGCTGCTTGTGGAAGAGTACCCAACCGCCTCCGCCAAACACCTCGATATAGCGGCTGTAGCTGAACGGGAAGTGCTGCACGATCCAGTCGCGCAGCGCCTTCTTGCCGCCCACCCAGCTGATGAAGCTGTTCAAGGCGGCGCACCTCCTCCCGCCGCGTCGGGGTCGGTGGGGGAGCGCACCCGCTCCTCCGGCAGCAGGCACATCTGCGCCGTGTCGAAGCCGTCCAGCGCCTGTGTCAGCCCGCGGATCGCCGCGGCGATGCCGCCGATGCGGTGGGTCATGTGCGCGATGGTCGCGCGCACCTCCGGCTCGGTAGCGGCATAGAAGTAGCCGCCGCTGCCGCTGGCGATTGGAATGCCGTCGCGCCGCAGGGCGTTCACGGCGTCGCGCAGCTCCTTGCCGCTGACGCCGAACGCGGTTTCCAGCTCGCGGCTGGTGACGGCGCTGCGCTCGCCAAGGTGGTAGTGCTTAAGGTGCTCTTTGAGCTGTGCTTTTTCCAAGCTGTCTCCTTTCCGGGATCGTATTTCCCGAAAAGGGCGCAAAAAAGAGGGGCAGCTGTCCCTTTTCGGGAAACGGCCCCTTGTGGTTATGGTTTTGGTGTTAAAGTTGTTGCATCGTCAACGTGTCCTGTGTCAGCTCCTGCTCTTGCGTCAGGATGGGCTGTCCGTCCCTCCGCTCAATGCCGCCGTAGCCGGTCAGGATCATGTGGTCATGCTCTGCTGACGCCTTGCCGTAGTCGTTCAGTTTGACGTAGGGCAGCAGCACATCCGCCTCGTCATCGTCCATCAGGAAGCGGATGTTGCTGCGCCCGACGTCCTCATACGACGCGAACTCCGGCGAGTACACATAGTCATCCAGTGTGTCGATCAGGTTGAGCGCGTCCGTCAGGTCTGCAACGCCGCACGCGGAGAGCAGCGCCTTGCAGGTCATAAGCTCGCTGTCCGTCATACGCTGCAAATACAGTGCCGCGCGGTTGGCTTGGGCGATGTTATCCGCGAGGGAGATTACGTCACACAGCATGGGCGCACGGCAGTCGGCGCAGCGGAAGGATACCTCCGACCACTCCTCAACGCCGAGGATGTCCAGCGTTCGGTCAAGCTCCGCCGGAGACGCGGGAAGCCGGAGCATCGCTCGGCTTTCCGTGTCGATTGCCCCGACCTCCAACAGTACCGCGTAGTCCGCCGTCTCCGGCTTGAACTCGATCAACCTGCTCACATCCACGATTTCGTCGGTGCGCACCACATATCCCACGTCGCAGAACGTGCTGTCTTCGGATTCCCGCATTCTCCTGCCGATTTTGGCAAAGTCCAGCAGTTCAAACTGCGCGTCGGTCAGACCGTCCGTTTCGGGAACAAACCCGCCCTCCGCGTAGAAGCGTCCGAGCTGCCCGTCGTTGCGCACGTCAGGCGCGACGTTATAGCTGTCGGTGCTGAACGCGAGGTCGATCAGCCTCATGAGGTCGATTGGGTCATCCTTCTGTGCCTCGATTTTCACAGCGCCGCGGAAGATGGCGCGTTCGCCGTCGTTCAGCTCAGAGAGCCTCTGTGCCAGCACGTTGAGTGCGTAGATGTTATCCTCGGCGGCGATGAAGAGATCCACGCAATCGAAGTCATGGGAATCCAGCACCTCCACGACCATGCGTTCGCCTTCGCCCAGCCGCAGGGCGTCCATCGCATCCGCCATTTCCCACGGCGCGGCAGGCAGCGTCAGTGCAACGATGGGGTGTCTGTCGCTATATGCGGCGTGGAACAGCTCCACGTCAAAGATCGGCTCACCCAAGGCTCATCCCTCCCATCTGCGGCCGATGCTCCTCATAGCACTTGGGATCGGCTCCGGGGACACTCCAGCCGCACATGGAGCCGACCTCCATCGCGCGCCGCTGCGCCTCGGTCACGCCGAGGCGTTCGTTCTGCTCCGCGGCAAGCTCCTCGTTCTGTGCGCGATTGGGCATATTCCAGTCCGAACGGTAATAGCCCATTTCTCCGCGCTTGATGCAGGCAAGCTCGCCCGTGCTCTTGATGACCGTGAAGCACAGCTCCGGCAGCCCGTCCGCATAGGCAGGTCCGAAGCGTTCCGTCTCCGTCTGGAGCGACCAATCGCTGCTGCTCCACAGGTGGACGTACAGCTCCGCGCCATCGTCGAGCTTGATCTCGCGCTGCTCGAAGCCCTCGCCCCAGCCGTCGCTTGCCTGACCGGTGATGTAGTCCTTGAGCGTATCCATCTCGGCATCCGTCAGCTCTCCGGCGACGCGGCACTCGGCAACGCCCCACAGCGTTCTGTTCCGCTCCTCCACGGCGAACCGGACGGAGCGAACCTTGCGGTCTACGCCGTCGCCCTCGCCGTACCAGTGCATGATGCCGCGCTCGGCCTCCTCGTCCATGCTGTTGCGCAGCAGCGCCGAGGCGATTTCATCCTGATACCTCCACAGGTCGTCGCCGTACAGCACGGTCGGCTCGTTCTCCATATCGCCGTATTCGTCGCGCTCGTAGAGGTCGGCGGTGAGCGGCATATAGAGCTTCATCGTATGCGCCTCGGGCGGTTCGACGAGGAAGCGATCCGCGCCGATGCGCAGTACCGCGTTTTTGCCGCCGTCCAGCGTGATATGGAATCTGCCGTCCTCGTCGATCTCCGTCAGAACGCCAGCCGTCCCTTCCGTATACTCGGCGCTTTGCCGTACCTTGACGCGGCTGCCGAGGATATACTGTTCGCGCAGAAAATCCTGCCAGCCCTGTTCCAGTGCCATGTCACATCCCTCCCATCGTCATGCCGCCCTGCTCCTGCTGCTGCAGGATCACAGAGAACGAGTCCTCGCCGGGGACGAGCGAGAGCGAACGCCCGTTGTCCCACTTCATGAGGAGCTGTCCCGCGTCGTCCACCGCCTGCACGGTTCCTTCGGTGCCATCCGGCACCGCCAGCGGATCGTCCATGTGGTCGAGCCTGATCCGCGTGCCGGGCGGGTACCGATACTTGATCCGCTGCACCTGTTCTCTTGTAGGCCATCTGTTCATGTTCACATTCCTCCCAGTTCCATTGTTGGTGTAGTTGTTTCATAGTCCTCTATCGGTCGGGGATTGTCCTCGCCGTAGTGGTCGTAAACGATATCGTCCACCGCTTTGCGCGTCCGCGGATCGTCGGTCAGCGTTTCGTATTTCATGCCAGTCGTGGCGATGAAGCCAATCTCCTCACGGAGCTTTTCTGCATACTCAGCGGGGTCGGTGAATTCCAGCACGTCGCCGTTGGCGAAGGTCAGGCGGCCGACGATGCTCTGCTCTCTGCTGTCCAACGCACTGTGTACCAGCTCCGTGAACCGCTCCTGATCCGCACAGATCTGTTTCATCGTGACGGCGCAGGTTTTCAGCAGTTCAAGATCAGCGCAGTCGCAGAAGAAGCAGCCCGCCTCCGAGTCGAACTTCAGTTTTTCGAAGCCGGGCGAGTCCTTGAACGCATAGCGGAAAACCTCGTCCCAATCGTAGCCGCTGCCGCGCGCGTGACAGCCATGCTCATCAACGGGTTCCTCGCCCTTGGACGCGGCGTAGGCGTCAAAGGCGCTCTGACCATAGCCCCTGTCCGCTCCCTCGAAGAAAGAGAACCGCAGGGCGAGGTAATAGTCGCCGAGGGCGCGCATCTGGACGTCAAAGGGCTTGATCTGCTCGTTGATGGTCTGGATTTCTTTTTCCTTCTGCGCCTGATTCATTTCCTGCACTTGGCGGGAGAAGCAATACAGGTAACCGTCGTAATCGCCCTCCTGCGGCTTGCAGCGCAGGCAGTAACGGTAATGCGCGGTTTCGATGACGTAGCCGTACTGTCCCTCGCCGTAGTCCTTACCCAGCGCGCCGCCGAACTCCGAGCAGTAACTGCGCATCGCGGCGCGGTCACGCAGCACGGTCTGCCGCAGCTCGTTCACGACCTCGTCGATTTCCGATTTGAACTCCGGCGTGTTCAGCTTGTCGCCGCAGTGGTCGAACCAGCTCGTCCAGAACTCCTCGCCGCGCCGTCCGAAGTCCAAGCGCAGGTGTCCGATACCGCCCATGAGTTCATTAACCTCCGGCTCCATGCGATAGAATAATCCCGCCTCCTGTCGGGAAGCGGGATGCGGTACATATTTCCTTGTGTCTGCCGGATAGTCCAAGCCATGCTCTTCGCAGAACTGCTCCAGCGTCATGCACTCGCCGAGGAAATTCAGGCCGTCCCTGATGCGGATGCGGTTATCCTTTTTCCGATCCAGCTTGAGGTCTGTCGGCGTCAGGATCGATCCGGCGTGGTTCACGACCACATGGTTCTCCACCATGATTGGCCTGCCGGGATCGTAGTCGCTGCCGCGCAGGTCATAGCAAAACCAGCCCTGCGGCACCGTAAACCGCGAGATACGCGAATCGGTGAACAGAGCTGGTTTGCCGAACAGTTCGACGTGTTCGTATTCTTCTTTTCTTGCGTCAATTGCCATAGACGTCCTCCTGTCAATTTGCTTCTCGTTCCATGAGGATGATTGCTTCCTCGCGCGCCCCGCCGAAACTCGGGATCTGCGCGGAGAACGCGGCTTTCACCGTCCAACCCTCGCGCGCAAGCGTGTTGATAGCGTTTTCCAGCGCGGCGGGGTCGAATTTGCCGAAAAACCATTTGTCCTTTTGGGACAGAACCTTGTATTCTTTCATGCTGCTGCACCTCCTGTTCTGCGCACGAACATACCGCAACGCCCCGCGAAAGTCTATGAAGGCTTTATTTATCCCGTTCGTCGCGGTTGATCTGGAGTAGGCACATGGCGATAACGCCGATCATGCCGCCAAGGAAAACACCGACAACAAAAGAAATCATGCTGCACCACTTCCTCTCCGCTCATAGTTTTCGGAGCTTTGGTAGGTTGTAGTCGAGAATGCGTCCGTAAAGCTGTGCTTGTGCTCTGTTATCCACGCATCGCTCTTGAGATAATACTGTCGAACATATCCGCCCGTATCATCCCAACAGACGTCCACGTTGTACCATTTCCCGTACATGCAAACCTTGTTCCAAGCGTGGCCTCCGCCGTCCGCTCGTCCGTGAACAATATAACTGTCAATGCCGAGTTCCATCAGCATCCACGCATATACATTGGCATAACCGTCGCAGACGACTTTGTTGTTTTCCATAAATCCGACAAGGTCGTGCGCCTTGGGTCTTGCGCCCGTCGCCGTTTTCGCCGCTTCGTTGTACTCGGAGTCATCGTAGGAAGCAAGGCGGCAGAGGACGTCATAGCAATGAAGGATTCGCCCGTATTCTGTCTGACCCTTCAAGGGAAAAACGTTGATGAGGTAAAAGCTCCGCAGGGCTTCGGCATACTGTCCGTCCTTGAAAACGTCGAGCCAGTTTGTTGTACTGGCGGTTGCTTCGGCTGCCTGAGAATAGCTGTTGATGACGATGCGGATATGCCCGTCCTCCACGGTACGAACCTCAAAAGGAAGATTCCACCTCGGATTTGTCAGGCTCAAAAGCGGCATCGTTTTCCTGCCGCCGCTCCAGTCGAGGCTCTCTCGAAAGCGCGCAATGTCATCCTGCGGGCAATCGTCCGAAAAATACAGCTCAATGGTTCTGGGCAGATACGTCATGGCTTTCCGCATCTGTGCCACAGCATCCGCGCCGGAATCGACGTGGAGTTCTATCGTCTTGGGCGTAGGCTCTTTTCCGTTTGTCGGGATACAGCGTTCGGGATACGCATGATCCAGCAGGTTGCAGACGATTTGATACATCTCGCCGAAGGTGAATGCTCCATCGACGGTAACCAGCGGCGAAAGACCGCGCTCCTGCATCACATCCTTGATGATACCGATGTCATCTGTTTCCCAGCGCAGGAGCCGTGACAGCATGACGGTGAACTGGTCTTCCGTTACCTCGCCTGTTCCGAACATCTGATTGCCGATGCCTTTGGTGGCGCCGGTTTCGTAAAGCCACGCGACCGCGTCCGCGTACTCCTCCGGCACGTCAGTAAACGGGCAGGGTGTCTCCGTCTGCGTTCCGCAGGCTCTATAGAGCATCAGCGCTGCATCGAGGCGATCCGGGTTTCCATCGGCGCGCGTGGGGAGTGTGCAGTCCTTTTCGAGTTCGGCGTCGCCGTCGAGCTGTTCCTCCTGAAGTGTTTCTTCCGATTCTTTGCGTTCATCCAGCGTTTCGGTCTGCGCATCCTCTTTCGGAAGTTCCGAAGTTTCGTCAGCTGGCTGTTCCTGCGCCGCGTCTTCTGCGGGAGCGTCAAGGAAGCCGTAGGCGTAGAGCCGCTTGACTGCCATCTCCTCGAGCGTTGCCGTATATTCGCCCTTCGGGGCGCGCATATCAGACAGTCTCAACTCGTCCGCCGCATACGCCGGGAGCGCCAGCGCGACGAGCAGCGTGAGAAGCATGATGACGCGGATAGTATACTTGTGAATCACTGTGTTTTTTCTCCTTTTTGCATAAAATAACGGAGCCCGTGTTTTGGCTCCGTCTCCATGGTTTTGACTTGTCAATCCCTGCTTTACACAATATTTTGCGGTTTTTGTTGTGCTTGTTCACCATTGACCCGATATACAGCGTCTGCTATACTCTTCTTCGGTTGTGTAACAGGAGGGAAAGGACATGGAAGCTGATCAGACCTACACCAGTTGGGACATAGCGGGCAGAGCGTCGGACGATGCCTCAAGCGACGAATCATCTGATTTCTTCTATGATCTGCTCTCCGAGCAGCGGTATTGAGCTTTCAAGGCGGGCGCAATGCCCGCCTTTTGCTTTTAAGAGCGCATCATCTGGATTCCCATATCCAAGTCAGGAAACGGATTGCCTTCGCGCCGCAGAAGACCGTAGTCCGTGATGCGAACACCATCCGCCTCCATCATGCAGATGCCGTATGCCTCGTAATCCATGAAACCGTCCAGCTCCGCCATCAGCTCCTCGGTCGCGCCCGCGCGGGTCAGGGCTTCCTTGCCGTAGGCTTCTGCGTCGTCAGGAAGCAGCGTGTAGTGTCCCAAGCCGTTCAAGAGCGATGCCGCGGCGTCCAGCGTTGCGGGTTTCTCAATCTCCAGCACCGCAAGGCACTTTTCACGCTCTCCCTCCGCAACGGCGTCGGCATACTGATTGGCAAACTGATCCAGCAGATCGACGTCCAGCAGCTCCTGTGGGAGCACTTTTGCCAGCGCGTCATCCATGCAGCTCACGCTGACGATTGCCGCCTCCGCGAAGTCCTCGATATTCAGACGGCTCTTCATCTCCCGCGTTTCCTGATCCGACGCGGGCAGCTTGAACATACGCGGCGGCAAACCAAGCTCGCGCATACCCTGCGTTCTGAGGTACACATGGAACACCTCCGCCTGCTTCTTCAGGATCAGGCTGGGTTCCGCCGAACTCTTACGAAGGGTGTAACCGTCGCCAGTGAACGCGCCGTCGTGTTCGGCGTGGTACTCGATGCCGATGGCGGCGAAATCCAGATACGGCACAACATCTTCGGGAAAGCCCTTGTAGCCGGAATCCACGAGGAACCTGCCCAGTTCTTTTTCCGTTGTGACGCCGTGGATAAAGATATAGTCGCCCAGCGAATCCGCGATGCGGAGGACGTCGTCGATGCTCTCAAACGCCGCGCCCGTCAGCGCGCCGTCAAAGGTTTTGAGCGCCGTCTCGTCCATTCCTTCGAGCTTTTCGGCAAGATCGCCCAGCTTGGTCAAGTCCGGTTTCTTACGGAACAGCCAGCGATCAAGCGTACCGACTCCGGTGGTCGCGCCTGCGATATGCGTCTGGCGGTCGTCTGGCTTGATCGTGTCCAGCTTGGCATATGCCTCGCCGATTTCAGCGGGCGTGGCGGGAAGGTGCAGCGGAACACGAAGCGAGCTGTTGCCGCGTGTCAGGTTGAGGATCATCACGTTATCCCTCCCATCGTCAGTCCCTCCGCCTGCTCCTGCTCGGCGGGGTCTTCCATCATCAGCTCGTCGAGACTCAGTGTGCCGGTGTAGCAGATGTAGCCCAGCTCGTTGAACTCGCCGGAGTCCATCGCCGTCCGCTGCTCGCCGTAGCCCTTGTAGTCATAGAAGCCGACGAGGTTCTCATCGAAGTCGAAGTGTCCGGATTTCTGGATCATGAACTTCCCGTACTCCTCCGGCGTGTGGATGTTCGGGATGAAATCGAACTGCTCCAGATTCTCCGCGAGACGCCGCACCTGCGACGGGTACTCCGGCTTCGCAAATAGCACCGCCGCCGCGAGGCGTTCCCGCTCCGGCACGTCCATAGGCTCGACAATCCGGCACAGGCGGTTAATTTCAAACAGCTCGTCCTCATGCCCGTCAAGCACACGGTTCACCTCGGGCGGAAGCTCCATGTACTCGCAGCTGACGGTATAGTCCTCTGCGGTCTCGAAGCCTGCGCGCGCCAGCAGCCGTTCCAGACGCTTCTCCGGCATCGGCAGGAACAGGTACAGCCCCTCGCGCTCCTGCGGCGCGACGGTCGGCGTGAGGCTTACTTCGACCAGCGGCACGTTGTACCCGACCACGGGAAAGTTGCCTCCCGTGTATTCCTGCGTCAGCTCCATGCCGTTGTCATAGAGCACACCGCAGGGCGTCACGACGCCCTTGCTGCTTGCAATCAGGTCGGTCATGATCTTCACGCCGTCCTGTTTCTCCACCTCTGACACCGGGGTGCTTCCGCCATTGATGGTGAGGTAGTGTCCGATCCCTGTCTCCCTGAGCCGCGAGAAGTCGGTGATGACCGTCGCCTGCTCGCAGCAGAGTGCGAGGTTGATCATCTCGCGGATGTCCGTGATTCCCTTCGCGTACAGCATCGCCTCGAATTTCGCGTCCGCGCCGTCGTCGATCTTGATGTCCAGAATATGGGCGAGCATATCCAGTTCGTCCACGTTGACGCTGGTTCCCTCCAGCGCTTTGAGCGACGGCGGGACGCCGTCAACGTGCTCCACCCTGCAGTCCTGCGCCGTGACGCCGCCAATCTCCAACGGCTCCAACAACTTCAGGCAGCTTTCGTAGGCGTCGTCCGGGATGGGGAACGGGATCGTTGCGACACCGTACTCGGGATGCGTGGCGTTGCCCAGTTCTACGCTCATAACATGCTGCATTGCTATTTCCTCCTGTTCTGAATTTTCATCATATCTGTCCGCAGGCAGCGGTTCTCGTCATGCCAGCAGACAAAACCGTCCGCTTCATAGTTGCAGTCTTTGCAAAGCGGGTTCCGCCTGCATACAGGCTTTTCATAACGAATCCGTGCCTCGTTCGGCGCGGGATTGCTGTGGAAGATCGGTACGCCCATCAAGGCGAGGTCTGTTCCGACGGTTCCGTCCATTGTTTCCATTTTCATTGTCATCACCCCCAATCCGCTGAAAACAAAAAAAGAGCCGAGGTTTTCCAATTCCGGTTTGGAAAACCTCGGCTCAACACATGATTTGCGTCTGATTCTGTTGTGAAAGCTCCTGCGCCGCGACGCGCTCCATAACGCCGGGGCACAGCCGTTCGATTTGTTCCTGGATGCCGCCGATCCGCTGCTCGTCGTCGTATGTGAAGGTGCTGTCGGGACTCGCCAGCGCCTGAGCGCAGCATCGGCAGAGATCGACGAGCTGCTCCTCACTGAACATCATCTCCCGCGGAATCAGACCGGCTCGCACGGCGAAGTCCTGCTTGGCTCCGGCGTAGTTGCCGCCGTAGTAGTGTCCCTGCCACATTCCGGTGTGCTGGTAATCCCACTCCCATGTGACAAACTCCGTGCCGTGGCTGGTAGGATGTCCTGCCAGCACCGAGCCGTTGAAGTCGGCAAGGAGACGGTAGTCGCCCGAAAGCCCCGTCGCCTTGAGCGGGGGCGCAGTTTCCATCAGCCGCATGTACTCGGCAGTCGCGGCGGCGATTTCCGTCGCTCGGTCGAACGCCGCGCGCCCGCCGTCCCGCTCCAAGTCCTCCGCGCGGAACTGCGCCCCGCCTCCGGCGGTCAGGCGGCAGAGGCGGGAGCCCTGCCAATCGACGGGGAGAAGCCCGCTCTCCTGCGGCTGCGGCTCGAAACCCGCTTCCTGCAGTCGAAGGGCAGCCTCGGCATAGTATCTGTCTCGCGCTTCGTTGTTGATTATTTTCATTCAAAGTCCTCCTTGGGCAAAAAAATAAGGCCAAGTCTTGTTTGACTTGACCTCAGATTTATGTTGTTCAGTTGTTACGCCGGGAGTTCGAATCCTGTCAGACCGGTGATCTCACGGAAATGTAGGAAAATTTCAAGGCTGCTTCGGTGTGACCCAAAGCAGCCTTGAAACCCGCATGGTTGCGGCGTTTGTTGACAGAGTAGTATTTTTATTCTGTCTTTTTGGTATGCCCGACAGGATTCGAACCTGCGACCTTGTGAGTCGGAGTCACACGCGCTATCCATCTGCGCCACGGGCACATATTCAGTTTTCCGCCCGCGACGGGCGTGGGGCTATTTCCAAATTTAGTGGTCAAACAGTAGTCAACGGCGGGCGCTTCCGCCCTCTGCGAGTCCCGCGAACCCAGCAGCCATACGGGTTTGACGCCTCGTCGCCACTCTGTACGTCTGAAACGTCGGAGTCTGACACTCTATCCAGCTGAGCTACGGGCGCATATTTGATTAAGCCTAGATAGTATAGCAGAGTCTGCACAAGAAGTAAAGAAAAATTTGGCAGAGAAAAGATTGTTAAAAAAGTTGACAACTCCCCTCCCCATACCGTAAAATATCTTCATGTGACGTAAGAGAGAAAGAAGACGCTGTTATGAAGAAACAACACATTTCCGACGCCGTCATTCGCCGCCTCCCCCGTTACTATCGCTATCTGGACGAGCTGCACTCCCGCGGCGTGGTGCGCATCTCGTCGAGCACGCTCGGCCGCCGCATGGGCGTCACCGCCTCGCAGATCCGGCAGGATCTGAGCTGCTTCGGCGAGTTCGGGCAGCAGGGCTACGGCTACAACATCATCGAGCTGCGCGCGGAGATCGGCCGCATCCTCGGCGTGGACACGCCGAGGCGTCTTATCATTCTCGGCGCGGGCCATCTGGGCCACGCGCTGCTGCAAAACTTCGACTTCGCTCAAGGCGGTTTCCTGCTTGACACCGCCTTCGACATTTCGCCCGCCATCATCGGCAAGACGGTCAACGGCGTGACGGTCCGCTCCATGGACGAGCTGGACGCCTACTGCCTCGTCAACCGTCCCGCCGTCGCGGTCCTCACCGTGCCGCGCTCCGCCGCGCAGGAGCTTGCCGAGCGTCTCATCTCGCTGGGCGTGCGGGGGCTTTGGAACTTCACCAACGTCGAGCTGTCGGTGGACGAATCGGTGTTCGTCGAGAACGTCCACTTTGCCGACAGCCTGCTGACGCTGAGCTATCGCATCTCCAAAAAGCCGGATGCGGAAAGGCAGCTGCCATGAAACATCGCAGATTTCTGATTGCCGCAGCGCTCGTCATCGCGCTGGCAGTCGGCTTTGCCGCGGCCGCCGGCGGAGACGCCGGCGATCCGCTGGTCTCCCTCGACTATCTCACACGCGTCTTCGCCCCCGCCGCCGAGCGCGCGGCGCAGGAGAAGCTGGACGCCGCGGGCGAGGCCGTCTATAGCGCGGCAGAGGCGCAGTGGCGCGCCGCCGTCGGCGCGGCGGAGGCCGGCGCGGGGATGGAACGCGCGGCGAGCTGGACGGAGGCGCCGCTCAAGCGCGGCGACGTCCTCTCCACACGCACCGGCTCGCAGGTCCTGCTGCTTGCGGGCGAGGCGTCCGTGCAATACGGCTCCGGCGCCGTGGTGGACGCGACCGACGGCACGGTGCTGCAAAGCGGCGACGCGCTGCAGCAGCGCCACCGCTACCTTGTCGCGGAGGACACGGCTGCGCAGTTCACGATCGCGTCGCGCACGGCGGTGCTGGACTATTGCGGCGACTATTACTTCTCCCTCTCCGGCACGACGCCGGATTACAACGCCATGGCGTCCGCGCTCAAGGCGCTGCACCTGTTCCGCGGCACCGGCAGCGGCGTCGGCGGAGGATTTGAGCTTGAGACCACGCCGACGCGCATCCAGACGCTGGTCATGCTCATCCGCCTGCTGGGCGAGGAGGACGCCGCGCTCGCGCGCACCGGTGTCTCCCCCTTCGACGATGTGCCGGCGGACTACTGGGGCGCGCCCTACGTCGCCTACGCCGTGGAAAAGGGCTACACCAACGGCGTCGGCGGCAACCGCTTTGCGCCCAACATGGCCGCGAGCAGTCCGATGTACATGGAATTCGTCCTGCGCGCGCTGGGCTACAGCAGCACCGCGCAGACCGACGTGCGCACCGCTCCGTCGCGCGCGCGCGACGCGCTCGTCATCACGAGCGGCGAGAAGACGGCGCTGGAAACGTTCGATTTCCTGCGCGCGGACGTCGTGTACCTCTCATGGTACGCGCTGGACGTTCCGATGGCGCAGAGCGGAGAGGCGCTGCGCCTCAAGCTGGAGGGCATAGGTGTCTTCACCGCCGACGACTACCGCGCCGCCCGCGCGCTGGTCGCCTCCGCGCGTCTGTAACCTCCCCGCGCAGGGCGCATACTATGAGATTGAGGCCGCCAAGCGGCTGCCTCGGGGCGCTTGCCCAGATCTTCATAGGAGGTTTCGCCATGTATAACAACAACTGCTGCTGGATCCTCATCCTGATCCTGATCCTCTTCTGCTGCAACGGCAACGGCTTCGGGTGCAGCAACGGCAGCTGCGGCTGCAACAACGGCGGCTGCGGCTGCTGATCCCTCCCGCAGGCAATACACAAGGGCTCCGCGCAAACGCGCGGAGCCCTTTCCCTGTTCATTGTATCATTTCGCGGTTTCGACGCGGATGGCGTATCCATCCACGCTGTACGCGCTCCCGATCATCGCTTCGACCAAGTCGCGCGCGTTCTCGTCCGCGCGATCCAGCAGCCCGTTTTCGACCGCGCGCGTCCCCGCCTCTTCCCTGAGGGCCGCGACCTGCTCCGCCGCCGCCTCGACGCCGATCGGGTCAAACGTGTTGGTCTTTTCGTTGTAGACGCTGAAATCGCCGGCCGCCAGCTCGCTGTTCAGGATCTTCGCCTTGGGCAGATAAACGGCGATGCTCTTGAGCGTGTCGTCCTTCTCCACTCTGGCCTCGGAGAAGTCGACGCCAGCACGGATCACGCCTTCGTAGCGGTAGAAGAAGTTCGCGCGCGTGGTCGGCACCTTGGCGCCCTGTCCGAACAGCTCCGCCGCCTTGCGGGTCTCATAGCTGTCCGTCTCGGCATAGGCGTACTCCTCGCTCGTCAGCTCGCCGACGGCGCGCAGCTTTTCCTGTATGGCGTCGCCGGAGACGATCTTCTCGATCTCGACCACGGCCGTCGGCGTATTCTCTGCCGCGCGCGGCTTTTTGGCGGGCAAAATACGATCGCCCAGGAAAAAAAACGCAGCGCCCGCGACCAGCAAAAGCAGCAGTACGGCGGTCAGCGCGGTGCTGATCCAGTGTCCCTTGCGATATCCGTTATAGCTCATGATGTGTCTCCTTTCAAATGCGGTACCGAATGCTGTCCGGCAGCGGCTGTTTGGTGTGCATCAGGATCCGGTCCCCCGCCTGCAGGCGCGTCGACCCGCGCGGGGTGATGACGTTGTCGCCGCGTCGGATCGAGACCAGAATGGTCTGGCGCGAGATATCGAGGTCGCGCACAAGCTGCCCGTTCCACGGGCTCCTTTCCAGCAGCACGATCTCCTTGAGCTCAATGGCGGTCCGGTCGCGCAGCGGCTCCGCGCTGAGCACGATGGCGTCGCCGTCCAGCAGCGTCATGTCGCCGCGAGGCACCAGCACCTCGCCGTCGCGGTGGACGGCGACGAGGATCAGCCCGGCAGGCAGATTCAAATCCTTGACGTGCCGGTTGACCCACGCGTCGTTCAAGCCGAGGCGCAGCTTGATGAAATGGACGTTCTGCTCGCGCGCGATCATGTCGTTGGAGCGGATCTGGTTATATTGTTCCACGAATCCGGCGCTGATGATACCGGTCGGGATCGCGACCATCAGCACGCCGAGGAAGGTGATGACCGTCGCCAGCGCGCGCCCGAGGTTCGTGATGGGATAGATATCGCCGTAGCCCACGGTCAGCAGCGTGGACACCGACCACCACACGCCGGAAAACGCGTTGCGGAAGACCTCCGGCTGGGCGTCATGCTCCACGCTGTACATACACAGGCTCGACCCCAGCATCAGCACCATGAGGATGAACAATGAGGACAAAAGCTGCTGCCGCTTGCCGACGATGACCTCCGCGATCGCGTTGAGCGAGTCGTAATACGCCGTGATGCGGAACAGGCGGAAGATGCGCACCACGCGGAACATACGGAACGCCACCGCGCCCGCCGGGAAGAACACGGGCAGATAGTACGGCAGGAAGCTCAGCAGATCCACAACGCCGTTGAACGAGAACACATAGCGCCGCACGCCGCGCAGCTCGGTGCTCTCGCCGAAAATATACCGCGCCGTGAACAGGCGCAGCACATAATCCACCGCGAAGCAGAGGACCGTGACGCCCTCCGCGCGCTCCAGCAGCGCGCCGCAGGCGCTTCTGATCTCGTCAAAGGTCAGAAGCACCGACGCCGTGAGGTTGACGACGATCAGCCCCGTGAGCAGGAAGTCGTAGGCGCGGCTGATCCAGTCGTCCATCGAGCCGATCTCGATGACGCGCGCGATGCGCCGGCGGTGTTGTTCGATTGTATGGTCGGTTTCATGTTTCATAGGGTTATGATACCGCTTCTTTCGTCCGGTTGCAATGCTTTTTTGACAGAAAAAAGAAGAACGCCTTGCGGCGTTCTTCTCAAAGGCTGCTTTATCCGCGGCTGAGGGGCGCGACGTGGCGCTCCTGTGCGCGGCCCTCGACGGGCGCGATCATGCGCGGGATGCGCGGGGTCTTGAGGTTGCGCTTCTTGATGAAGTTCGGCGCGACCTGCGGGAACAGCGCCAGGGACAGCACGTCCTCGGTGCTCTGCGCGATGTTGGCGAACTCGGCGCTGTACTTCGCCAGCTCCGGCTCAAGCAGGTCGGCGGGACGGCAGGTGATGACGTCCTCCGGCTTGATGCCGGCCTTGGCGCGGACTTCCTCGTTGACCGTGCCGGGGAGCTGGCCGTACTCGCCCTTGAGCATGGCGCGGGACTCCTTGGTGAAGGACTTGTAGCGCTCGCCGAGCAGGACGTTGAACACCGCCTGCGTGCCGACGATCTGGCTGGACGGGGTGACCAGCGGCGGGAAGCCGAAGTCCTCGCGCACGCGGGGGATCTCCGCAAGCACGTCGTAGTACTTGTCCTCGGCGTTCGCCTGCTTGAGCTGGGAGATCAGGTTGGAGAGCATACCGCCCGGCACCTGATAGAGCAGCGTGTTGGTGTCGACGTTGAGCACCTTCGGGTCGAGCGCGCCGGTGGACTTGAGGCGCTGGGCGACCTTGCGGAAGTGCACCGCCGCCTCGCTCATCTTGTTAAGGTCGAGGCCGGTGTCGCGCACGGTGCCCTTGAGCGTCGCCACGAGGGACTCGGTGGCGGGCTGGCTGGTGCCGTTGGCGAGCGGGGAGAGCGCGCAGTCCACGATGTCCACGCCGGCGTACGCCGCCATGAGGTTGACCATGTCGCCCGTGCCGGTGGTGTTGTGGGTGTGGAGGTGGATCGGCATCTTGACCGTCTCCTTCAGGCGCTTGACGAGGGAGTAAGCGTCCATCGGGAGCAGGAGGTTCGCCATATCCTTAATGCACAGGGAGTCGGCGCCCATCTGCTCCAGCTCCTGTGCCAGCTTGACGAAGTAGTCCTCGTTGTGGATCGGGGAGATGGTGTAGGAAAGAGTCGCCTCGACCTGACCGCCGTACTTCTTGGTGGACTTGATCGCCTGCTCCAGGTTTCGGATGTCGTTGAGCGCGTCGAAAATGCGGATGATGTCGATGCCGTTTTCAATGGACTTGGCGCAGAACATATCCACGACGTCGTCGGCATAGTGCTTGTAGCCGAGGATGTTCTGCCCGCGGAAGAGCATCTGGAGCTTGGTGTGGGGCAGGTGCGCGCGCAGGGTGCGCAGGCGAACCCACGGGTCTTCGTCGAGGAAGCGCATGCAGGCGTCGAAGGTCGCGCCGCCCCAGCACTCGAGGGAGTAGTAGCCGATGGAGTCGAGCACCTCGCACGCGGGGAGCATATCCTCCAGCGTCATGCGGGTCGCCGCCTGGGACTGATGCGCGTCGCGCAGGATGGTATCGGTGATAAGGAGGGGTTTATTCGAAAGGAATTCCATAGTCGTTAACGTCCTTTCCGACAAGATTTGTTATATCTTATCATAGCCCTTGGCGCTTTGCAAGGGCGGATTGCGGAAGTTTCACGGAAAAAGGGACGCCGGTAAGCGTCCCTTTTTCCGTGATTACTGTCCCATCGCGGCGGCAATCTCAGTAGATTTCGATGTTGCCTAAGCCATAGCGATTACTACAGTCAGAAAACTCAATTTTCATCTGAAGGGCATTGTGAAGCGGGATGGAGATGTGCTGGGGCATCATTTCTCCTGTCAAATCTCTGGAAAAGGACAGCTCGCCGTCCAGATAGATGTTCAGCGTGGAATCTTCCATAACTTTACCATCAATATGTCCGACATCAAACTCAAGCGTGCTATACTGTCCGTTGAGATTGAAGATTGCATTTGCGTACAAAGACCAACCTCCTGTCATACAATTGGCGTATTTCTGTCCCGCCATGGTGATGGTTGTAGGCGTGTCAATATACTCCATCTGATACGGCGGACACACGCTCAGCAGGTACTGCTTCATCCCCGGGACAAGCCCGATGTACACACTCTGCGTCGCGCCGTCCCACTTTACCGCCTTGCCGAGACTTTCGCTCACCGCGCGAAGCGGGACATAGGTGGTGCCGTTGTAGCTGAACACCTCCACCGGTTTGCCATTCACGTCCGTGGGGTGCAGCTCCACACCGTCAATATAGATGGTAGAACCCGAATAGACCTCGATCCACTTGGACGAGAGCACCGCGCCTGCCTGCGTCACCATTGAAAACAGCAGCACTGTCAGCAAGCATCCGGTCAGCATATCCCACACCCTGCGTCGTTTGTTCATCTTGTTTTACCTCCATAATCAGAATATCCGTAATTGGGATATTTATAATATACCATTATGGGATACTTAAGTCAAGATAAAGGTGGAGGTGGTCGGCATTTTCCGTTTGAAACAGCTACGCAAGGAGCGGGGCATTTCACAGGTCAGGCTGTCCATCGACCTGAACATGGGACAGAACACCATCAGCCGATACGAAAACGAGGTGCACCAAGCCGATTACAAGACTCTTATCCTGTTCGCGGACTACTTCAATGTGTCCATCGACTACCTGCTCGGTCGCACGGACAACCCAGAAACAAACAAATAGCGGTACTGCAAGCGCCTGCGCTGTGCAGTACCGCTATTTTCATGTCAGCCCATCGCCTCGGCGTCGCGGGCGCGGCGCTCCTCGATGGCGTCCTTGAGCACCATGTCCTTGACCTTCATCAGGCGGATGGTGTTCGCGCGCTCGTTTTCGTCGAGCTTCATGGTGATATACTTGATGCTCTCCTGCATCTGCGGGATCTTGACGTATTCCAGCGCGTTGACGCGGCGGCGGGTCTTTTCGATCTCCTCCGCCATCAGCTGCGCCGCCTTCTCGATCTGCGCCAGCTTGAGCATCTTGTGGAACACGCGCCCCAGCGCCTCCACCGCCGCGTCCAGCTCGCCGCTCGTGGCGGCGAAGCCGTAGGGGTAGATGTCCGCGTCCGACTTCGTCTGCGTCTGGAAGTCGTAGATCGGCACGTTCACCGACATGACGTTGCGGAACGTCATCGTCAGCTCCACGCTCTGCTTCGGGTACATCAGCGCCTGCTCCAGCGCCTGCGCGCTCATCAGCGCGGAGGCGACCGTGAACGAGCCGTGCACCTGCATCAGCTCCGCTTCGACCTCCGCGCGCAGGGTACGCACCTCGCGCACGGTGTCGAGGAACTGCTTCATCAGCTCGTCGCGCTTGTCCTTGAGCAGCTTGTGCCCGCGCTGGGCGGTGCGGAGCTTGCCCTTGAGCCGGGTCAGCTCCATTCTGGTCGGGTTGACCGTTACGTTCGGCATGGTCCGCCCTCCCCTCTTACGCCTTGTCCTTCGGCCAATACTTCTCGATATACTCCGGCTTGATGCGCTTGAGCTCCGCCTTGGGCAGGATGCTCAGCAGCTCCCAGCCGAGGTTCAGCGTCTCCTCGATGGTGCGGTTCTGGTCGTAGCCTTGGTTGACATAACGACGTTCAAACTCGTCCGCGAACTTTGCGTACTGCAGGTCGACGGGCGTGAGCGCCGCCTCGCCGAGGATGGACATGAGCTCCTTGTTCTCCTTACCGGTGGAGTACGCGGCGAAGAGCTGGTTCATGGTGTTGGCGTGATCCTCGCGGGTCTTGCCCTCGCCGATGCCCTTGTCCTTCAGACGGCTGAGCGACGGCATAACGTCCACCGGCGGCTCGATGCCCTGACGGTACAGCGCGCGGGAGAGGATGATCTGCCCCTCGGTGATGTAGCCGGTCAGGTCGGGGATGGGGTGGGTCTTGTCGTCCTCGGGCATGGTGAGGATGGGGATGAGCGTGATGGAACCGGGCTTGCCGAGCTGGCGGCCGGCGCGCTCGTAGAGCGTGGCGAGGTCGGTGTAGAGGTAGCCGGGAAAGCCGCGGCGTCCGGGGACCTCCTTCTTCGCCGCCGAGACCTCGCGCAGGGCTTCGGCGTAGTTGGTGATGTCGGTCATGATGACCAGAACGTGCATCCCCTTCTCAAACGCCAGATACTCCGCGGCGGTGAGCGCCATGCGCGGGGTGGAAATGCGCTCGACGGCGGGGTCGTTGGCGAGGTTGGAGAAGAGCACCGTGCGGTCGATGGCGCCGGTGCGGCGGAACTCGCTGACGAAGAACTCGCTCTCCTCGAACGTGATGCCGATTGCGGCGAACACGACGGCAAAGTTGGACGCCTCGTCGCCGAGCACCTTCGCCTGACGCGCGATCTGCGCAGCGAGGTTGGCGTGGGGCAGGCCGGAGCCGGAGAAGATGGGCAGCTTCTGCCCGCGCACAAGGGTGTTCAGACCGTCGATGGTGGAAACGCCGGTCTGAATGAATTCGTTGGGATAGTCGCGCGCGGCGGGGTTCATCGGCAGGCCGTTGATGTCCTTGTACTCGTCGGGCAGGATCTCGGGGCCGCCGTCGATGGGCTGGCCCATGCCGTTGAACACGCGGCCGAGCATATCGGCGGACACGCCGAGCTGGAGCGGGTGCCCGAGGAAGCGCACCTTCGCGTCGGCGAGGTTGATGCCGGCGGCGGACTCGAAGAGCTGGACGACGGCGGTGTCGCCGTTGACCTCCAGCACCTTGCCGCGGCGGACGGAGCCGTCCGCCAGCTCGATCTCGACGAGCTCGTCGTAGGTGACGCCCTCGACCATGCGCACCATCATCAGGGGGCTCACGATCTGCTCTACGGTTTTATATTCACGGATCATCAGTCCTCACCTCCCTGTGCCGCGATGGCTTCGATCTGGTTTGCCATGTTCAGGCGGATCTTGTCGTACGCTTCGGCGTACTCGTCGGCGGGCACGCTCTTCGCGCGTCCGATCGCCTCGCGCTCCTCGATGGCGAAGAGCTTGGTCACGTCCGCACCCTTGGCGATGGCGTCGCGGCAGCGGCGGTCGTACTCGAGGACGATGTCGAGCAGCTTGCTCTGGCGGTCGTAGCTGGAATAGCCGTCCACATCGGTGAAGGCGTTCTGCTGCAGGTAGTCCTCGCGGATCATGCGCGCGACCTCCAGCGTGAGCTGGTCGTTCGGGGACAGCGCGTCCTTGCCGACGAGCTGGACGATCTCGTTGAGACTCGCCTCGCTCTGGAGGATGGACATCGCCTTGGTGCGGTTCTTCATGAAGCTCTCGCCGAGGTTTTCGTCGAACCACGGACGCAGCGAGTCGAGATAGAGCGAGTAGGAATTGAGCCAGTTGATCGCGGGGAAGTGGCGGCGATAGGCGAGGGACGCGTCCAGCGCCCAGAACACCTTGACGATACGCATCGTCGCCTGCGAGACCGGCTCGGACAGGTCGCCGCCCGGAGGCGACACCGCGCCGACGGCGGTCAGGCTGCCGCGGCGCTCGTCGGAGCCGATGCACTCCACGCTGCCCGCGCGCTCGTAGAACTGGGCGAGACGGGAGGCGAGGTAAGCGGGGTAGCCTTCCTCGCCGGGCATCTCCTCCAGACGGCCGGACATCTCACGCAGCGCCTCCGCCCAGCGGGAGGTGGAGTCCGCGATGACCGCCACGTCGTAGCCCATGTCGCGGAAGTACTCCGCGATGGTGATGCCGGTGTAGACCGACGCCTCGCGCGCCGCGACGGGCATATCGGAGGTGTTGGCAATGAGCACCGTGCGCTTCATCAGGCTCTCGCCGGTGCGCGGGTCCTTCAGCTCGGGGAACTCGCGCAGAACGTCGGTCATCTCGTTGCCGCGCTCGCCGCAGCCGATGTAGACCACGATGTCCACGTCCGACCACTTGGCGAGCTGGTGCTGCACAACGGTCTTGCCCGAGCCGAAGGGGCCGGGCACCGCGGCGGTGCCGCCCTTGGCGATGGGGAACATCGTGTCGATGATGCGCTGGCCGCTGCTCAGCGGACGGGTGGGCGGGAACTTTCTGGTGTAGGGCCTGCCGATACGGACGGGCCACTTTTGCAGCATCTGCAGCGGGACCTCGCGCCCGTCGTCGGTCTTGAGCGTACCGAAGCGCTCGGTGACGGTGAAGCTGCCGCTGCGGATGTCGGTGACGGTGCCGCTGAGTTTGGGCGGGAGCATGATCTTGTGCAGCACCACCGCCGTCTCCGGCACGGTGCCGAGGATGTCGCCGCCGACGACACGGTCGCCGACCTTGGCGGTGGCGGTGAACTCCCACTTCTTGTCGTGGTCGACGGCGGGAACCTCGACACCGCGCGTGATGTTCGCGCCGACCTTCTCGACGATCTTCTCCAGCGGGCGCTGGATGCCGTCGTAGATGCCCTCGATCATGCCGGGGGCAAGCTCCACGCTCATCGGCGCGCCGGTGGTCTCGACCTCAGCGCCGGGGCCGAGGCCCGAGGTCTCCTCATAGACCTGGATCGAAGCGGTGTCGCCCTTCATGGTCAGGATCTCACCGATCAGACGCTGGGGGCCGACGCGCACAACGTCGGACATATTCGCATCGGCAAGCCCCGTCGCAACGACCAGCGGTCCGGATACTTTTACGATCTTACCAGCCAAAGGTAAATCCCTTCTTTCTTCGTTTCTTCGTTTCCAAACCGCTTCGCCGGGTTTGGAAACGAGAAGGTTTCACTCCGCTTCCCGCACGCCTGCGGCGCACGGGCGCTTCGTGCAAGGTGTTTTTTTCGACGCGCCTGCGGGCGCGAGTTTTTACAGGATATCGGCGCCGACGGCGCGCTCGATGGCGCGCTGGATGTTCTCCTTGCCGATGCCCAGCGAGCCTTCGCGCCCGGGGATCAGGATGATGGCGGGGCGCAGCTCGTCCTTGTACTTGTCCAGTACGTCGGGCAGGGCCTTCGCCAGCGTTTCGGTCAGGTAGATCACCGCGCAGTCCTCATGGGCAAGGCGGCGGATCTCGTTGCGCGCCTGTTCCGGCGTGGCGGCGGGGCAGGTTTCCAGCCCCAGCGCGCGGAAGCCCATCACGGACTCCCAATCGCCCACGACGGCGATCTTGTATGTCGTTGCCATCGCCTTCCCTCCTTACAGATAGCCGGCGCGCAGGCGCTCGCGGATGACCTCCGCCGGAACGCCCGCCATGCGGCCCATGAGCACGATGCGCAGGTTGGTGTACTCGGTCTCGCGCGCCGCGAGGTAGGCGAGCACCGGCTCCTCCCCGAAGGGGATCAGCCGCGCGCGTTCAAGATACGCGGTCTGCGCGTCGTCGCAGAGCTTCTCAAAGGTCGTCAGCGCGCCGCCGTGGAGCAGCTTCGCGCCCTCCTCCGCCGCTTCGGCGAGCAGCGTGGGGGCGAACAGCTCGGCAAGGCCCACGCCGCGTCCCGCGCTCACGCGCAGCAGCTCCTCCGGCGCGATCTCGCCGCCCTTGAACAGGACGCCGCGAAGGAACGCCTCGTCCTTCCCCATGCGCAGCGTGCGCACCAGCGTGCGCAGGTTCGCCGCGTCGATCAGCAGGCGGACATAGCCGACGAGGAACGCGCTTCCCGTCCCCTCCGCCGTCTCCCGCAGGTCGCGGAAGTACCACTTGTCCACCGCCACGTCCATGAGCTGCGGGTCGCGGGTCTTGGAGAGCACCTCGCGCCCGACGTAGACCGCCGAGGAAAGGCGTCCGGGCAGGTTGCTGCCGTCGTTGTCCCGCTGGGCGATGAACAGGTCCTCAACGCTGATGCGGCCGAGATCGGCGAGCATCGCGCCGGGGCTGACATTCATCACCTCGGCCTTGAGCATCGCTTTGATGTTGTGATAATCGTATTTGATGCGGAACACGTCCAGCACGCCGGGGTCGGGCAGCGCCGCGCCCAGCTCCTCCAGCGCCTCCGCGCGCACGAGCGTCAGGTCGGCGTCGATCGCCTCGGGGTGCTTGGGCTCCAGCTCGCCATAGCCGAAGGATTGCAGCAGCTTGACCTCCTCGTCGTAGGACTTGGCGGTGATGAGCTGCTCGAACTGCTCCTGCGTCAGCAGGCTGTTCTCCAGCGCGCGTACATACGCCGAAACGCCCAGATAGTCCGTGTCCCTGAATTTCATTGTGTTAGCCAAGGCGTTTCCTCCTTGTCTTCCTTACTGAAACAGCAGCTTCGCAACCGCGCTCGCCGTCTCCGTGCGCTGCAGGCGGAGCAGCGTTTCGAACGCGCAGTTGACCTCCACGTTCCTGTCGCGCAGGATGAAGCCGCCGCGGATCGGCGCGGCGGAGCGCGCAAGCGTCAGCTTTCTGCCGGTTTCGGCGTTGACAAGCGCCACCGCCTTTTCACCGTCCGCCCGGTCGGCGGCGGAAAACACCGCCTCCTCCGTGCCGCTCGATGACGCGCGCGCAAGTAGCGACGCGAGCAGCTTCGTCTTCTCCTCGCCCGAGAGCGAGCAGAGCGCCTCGAGCGCGCGCTCGTACGCCGCGTCCACCATCTCCTGCTTGGCGGCGAGGATGGTCTTGCGCGCATCCATCTCCGCGGCGGAGATCAGGCGCTCCTCGCGCTCGGCGGCGGCCTTCTCGTTCTTCTCCGCCAGCGCGCGGCCCTCGACGTCGATCTTCTCGCGCCAGCCGTTCACCATGCGGTTCGCCTCCGCCATGCCGGCGTCCAGGATACCGTCGATCTCGGCTTTCGCCTCCGCTTCGATGCGGCTTGTGATCCGTTCGAGTCCGTTCATTGCGAACCCTCCCTTCTCACTTCATGAACAGCAGCATCAGCATCGACGCAAGCAGCGACAGAATGGCGTAGAACTCAACGATACCGCAGAGGATCAGGCCCTTCGACCAATCGTCGGGCTTCTTGGCGAGGATGTTGATGGAGCCCGCCGCAACGCGGCCCTGCGCGATGGCGGACAGCAGGCCGCCCAGCGCCATGGGAAGGCAGGCGGCGAAGTACTTCATGCCCTCCGCGGCAGTGGCGGGCACCGCGCCGCCGAGGATGCCGATGCGGGTCAGGCAGACGAAGAAGACGACCAGGCCGTACAGGCCCTGCGTGCCGGGCAGAAGCTGGAGCACCATGACCTTACCGGACTTGGCGGGGTCCTGGCTCAGAAGCCCCGTGCCCGCCTCGCCGGCGATGCCCGTGCCCTTCGCCGAGCCGACGCAGGAAAGCCCCACCGCAAGACCGGCGCCGAACAGCGCCAGCGCCATACCGCCGATTTGCTCAAACATAGTTCATTCCTCCTGTAATTTGTTATTTTTTAGTTATTTTCCTTAATATCGACATATTTTGCCCGCACCTGCAGGGGACGGAACGGCTTGCCGCCGTCCTCGTAGAAGCGGTTGAAGAACTCGAGGCACTGCAGACGCATATCGTGGACGTAGCAGCCCAGCAGGTTCAGCGCGAAGTTGAGCGCGTTGCCCAGCATGGCGATGATGAAGAACGCCACGACGTTGCCGGTGATCGCGCCGATGGTGTTGAACACCTGCGCGATGACCGCGCCCGCCAGCATCAGCGCCATCAGGCGGGAATACGACAGGATGTCGCTGAAATAGCCCGTGACGTTGCTGTAGAGCGAACCGAAAATGCCCATCAGCTTGCCGACGATCCCCTGCTTGCCGTAGCCCTGCGTCAGCACCAGCAGAATGACGATCGCCCAGAGGAACAGCTTGTTCCCCGTGACGATGCCCGCCGCGCCGAGGGCAAAGACGATATACCAGACGATCTCGCTGCACAGCGCGTCCATGACCTGCCCGCGCCTGAGCTTCATGCTGACGCTCACGCCCATGCCGAAGAAGATATGCACCAGACCCAGCGCCAGCGAGCCGACGAGCGCCGTCACCGCGTCGTCGAGCGGGTTGAACAGCGCGGGCATTTTAAAGGTGCTCGCGGGGTTGATGAGCTTGAGCAGCTGGGGGATGAAGTCCCCGAAGAAGCCGCCGGTCAGCGCGCCCATGAGGAACGTGCTCACGCCGCAGTAGAACATCAGCGGCATCATGTTGCGCATGGTCGGGCCGTTCGGCCTCGACTTTTTGATGACGAACCACGACAGCGCCATCATCACCAGCCCGTAGCCCATGTCCGCCATCATAATGCCGTAGAACAGGATGAAGAACACCGACATGAGCGGGTTGGGGTCGACGCCCGCGTAGCTGGGCAGGGAGTACATATCCGTGACCATGTTCAGCGGGCGGGTGAACGCGTTGTTCTTAAGCGCCACCGGCACGTCGGGGATCTCCTCCTCCGTGGGGTCGCTCGCCTCCCACGCGCAGCCGCACTCGTCGAGCAGCGCGCCGACGGCGTCCATGCGCTCGGCCGGCGCCCAGCCCTCGAAAAAGAGGATGGTGCCGTCGGTCAGCAGCGCCTCGACCGTCTCCTCGCGCAGCGTCTCGGTCTCCAGACGGTCGGCGTAGAGGCGCAGCGCGTCGCGGCTGCCCTCGCAGCGGGAGAGCGTCTCGATCGTGTCCTTCTGCTGGGCGCGGTTGCGCGCGATCAGCTCGTCCTCGCGCGCGAGGTTTTGCTGCGCCGTCCCCTCGTGGACGGCGAACGTGGTCACGCTGAAGCCGTGACCGCGCAGGATCTCCTGCACCTGCCCCTCCTCCGAGCGGAGGCAAAGCAGATAGACGTAACGCTGCTGCCTGTCCGCGCTGATCTCCCACAGCTCCGCCGCGGCGTCCGCGGCGTCCAGCTCGGCGCGCACGGCGTTCAGATCCACGGCGGCGGGACAGACCTCCAGATGGCTGACGGTGTACGCCGTGCCGTGATGCTCCAGCGGAACGTCCAGCGCCTCCCACGGCAGCAGGCTGCCGCGCAGGGAGACCATGCGGTTCTCGTCCGTCTGGAGCTGGGAGAGGAAGTTCAGCGTGTCGTTGATCTCCCTGCTGGCGGCGCCCGCCTTCCGCGCGGCGTCGTCGTCGAGAAACGCCTCCTCCGTCACCTCGGGGCGCAGGTGCAGCGCCTTCTCCTTCGTCTTGCCGAAGCGGGCGATGGCGTCCAGCGCGGCGTTGACCTCGCTCAGCTCGATGCGGCGCTGGGTCTGTGCGGATTCCGCCTGCCGCAGCAGCGCCGACCACGCGGGGTCGGCGAGCTTATCCGTCGGCTCGCTGACCTCCATGCAGCCCAGGCGCAGCATACCGTCCATCAGCCGTTTGCGCTCTGCCGCCATGGCAATGACGCGGAGCTTTTTCATTTTGACAATCATTTCAGCTCTTCACGACCCTTCCGACGATGTATTTCGCCGCCTCGTCGAGGTGCGTCTTTGCCGCGGCGCGCAGGGCGTCGCTCTCACGCTCGGCTTTCCGGGCGATTTCCTCGGCAGCTTCCGCCGCGCGCGCCTCCGCCTGACGAAGCAGTTCCTTGCCCTGCTCGGCAGCCTCGCTGCGCGCCTTCTGAAGCTGCGCCTCGCCCTCGCGCTCCGCCTCGGCAAGCGCCCGTCTGACGCGGGCCTCCGCCTCCGCCTTGTCCGCGCGGGCTTTCTCTTCGATCTGTGTCACCTTCTCGATGGCTTCCATTGTCATGCTATCACCACACTTTCTCAGTTCCGCAGTCTAACAGTATAATTATAGCGCAATTCACATGAGTTTTCAACCGTCTTTTTCGTTCTGACTGCACAATGCAAGCAGCATCCAGACGTAGGGCGCGGTGATGCAGGTGGAGATGGAGAAGAACGCCATCGCCGCGTAGCACAGCAGCCCCGCGCCGCAGACGGCGTAACGCGGCTCCGCCGCGCGGCGGAAGCAGCGCGCGAGCGCCGTGCCCAGCAGTCCCGCATACGCCGCCAGCGCGATCGCGCCCTGATTGACGAGGATGTTGAGGTATTCGTTGTGCGCCGCCGTCACGTCAGAGGGGACGACGCGATCGGGCAGGTACCACGAGAACGGCTCCACGCCCCGCAGCCCCAGCGTGTCCGGCCCTCCGCCGAGCAGCCACCGCTCCCGCACCAGCGGCAGGCAGTCGCGCCAGATGCGCAGCCGCTCCGAGCCGAACGAGGGGTCGAATTCCCCGTGCAGCAGCGCGTGCGCCTGCGCGAGCGTCTGATTGCTGCCCGTATAGCAAAACACGAACAATACGAACAGCAAACACAGCGCGAGCGAGCTCAGCAGCATCGCGCGGCGTTTTTTCGGGAAGAGCAGCGCAAGCCCCCACACCGCGGCGCAGCCGACGCCGACCCGCGCGGTGGCGACGTCCAGCCGCCACATCACCCACGCCGCGAGCGCCGCCGCCGGCAGAAGCGCCCACCGCCGCGTCCGGACGGCGGCAAACGCCAGCACGCACACAGCCAGCGCAAGCAGGAAGGCGGTGAAGTCGACGTTGCCGGAGACGCCGGCGTAGAAGCCAAGGTACGCGCCGTCGCCGTCGTAATAGTTCAGCCCGGCGGGATAGAGCGCAAGCGGGTTGCGTCCCGCAAGCTGCACGAGCGTCAGCAGACAGCACAGCGCCGACGACGCCGCGACGAGCCGGAGCATCCACCGCTCCGCGCGCAGGTCGCGCGAGAGCAGCAGGAAGGTCGCCACATAGAGCGCAAGCGTCAGCAACCCGTCCCGCCGCGAGCCGCCGAGCAGGGTCGCCGCGCCGTAGGGCGAGCAGAGCGCCGAGAGCGCGGACGCAGCCAGATACGCCGCCGCGCACCAATGCGCCGCGGTAAAGCGGAGCGCCCTGCCGCGGCGCGCGGCGCACATCGCCGCCAGCCACACGAGCGTGAGCGCAAGGAAGCAGTGGTACTTGCCCTCCATCATGCGCGCATAGCCGCCGTAGGGCAGGAAAAGATAGTGTACGCCCAGCAGCGCGCAGGCATAGAGCGCGCACAGGCGCGGACGGTCAACTGTTCGCACGGGCCCCGCCTCCTTCTTTTTTGTCTATTCTACGCCGTTCGGGAACATTTTGCAAATTCATTCCGTCCAAAAGGATAGAACCGCTTGACATAATACCCCAATATCTTGTAGAATACCATCGAAAGCTAACACAAGGAGGATACAGATATGGAAGGTCGCCGCACAACACAGAGAAACCGGAAGTACAATCCGCTTTTCGTTTTGTTCCTCTGTCTGGTCGCCGCGCTGATCGTGATGCTGATCGTCACAATCGCGCTGAGCATGAAGCTGGGCAAGACCAACAAGAATCTCAAAACCGCCGAAGCAAATGTCCACGAGCTGGAGCAGACCGTCGCAAAGCTTGAGGACGATCTGGCGACGGCGAAGGCCCGCGCCGGCGCTGACACGACCGAGCCCGCCGAAACGACAGAGCCCGAGCCCGCGACGCCCGGCGTCGCGCCCGAGCAGCAGTCCCAGCAGACGCAGCAGTCGCAGGTGCTCGCTCCCTGGCTTGACATCACGGGCCACAGCGAGGTGCAGAAAACGCCCACCGACCTGCTCGACGGCTATCAGACCTATTACGCCTCCGAGTCCGTCAATCTCCGCGGCGGTCCCGCCACCAGCTACACCCGCATCACGACCGTGGAGCGCGGCACGGCGGTGAAGGTCGCGGCGCGCGAGGGCAACTGGAGCTTCGTCAAGGTCGGGAACAAGTTCGGCTGGATCAATTCGGATTACCTGAGCAAGAACCAGCCCGCGCCGGTCACCGAAAAGGCCGCGACCACGACCACGACGCGCACCGAGTCGACCTCGGGAAGCCTCAAGACGCAGTGATCCGCTCATCATGCATCAGAAAAGCGACGGCAGAGCCGTCGCTTTTCTTTTTGTGCGTTTACTGGTGGGGCATGGCGCATTCCGTCTTGTGGCCGCAGTAGTTGCAGTCGTTCGTCGGGTCGCAGACAATGGCGGCGCCCAGAAAGATGCGCAGCGCGTCGTCCGCCGCCTCGGCGCCCGCTTCCGCCAGCAGCAGGCCGGAGGCGGCAAGCTCCCTGCGCTCCGCCTCCGACGGCGCGCGGCAGAGCAGCACGTCCACGCCGCGCTTTTCGATCAGCGCGAGCGCATCCCCCGGCGCGGCCGGTTCGGTGACGCGTTTGGTGACGCGGCCGTGATCGTCCTCGTAAAAGCGCACGGCCTCGCAGTCGCCCGGCCCTGTGCACAGCCCGTCCGCGTCGACGGGAACAGCGATCTTCATATTCCCCTGCCTCCTTGCTCATTTTCCCGAATTTTATCATATGTTTCATTTCTTTGCAACGACCAAAGAATCCGGCGAAAGCGCGCAGGAATTGTGCGCTTTTACCCTTGCATTTTACGCGCAAAGCGTCTAGAATACCGAATTCAGGGCGGTTTCCCGCCCAAGATCAACAGAAAGAAGATCCTGATCCATGATTGCATTGTGTAATGTTGCATTCGCCCTGCTGGCAGGGCTGATGATGACGCGCCTGTTCAGCAGGAGGCATTTGCCGGACGTCACGGCGTTTCTTGTCGCGGGCGTGCTGATCGGGCCGTTTGTGCTCGGACGCCTCGGCATCCCCGGCGTCGGCTTCCCCACCTATGACGACGTTGCGGCGCTCGGCGTCATCTCCAACGTCGCCATGGGCTTCATCGCGTTCTCCATCGGCGACGAGTTCCGTCTGGAATCGCTGCGCAAGACCGGAAAGCAGGCGCTCACCATCGGCGTTGTGCAGGCGCTCGTCGCCTGTCTTGCGGTGGACGCGGCGCTGCTGCTGTTCCACCTCGCCCGCCCCGACCTGATCTCCGCGCCCGCCGCGATCACGCTCGGCGCGATCGCCACCGCCACCGCGCCCGCGGCGACGCTGATGGTCGTGCGCCAGTACAAGGCAAAAGGCGAGCTGACCAGTCTGCTGCTGCCCATCGTCGCGCTGGACGACGCGGTGGGCCTGATCGTGTTCGCGGTGTCGTTCGGCATCGCGCGCGCGATGATCTCCGGCTCCATCAGCCTGCTCAGCGTGCTGGTCGAGCCGCTGCTCGAGATCGTCGCGTCGCTTGCGCTGGGCGCGGCTGCCGGACTCGGGCTTACGGAGCTGGAGCGCCTGTTCCACTCCAACACCAACCGCACCTCCATGACCATCGCCTTCGTGTTCCTCACGGTCAGCCTCTCCTCGCTCCGGTTCCAGATCGGCGGGGTGAACTTCGGCTTCTCGTCGCTTCTGGTGTGCATGATGCTCGGCACGGTGTTCTGCAACCTCTCCCCGCTGTCCGACGACCTCATGGGGCGCGCCGACCGCTGGTCGCAGCCCCTGCTGGCGGTATTCTTCGTCATCAGCGGCGCGGAGCTGCAGCTGGAGATTTTCTCCCGCCCGATGCTCGTGCTCATCGGCGCGGTGTATATCCTGTTCCGCTCGCTGGGCAAGTACTTCGGCGCGGCCTTCTCCGCCCGCATTTCGAAGTGCAGCCCGAAGGTCGTCAAGTACCTCGGCATCACGCTGCTGCCGCAGGCGGGCGTCGCGCTGGGTATGTGCGTCACGGCGCGGCAGCTCGGCGAGGCCGACGGGACGCTGGTGCGCAACATCATCCTGTTCTCGGTGCTGATCTACGAGCTGGTCGGCCCGCTGATGACCAAGGAGGCGCTCAAAGCCGCGGGCGAGATCGCCGCGAAGCCCGCGGAGGTGCTCAACCGCCGCGAGCGCGCGCTCGCCGCCGCCGCGCCGAAGGAGCTTGCCATGCGCCGCGAGGCCAAGCGCAAGGCGCGCTTCCACCGCTGAATATCAAAAATCCGCTTCCGAAATTTCGGAAGCGGATTTTTATTATGTTTCGTCTGCCGCGGCGGCGCCGGTGAAGATCGGACAGCCGTTCGCGTCGTGGATCACGCCCGTCACGCTCTCGCGCAGCAGCTCGCTCCTGCCGCCGAACACGACCGGCGAGAGCGCCGTCTCGCTCAGAAGCAGCGCCTCCGCGTCGTGCAGGATCGCCGTGCGGGCGGCGAGATCGTTCGACTCCTCCGCCACGCCGATGAGCAGGTCGTAGGGCTTGCTGACGTAGTGCAGCGCGTTTGTGCCGTGCAGCCCCGCGTAGGGCGCGAGGTAGGCCAGCGCGTCGACGCTCGGGAACGAAAACGTGTCCACGGCGACGTCATAGTCGCCCTCCGTCAGGCGTTCGTCAAACGCCTCGCGCTCGACCTCCTCGATGTGGACGACGATCCCGAGCTGCTCCGTCCAGGTGTGCGCGCAGTTGACGGCGACGGCGGTGCAGCCCGGCTCTCCGGAGGGATAGAGGATCGTCACCTCCGGGAAGCTCTCGCCGCTCCAATAGCCGCCGATGTGGATCTCGCTGCGCGCCTCGGCGCAGCGCCGCGTGTATTCCTCCGGATCGGAGACGATGAGGTCGCCGCCCGCTTCGCGGAAGTCGCGCCCGTCATCCGGCAAATTCACCACGCCGTGCGGCACCAGGCCCGTTGCCGCGGTCTGTCCGGCGTCCATCGCGGCGGCGATCGCCCCGCGGTCGAGCGCGAGATCGAAGGCGCGGCGCACGTGCTCGTTGTAGAACACGTCGCTGACGTGGTTGTACAGCACGCAGGTCGTCTCCCGCAGCGGGAGCGGCTGCGCGCCCTCGGTCGAGGCGGACGTCGGCAGGAGGTAGTCCACCAGCCCGTCCTCGTAATGGCGCGCGCCCTCCTCCGCCGTCTCCGCGAAGAGGAAGCGGAGCGCGACCGCGTCCGTCGCGCGTCCGTCAAAGTAGTACTCGTTGCGGCGCAGATAGAGCGACTGGTCCTTCACCCACACGCTCAGGCGGAACGCGCCGTTCGCCGGCATATCGACGCTCGTCGCCCAGTCCGGGTGCTTCCCCGCCGCGTCGCTGCGCAGCGGCATGGTCGCCACGGCGGTGCAGACGTCGCTGAGGAACCACGCGCACGGCGCGTCAAGCGTGATGCACAGGGTGGAATCGTTCTCCGCCGTGACGGCAAGGCGCGTCGCGTCGCCCGACTCGCGCGCGTCGGCGTAGCCGCTGACCATGGAGAGCATCCCGGCGTTGGGCGACTCCGTCGCGGGGTTGACCAGACGCCGCCACGCGTAGACGAAATCCTTCGCCTTGACGCGCGTGCCGTCCGACCAGCGGGCGGTGGAGCGCAGGGTGAACACATAGTCCACCGTGCCGTCGTAGTTCTCCACCACGCTGTATTCCTTGGCGACGGCGGGCTCGACGACGCGGCTCCCGTCCTCCGCCGTGCGGACGCGCACGAGGTTCTCGAACAGCGCGCGGAACACCGGCTCGGTCTCCGTTCCGGTGCAGAACGCCGGGTCGATCGACTCCAGCGACGCGCAGACGCAGGCGTTCATCACGAAGCCCGCCGCGTCGCCGCTCTCTTTCCCGCCGCAGCCGGAAAGCGCGCCGGCAAGCGTCAGCACGCCGAGCAGCAGGGCAATCAGTTTTCTGCCAACTTGCATGGATCGTTTTCCCGTTTCTTCAGAGTCAGCGGCTCAGCTCGCCCTCGACGAGCGTGCCGTCGCTGTCAAAATGCGCGGTCAGGAGCGTGTTGCCCGTGACCTTTGCGATCTCGTCCAGCTTCATCTTGGACGGGTAGTCCGCCACCAGCGTGAACGCGATGCCGCGGCGCTTCGCGCGTCCGGTGCGCCCGATGCGGTGGACGTAGTATTCGTTCTCCTGCGGAACGTCGTAGTTGAACACGGCGTCGACATCGTCCACGTCGATGCCGCGCGCGGCGACGTCTGTGGCGATGAACACGGGCAGCTCGCCGCGGCGGAAGCGCGCCATGACCTGCTCGCGCTTCTTCTGGGGGATGTCGCCGTGGATGCAGTCCACGTCCAGCCCCTCCAGCTCCAGATACTTTTTCAGGCGCTCGACCATACCCTTCGTGTTGCAGAACACGATGACGCGCTCCAGCTCGCCCTGGCGGATGATGCGCGCCACGGCGGCGACCTTGTCGTTCTGGTCGACGTCGATGCGGTATTGCAGGATGTCGGGCTTGTTTTCCTCCTCGGCGGGGACGGTGATCTCCTCGGGGTCGCGCTGGTACATCCAGCTGATGTCCAGCACCTCGCGGGAGATGGTCGCGGAGAACATACCGAGGTTTTTGCGGCTCTTCATCTTGTCCAGCAGACGCGTCACGTCGTGGACGAAGCCCATGTCCAGCATCCTGTCCGCCTCGTCCAGCACGACCGTGTCCACGTTGTCGAGCTTCGCCGTGCGGCGCTTGAGATGGTCGCCGAGGCGTCCGGGCGTGGCGACGATGATCTGCGGTTTTTTCTTGAGCTGGTCGATCTGCTTGCCGATGGGCGCGCCGCCGTAGAGGCAGACGGTGCGGATGCCGGGCAGGAAGGTGCACAGCAGGCGCAGCTCGTCCGTGATCTGCAGCGCCAGTTCACGCGTGGGCGCGAGGATGACCGCCTGGGTCTCCTCGCGCTCCGCGTCGATATGTTCGATGATGGGGATGCCGAAGGCAAAGGTCTTGCCGGTGCCGGTCGGCGCCTTGGCAATGACGTCCTTCCACTCGCGCATCAGCGGGATCGCTCCAGCCTGAATGGGCGTGGAGACCTCGATCCCCTTCTTTTCCAGCGCGCGCTGCATCTCCGGCATCAATTCCAGAGAGTCGAAGCGCACGCCCTGTGTGAATTCCATAGTACTCGTTTCCTTTTATCTGTGTGCAATGTGCCAGATGTTGTCGGCGTATTCCGCCACCGAGCGGTCGGCGGCAAAGATACCGCTGCGCGCGATGTTGTACAGCGACATCCGGTTCCACTTGGTGGGATCGGCATAGGTCTCCGCCACGCGCTTCTCGGCCTCGCAGTAGGAGTCGAAGTCCTGCAGCAGCATATACTCGTCGTTCATCAGCAGGCGCTGGGCGAGGTCGTCATAGTGGACGCCGTCGCGGAAGCCGCGCTTGAGCTGGTCGATCACGCGGCGCAGCGTGAAGTTCTGGGCGTAGAGGATCTGCGGCATATAGCCCTGCTGCTTGACACGCACGACCTCGTCGGCGTGCATACCGAAGAGGAACATATTCTCGTCGCCAAGCACCTCGTGCATCTCGACGTTCGCGCCGTCGAGCGTGCCGATGGTCAGCGCGCCGTTCATCATGAACTTCATGTTGCCGGTGCCGCTTGCCTCCTTGCCGGCGAGCGAGATCTGCTGGCTCACCTCGGACGCGGGCATCAGCACCTCGGCGAGGGATACGCGGTAGTTCTCCAGGAACGCGACCTGGAGCTTATCCTTGCAGATCGGGTCGCTGTTGATCTGGTCGGCCAGCGAGTTGATGAGGTGGATGATGCGCTTCGCCACGGCATAGCCCGGCGCCGACTTCGCACCGAAGAGGAAGGTGTGCGGCTGCATCGTCAGATTCGGGTCGTCCTGGATGCGCTGATAGAGCGCGATGATGTGCAGGACGTTGAGCAGCTGGCGCTTGTACTCGTGCAGGCGCTTGGACTGCACGTCGAAGATCGCGTCGGGATTGAGCACGACGCCGGAGGCGCGCTTGACGTGCTTGGCAAGGTTCTCCTTGTTGTCGTGCTTGATCTTGGCAAGGCGCTCCAGCACGGCCTTGTCGTCCGCGTAGGCTTCGAGCTTCTTCAGCTCCATCGGGCGCATCAGATAGGCGTCGCCGCCCGCGAGCTCCTTGATCAGGCTGTCAAGCCCGGGGTTGACCTCGCTGAGCCAGCGGCGGTGGTCGATGCCGTTGGTGACGTTCTGGAACTTCTCCGGCGTCATGCCGCAGGCGTTCTTGAACAGATCCTTGCGCAGGATCTCGGAGTGCAGCGCGCTGACGCCGTTGACGGCGGTGCAGACCGCGACGCACAGGTTCGCCATGCGCACCTGACCGTCCCAGACGATCGCCATGTCCGCGGTCTTGGCGGGATCGTGATAGAACGCCTCGACCTCGATCTGCCAGCGGCGGGCGATCTCGTCGATGATCTCCCAGATGCGGGGGAGCAGCGTCTTGATCAGATCCTGCGGCCAGCGCTCCAGCGCCTCGGAGAGGACGGTATGGTTGGTGTAGGCGACGGACTGCTTGGTGATCCCCCACGCCTCGTCCCAGGAGAGGCCGGCGTCGTCCATGAAGATGCGCATCAGCTCGGGGATGACGAGCGCGGGATGCGTGTCGTTGATCTGGATGACGTTCTTCTCGTGGAAGTTCATCACCGTGCCGCACAGCTCGATGTGCTTGCGCACGATGGACTGCATGGTGGCGGAGACGAAGAAATACTGCTGCTTGAGGCGCAGGAGCTTGCCCTCAAGATGGTTGTCGTCGGGATAGAGCACCTTGGCGATGGTCTCGACCATGGCGTGCTGCTCGACGGCGCGGAGATACTCGCCCTTGGCGAACAGCGCCATATCCAGCTGCTTGGGGGACTTGGCGTCCCACAGGCGCAGGGTGTTCGTGTGGTCGGTCTTGTAGCCGGCGATCTCCATGTCGCGGGGCACCGCGAGCACCTGCGTCGCACCCTCGTTGACGACGTGGAGCCGCCCGTTGTCCATGAAGCGGCGCAGGGTGCCGCCGAAGGTGACGGTCTCGGTCTCCTGCGGCTTGGTGACAAGCCACGCGCCGCCGAGCTCCTTCCACGTATCGGGCTCCTCCACCTGCTCGCCGCCGACGATCTTCTGCTTGAAAATGCCGAGGTCGTAGCAGATGGAATAGCCGGAGGCGGGGATCTCCAGCGTGCTCATGGAGTCGAGATAGCAGGCGGCGAGACGGCCGAGGCCGCCGTTGCCCAGCGCCGCGTCCGGCTCCGCCTCAAAGACGTCGCCCGCCTTGAAGCCCAGCTCGTTGAGCGCCTGCGCGAGAATATCGCTGACGCCGAGGTTATAGGCATTCTTCATCAGGCTGCGCCCCATGAGGAACTCCATCGAAAGGTAGTGCACCTGACGCGCCTTCTTCTCGCGGTTGGCGCGCTTGGTGGCGATCTCGCGCTCCGCCATCAGCTCGCGCAGAGTCAGCGCGCTGGCGACGAGCATCTGCTCCTCGTTCGCCTCGTCCACGCCGCAGCCGTAGCGCAGCTGGAGCTTCTCACGGATCGCGTCTTTCATTTCCTGAACTGTTTTAATTGAAGTCATTCTTTTCTTCCATCCTGTCTTTTATTTGCAGAGGTTGCTATAGATCATATGATATGTTTGGGCGCTGCGTCCCCAGCCGAAGTCCGCGGTCATGCCGCGTTCTTGCAGTATCCGGAATGCAGCGGAATCCTCATGGTAAAGGTCGATCGCCTCGCGGATCACATAAAGCATATCGCCGGCGTTGTAGTTGGCGAAGCTGAATCCGTTGCCCGCGCCGTTCCACGACTCATAGGCGTGGACGGTGTCCTTGAGCCCGCCCGTCTCGCGCACGATGGGCACGGCGCCGTAGCGCATGGCGATCATCTGGGACAGGCCGCAGGGCTCGCTCTTGGACGGCATCAGGAACAGGTCCGCTCCGGCGTAGACCTTGCGCGAGAGCGCCTCGGAATAGCCGAGCCAGACCGCGACGCGTCCGGGATAGCGCGCGGCGGCGTAGTTGAAAAACTCCTCATACTGCGCGTCGCCCTTGCCGAGCAGGACGAACTGCACGTCCTGTTCCAGCATGGCGTCCAGCGTCTCGCACACGAGATCCATTCCCTTGTGCGACACCATGCGCGTGACCATGGCGACGATGGGCACGTCGGCGCGCTGTTCCAGGCCGAGCTCCTGCTGCAGCGCCGCCTTGCACGCCGCTTTCCCCGCAAGGTCGGTCTCGCTGTAGTTCTGTGCGATCGCGGCGTCGCTGCGCGGGTCGTAGCTCTCGGCGTCGATGCCGTTGAGCACGCCGTGGAGCTTGCCCTCGCACATGGAGATCACGCGCTCGAGCCCGTGGGCAAAATAGGCGTATTTCAGCTCCTGCGCATAGGTGGGACTGACGGTCGTCACAGCGTCGGAATTGATGATGGCGCCCTTGAGGAGGTTGATATCGTCCTCATACGCCAGCGTTCCCCCGTCGTACCAGCCGGAGGGCAGGCCGAAGAGGTCTTCCAGCAGGGAGCGCCCATAGCGCCCCTGATACTCGATGTTGTGGATCGTAATGACGGTGCGGATGCTCTTGTAGAAGTCGGTGCGCACCGCCTCGTCGTGGATATAGATGGGGACCAGCGCCGTCTGCCAATCGTTGCAGTGGACGACGTCCGGCTTGTCCGGAAGGTCCGGGAGAAGCTCCGCCACGGCGCGCGAGAAAAACCCGAAGCGCTCCGCGTCGTCGTAGTAGCCATACAGCTCCGGGCGGCGGAAATAGTATTCGTTGTCGATAAAATACCAATCCACGCCGTCGTGTCCGGCATGGAACAGCCCGCAGTAGACGCTGCGCCACGCGAGGCGCACATACGTCCACTTCACAAACTCCAGCTCGCCGCCGAAGCGCTCCGTCACGCCCTGATAGAGCGGGAGGATGACGGCGACTTTGTCGCCCTCCTTTGCGAGGGCGCGGGGCAGGCTGCCCGCCACGTCCGCAAGGCCGCCGGTCTTGCAGAACGGCGCCGCCTCGCTGGTAACATACAGTATGTTCATACTGTTTCCTTTCATGTTTCCCTCCCGGGACGCTTGCGCGTCCCGGGAGGAAATAAGAATCAGATCGTGCTGCCCTTGGAGATCGCCATCGGGTAGCTCTCATGTCCGGCGAGCTTGCCGCCGCGGCGAATGGTCACGCCCTTGTCCGCGATGACATAGCTGACGACGGCGTTTTCCTCGACGGTCACGCCCTTGAACAGGACGCTGTTCTTCACCGTCGCACCCTTGGCGACCTTGACGCCCGGGAACACGACGCAGTTTTCCACATCGCCCGCGATCTCGCAGCCGTCGGCGATGAGGGAGTTGACGCAGGTGCTGTCCGGCGCGATGTAGGTCGGGGTCTCGTCGTCCTCCTTGGCGCGGATGGGACGCGCCGCGGTGGACAGCTCACGGTAGACGCGCGGCTGGAGCATATCCATGCTGCGGTCGTAATACTCCTTCACCGTGCGGATCTGCGCGGCGAGGCCGCCGAAGACGTAGGCACGGATGTCCAGCTTGTCGCCCATGGCGTTGAGCACGTCGCGGCGGAAGCTGAACTTGTCCTCCGCCTCGCACTCGTCCACCAGACGGAGCAGCAGCTCCTTGCTGAGGATGTAGATCTCGAGGCAGTGATAGCCCTCGGGCTTCTTGGGGTTGATGAGGGTCTTGGCGACCTTGTTGTCCTCGCCCAGGACGCAGAACGTGGCGTCCTCGGTCTTCTTGTAGTTCGCGGTGCAGACGCAGGTGATGTCCGCGCCGGAGGCGATGTGCGCGTCATAGACCTCGTCGAGGTCGATGTTGATGATCAGGTCGCTGTCCGCGAGGACGACGTAGTCCTGACGGATCTGCTCCAGATAGGAGCGCACGCCCGCGAGCGCCTCCATCTTGCCGCGGAAGCCGTCGCCGCCGTACTTGCGGTTGTCCGCGAACGGGGGCAGGATGCGCAGGCCGCCGTACTTGCGGGACATATCCCATGTCTTGCCGTTGCCGACGTGGTCGAGCAGGCTCTGGTAGTTGCCGTGCAGGACGATGCCCACGTCGGTGATGCCGGCGTTCTGCATATTGGAGAGCATAAAGTCGATGATGCGATAGCGCCCGCCGAAGGGGATCGAGGCCGGCATACGGTGCTCGATCAGCTCGCGCAGGCCGGGTTCCTTCTCGTAGGAGAAAATGATGCCGTGCAGTCCGTTCATCTCACTACCTCCTTCATGGTCTTGCTGAGCATATGATTCGCTTTGAGCTCATAGTTGTCGGGGACCTTGGTCTCGGGGCCGACGACGGTGATGCCCCAGCCCTCGGCGCCGTCGGGGATCGAGCCGATCTTCGCGTTCTCGCCGATGACGACGTCCTCGCCGATGACGGCATAGGCGACCTTCGCGCCCGCCTTGACCACCGCGCCGGGCATGAGGATGGAGTACTGGACCTCCGCGCCCTCTTCGATGACGCTGTTCTCCGAGAGGACGGAGTTCTCCGCCGCGCCCTCGACCACGCAGCCGCGGGTGACGACGCTGTGGTGGGTGGCGGAATTCTTGCCGAGGAACGCGGGAGGCGCGGAGGTGCTGCGCCCGTAGATGGGCCACTCGCGCTCGAAGAGGTTCAGGCCGCTGCCGGTGGCGAGCATATCCATGTTCGCATCCCAGAGGGAATCGAGCGTACCGACGTCCTTCCAGTAGCCCGCAAAACGATAGGCGATCATCTTCTCGCCCGCGCCGAGCATGGCGGGGATGATGTTCTTGCCGAAGTCGTTCTCGCTGTCGGGATTGTTCTCGTCCGCGATGAGGAACTCGCGCATCTTGCTCCAGGTGAAGACGTAGATACCCATGGAGGCGAGGTTGCTCTTGGGCTCCTTGGGCTTCTCGGCGAACTCGGTGATGTTGTCCTCGCCGTCCACGCTCATGATGCCGAAACGGGAAGCCTCGCTCCAGGGCACTTCCATGACGGCGATGGTGCAGGCGGCGCCCGCCTTCTTGTGCGCGGCCACCATGTCGGAGTAGTCCATCTTGTAGATGTGGTCGCCGGAGAGCACCACGACGTACTCGGGATCGTACATATCGACGAAGCCGATGTTCTGGTAGATGGCGTTCGCGGTACCCTTGTACCAGCTCGCGCCCGTGGCGCTCTGATACGGAGGCAGGATGTGGACGCCGCCG